>Ga0209210_1000767_pt1 | contig 30990 bp, 24 predicted proteins | sample RifGroA1_FD_183991 | JGI IMG/M metagenome (GOLD analysis project Ga0209210, IMG submission 183991) | Contaminated groundwater microbial communities from Rifle, Colorado, USA - Rifle Groundwater A1 (SPAdes) (version 2) | ecosystem: Environmental > Aquatic > Deep subsurface > Groundwater >...
TGGAGTTGTATCGGCTGGCAGTCACTGCTTTTAATCCTTCTTTCGCTTTGGCCGGGCCTTTCGAAAGGTTTTACATTAACTTCGAAAATGGAAACGTTGGTTTTGGCGGTTTTAGGCTTTTTCTTTCTGACTGTTATCAGGCTGACGACGGTTTCTGTGGTGGGCGGTCTTTGGGGAGCACTGCCGGCTTTAGTCTACCATGATTATTTTGCGGCGACGCTTTTAACATTTATCTTCCTGTTTTTTTTCTGGTGGTTTTGTTACGGGTATATTCTGGAGGAGAAAACAGTTTAAAGTTCACCCTTCGCAAGCCCACTGGACTAACATTGACAAGTTACTACAAAGTAGCTAAAATGATTTCAGTAAAGTGCATAAATGTATATTTTAATGAAACCATTTAAAGTTAGAGAGGAGCTTCTTGAGAGGAAGATGCTAATTTTTACGCCCTCGCAGTTTAGCCAGATTTTTGGAATACTGGCTTACAAGACCAAGTATTATTTAGAGAAATGGACCAGAGAAGGATTCTTAGTAAGGCTCAAACAAGGCCTTTATGGCCTTAAGTCTGATTTACCATCGGAGGAAGAAATTGCCAACCGTTTGTATATGCCCTCTTATCTTTCGTTTGAATATGCTTTGGCCTACTATAATATTTTGCCGGAAATGCCTTATGTGGTAACCTCGGCCACTACCAAACCAACCCGTAACTTGATCGTGGGTCCTAAAACCTTTGTTTACTTTAAAATCAAACAACAAGCTTATACCGGTTATGTTTTGACTAAGATAGGGGAGAAATCTTTTTTAATTGCCGATCCACAAAAAGCTCTAGTTGATTATTTATACTTTGTGGCATTGGGTAAAAAACCGATTTATGACCGTTTAGATATTTCTTCCTTAAGTAAAGAGAAGATCTTAGCTTATGCTAAGTTATATGGTCGTTTTAAGTTGGATGATATGCTTATGAAATTAATATGATTAGTACTGATAAGATCAAGGAACTTGCAGCAAAATACCAGACTACTGAGCTAAATGTGATCAGGGAGTATTTTCAGCACCTTTTTCTGAGTTACTTTTATCAGCAGCCAATTTCGGGGTTAATTTATTTTAAGGGTGGAACGGCGTTGAAGATCATTTACAAAAGCCCACGTTTTTCAGAAGATTTAGATTTTAGTATTCACAAAATAGATTCCCACGGGCATAGCCCGTGGTCCTCTCTTTCTTCGCTTCGCGGTGATGAAACAAAAGCTTCACCCACGGCTAAAAGCCGTGGTCCTCGCTTGCTCGAAATAGATGTGGGTCAGCTGGAAGAGTCTATCCTTAAAGCTCTTGGACAAATAGAAAAGGAGAATGTAGAAGTTTCGCTTAAGGAAGCTAAAATTACGAGTGGAGGATATTTAGCAAATATAGTTTTCAAAACCCAGGGATTTCAGGCTGTGGTTATTCAGCTGGAAATCTCCTCCCGCAAAGGGGATTTAAGAGGAGGCATTACCACTATAGCTTCTGATTATATTCTTCCTTACATTATTAATAGCTTAGCCCAGGAATTGTTAGTGGATGAGAAAATCCAGGCCTTGCTTCACAGGGAAAAACCTAGAGATTTTTATGATCTTTATTTTATTCTTCGCTCAAATTTGCTGTCGTTGGCCAAAAGAGTTGTTTTACCTCAAGTGCTAAAAATACTTAAAGACACGGATATTAACTTCGAGAAGGAGCTGAAAGTGTTTTTGCCTAAAACCCACTGGGCGATAATTAGAGACTTTAAGCAAGTGCTGGAAAGAGAGATACAAAGGTTTGTTTAATCGGGGCTTGCTGTGACGGTTGATGAAGTGTTGATAATGATTTAATATAATTTAACATATCAAAATAATATTTAATAAAAACTAATATATTTGATTATATCAATTTCTTTTCGGAGAAATCGGGGAATAAATCTTTAGTAATATTTGGGTTTTTAGCTTCGAGTTTGGCAATTATATCCTTGATTGCCTTAACCCCTTTTAGGTTCACTCCAAGTGTTTCGACTAAGTATTTTACAAATTGTATCCTGCTTAAATCTGTCTGAGAAAATAGCCTGCGGTTTGTGGGTGTCCTGTGAGGGCTTATTAAACCCTCTTTTTCGTATAGCATTAATGTCCGGCTATGGATCTTTAAAAGCGAGGCTGCAACGGACAATGTGAGGATCGGATGGTCTCTGGACATTTTATGTGTTAGTAAAAACAGACTACAATATTACTTGATAGTTGTCAACATTTATGTTAGACAATTTTAGGAGATTTTGGGTTATTTGAGCGTAAATATATTATGGGTTTGCTATTTTTTGGTGAAATGTTTTGATCCGAACAGAACAAAATAACTATAAGATTTGCAAAATAATAAATGCCAAAGTGGTGTTTTAAAATGAAATGTATTGAGAGCAAATAATAAAAGATAGGGAAATGAGTATTGAAAGGAGTTAATAATAAGTAAAAATGATATTTTTATAAACAATAAATAAGTAATATTTCAACGAGTACAACTCTCTAAATATTATCATGTTCATGTAAGATGAGAAAGCATAAAGATGTCTAATAATATTAATAAAAGAATCTAATATAAAAATAATAATATAAATATTATTAATAGAAATTGCATAATATATAAATGGGAATAGTGGTAGTTTATTATATGGATTACTACAATGATTTTGTAATGTAGTGATATTTTTTGAAAAGTTTGTTGGTGCACTTTTAATTAATTTAAAAATAATGTTTCCAAGGTCCTATAATGGGCCAGCAGTTATGTGAGGATTCTTAACCCTCGGCAATAAAGCTTATAACTGAATATTGTTCGAGCTCGAATACCTGCTCGCATTATTTTCTACCAGTCTAAGCGGACGTAAGGCAGGGCGAGAACTTCTCGACTCTTGCTAAGAGTGGGATTTGTTTTAGCCGTAAATTTAGTTGGTTTTTAACGAGTTTGAGTAACATCTTTTACCATTCTCACTCTTAACATATCTAACTACCGTATTAGTGTATCATTTATAGTTTTCACTGTGAAAACATTTTCACCTCGTATTTATTTTTTAGGTTAGTCACTGTTAACTTATAGTAGGACATTTATATATATATTTCTCGCTAATTTTTATAGACTTCCATGGGTACTTCGTTTAATTATTGATTATTGCGTTAAGTTTGAAGTAATTAATATTTGTAGCTAAGATAACTATTGACAAACCGTTCCCATTATTTTTAACTTAAGTAAAGACGTAATAACAATATTCAGCCGTGCAAAAACTTTCTGCCGAAAGAAGATTTGCTGCAGTTTGTGCAGTAATCAATAAAGAAAAAAAATTATATCAAGTTTGTAAAGAATTTGAGGTAAGCAGACAAACTCTTCGAAACTGGATTCTCCGTTATCAACACAGCCCAAATATTTCGTCTCTTGCGAATAAACACGTAAGGGGATATAAGCATCATAATAAATTATCCTGGTACGTTGAAAAGCTGATACTGGACTTAGTAATTAAAAATCCGGATGAAACTCTTCGTGGCATTTTGCAAAAGGTTAATGAGTCCGGTTGCAAAATATCGCTTCACGGGGTATTTAATGTCCTTAGGAAGCATGAGTTGTCATCTTGCGAACAAAGGAGGCGTTTTAGCCTCAATCACCCCCTAAAAACGCTCTTTAGTAAAACCCTTTCGCCTGCTTACAAGGTAGGGGTTGTTGAAGAATATCTAAATAATAAGGTTAGCGTTAGTTCTATTTGCAGAAAAAATAATCTTAGCTCCAAAACATTTTACAAATGGCTGTCTATATATAGGGAGGCTGAAAGCGCAGCCAGTGTTTCCAATCTTTCGCCAAGCGAAAAGGATTCGCGAATTGTTGAAGCTTTTATACCCCGTTACCAAAAAGGGTACTTCCACCATAAAAAGATTGACCAAACCAAAGAAAACCACATATTAAACGTAATTAAAAACAATCCCGAGTTATCAGTTCATAAAATCCATGCAGCTTTACCCACAATTGAAGGCAAACCAATAATTGGTCACAGGGGAGTGCAGAATTTCATTGAGAAAAGTAACCTGAATACTTTAGAAAAAAGATTGATCTGGACACAAGGCATACCTGATGAGGCAACGGAAATTGTGCCAGCGCCAATTGCTGCGCCAGCTCTCAGGCGAAATTTATTAATCCGTATTATAGCACCATTTACGACGATTCCAAAGCTACTTGCGCAAAACCCCGTAAGTTGGCCTTTTGCTTTTCCCGTTATATTTTTTATCGCCTATATTTTTGAAATAGATAAAGTTTTCCGAGTTGCGGTATTTTTCCCCATCATTGCTCTTAGCTTTGGCATGATTTTCTTCTTATATTCTATGAAATATTACATTTCGCTTCTGATGGTAGTCTGGCTGGGTGCCAATGCCGAGAAACTGGACGATAAGCCACATAGTCTCAAAATAAATATATCAAACTATATAAAAAAGATAATTAAGGCACCAGATGCAATCGGTTCTCTTGGTATGGTAGAGGATATTTCTAATGTTGAGCTTAGTAGAAAACCTTTTATCTCTGTTCAAGTTCCCGTTTATAACGAGAAAAATGTTATTGAGCGCATGCTTAAGGCTGTTACCAGTTTCAAGTGGCATGTTTTAGCCTCTAAAGAGGGAACAAATCTTGCTAATTACGAAGTTATAATAATCGATGATTCAACTGACGAAACGACTTCAAAAGGGCTGAATTACTTAAGTGCGGCAGGCTACAGCTTGAATAAAAGTTATCAGGACGAAAAGCTGGAAATTGTAACAGGCACTTCGCAAGATGATCCTAATAAACCAATCATTAAATATATACACAGATTCTCACGCAGCGGGTTTAAAGGAGCGGCTCTTGGTAAGGCACTGGAGGAAACCGATAAAAGGAGTGAATATGTAGTGATTTTTGACGCTGATTTCGTGCCATATGCTGACACTTTAGAGCAATTTGTTAAGCATTTTGCCCTTATTGAGCAGAATCAAAATATAAATAGCCAAAAGATTGCAGCTATTCAGGGCTACCAATGGCACGTTTTAAATAAAAGCGAAAACTGGATAACTCGTGGCGTTCGCAGCGAATATGCCGGATCTTACGTGGTGGAGCGCTCGGCAATTGAACTGTACGGGGGATTGAAAATGATTGCCGGCTCGGTTTATGCAATTAAGCGCAGTGTTTTGGACAAATTCGGTTGGGGTACCTCGATTACCGAAGATTTGGAGCTTACCTTAAAATTATATACTGCAGGCTACAAAGTTGCCTACACGCCATATATTCAGGCGCCGGCCGAAGCAGTTTCAACATTAAGACGTCTAATTCGCCAGAGGATGCGCTGGGCGGAAGGCCATTCATTTAACATTCACACCCAGTTTAAGACAATTGCCGCCTCGTCCCACTTAACATTTAGGGAAAAGCTGGAGTTTGCCTTTTTGGCGCCTTACTATTTGCAGGCCGCTTTCTTTATTGTCGGTACGTTTGCCTGGTTTCTTTCCGAAGTTATATTTAAGGTGAACCTGCCTTACTGGTCGGCTGCTCTTGGCTGGTCATTGGTTTTCAGTAATTTTTTAGCGCTTCCTCTAACCAATTTACTTGGGCTATTTTTGGAGCAGTCGGAAGAAAAAGATTATGTTGGGGTAGCTTCGTTTGTGCTGCTTTCCTATCTGGTTGCGCCTTTCCAGGCCTACGCTGCCGTTAAGGGCTTTTTGGAAAAGGCAGAAGGACCATGGTTTAGGACTCCCAAATCCGGGATTATTACCGATACATTTGGAAGACTGGTTATTGGCAGATGGTCTTTGAGTTTGCCATTTGGCAAGCCCACCTTCGCAGGTGCTTCGGAGGGCAAGCCGGCACCGGTTGCGGCTACAGTAAGTAGCAATCTTGCGCCAAGCTTTGTTTCGGCATTTAATCCTCTTTCCGGCTACAATATCAGGCCCCGCAGAATTTCTTTGGTTTCAAGATCGGTTTTAGCAGTATTTTTGGTTGTTATTATGCTTTTAAACTATCTGGCGTTTTTTGTACAACCAAAGAATGTTGAAGCAGCGGGAACTCCGAAAATCGAACAGCAGATTAATATTATTGATCAGGAGTATTGCCAAAGCGCCTCCCAAACTTTTGGGCCAAGTGACAATTCCCTGGGTTGGTTTAAATGGGAGCCCAGCAAGTATTCGGACATCAGCTCTGTTTCTTTTGAGATTGTGGGTAAAAGGACTGCCGGGACTGCGCTGGCTTCTTTATTCGATTCAAACGGAAATGAAGTATTACAATCAGAAGCATTAATTACGGGGGCTTCATATGCGCGGTCTAGAGTTAACAATCTCGGAGGTTTTTTGACCGCCAACGAAACATATACTGTTAGGTCTTGGAATAGTGAGGCATCTCAGGTTTGTATCCAGGCTGCAAGGCTGATTATTTTTCAGGTTGGGAATGACAACGACAGCATTAAGTTATCCCAGACCCATGTTGAGGTGGGGGGAAAAGATACAATTAATTCTGCTTCTTCGAGTGCTTACGCCCAAATAGCCGACCCTAAATTATATTGCTTTGATGAGGACGAAGACAGTGCTGACAATGCTGTATGTGATGGAAGAACAACTTCAAGATGGTCTCCAGCCCCAACTGTTTATTTTGAAGCTACGATTATGATAGCGGCTTCTGGCGATACTGTTTCCGTTGATTTGAATTCAGACGGAACTGCATCCGAAGCTGAGGTAACTTATACAGGTAGTACGAATTGGACATTAGTTCGGGATACTGGCGTTACGATGATGGCCGGGGATCAATATAACGTAAGAATTAAATGTACAGATGGAGCAGATTTTGGCTCGAATTGCTCAGCTTCGATTGCTAATGCCCGGATTATTTTCGAGCAGGATGCGACAGTTAAGGGATACAGGCTTTGGAAACTATGCAACTGTACAACAACCGGGAAATTTCAACAACGAGTCAGACACCTGCCCGTCAAAATTTTGACAATTATTATGACGTAGACAATTTTTCTACAGCAACGATTAATAGATTTGCTGAGTCAACGATGAGGGTTAGCGCTGCCGCGAACAATGCGACGGTTTATACAAAGCTTTGTACCACTTCCGAAGCCGGTTGCAGTGTAGAAATCAGCACCACTTCAGCTTCCGCAACCCGGAAAAGATCAGCCGCATTTTCACCAACTGATAATAACAATTATGATTCATACATTAGATGTCAGTCGGATGCTGGCAATTGCAGCGGCGATAGTAAAACAGGATTTTCAGATTCTGACTCCTGGATGGTTATTCAGCTTTCTTCTATTCCGGTTCCGGAAATAGCTATTTTAGCTCTTCCTGCAATGTTTGCGCTTCCCAAAATCGTAGCCTGGTGGAGGGCAAATAGGGGAAGGAGGAGGGAAGCCCTCAAGCAGTTAATAATTACCATAATTAAGTTAATTAAAATGAAAATTAATATCATTGTGAGAAGATTTACGATTTTTCATAAATTTGAGGTGATTCCCAAAAGAGTTCTATGAGCGATTTAGCGTACCGCGAAAAGAACAAATTCTCGTCGCTATTTTTAATGGTGGCCCTGCTTTTGATGGTAATACCGTTTATTTCCACTTTTAATGAGTTTTTGACGAAGATGTTTTTAAACTTTAAACTTTATGCGCTTTTGGAAAGCGTCGTAGTTCCGTATGAAGCAAAAGTTATTGCCGGTTTTTATAATATGCTTGGGATACCGGCAGCTGCCAATAACTGGGGAGTCTGGGTTAAAAATATGTATCTGGAAATCCAATGGAATTGTCTGGGCTGGCAATCGGCAGCTCTTCTGCTTGCATCTTATATTACGGGGTTCCAGGGTAAATTTACCTTAAGTTCGCGAATTGAAGTGATAATAATCGGGTTTATGGGGGTATATTTAATTAATATGCTCAGGATTTTAATTGTGGGCTTATTGGCTGTTTATTGGGGCAAATACGCGGCCTTCATATTTCATGACTGGCTTTCGTTAATCTTTGTCATTGGGTTTTTCTTCGTCTATTGGTGGTTTAGCTATGCCTTCGTACTTGAGGAAGCGCAAGGTGTAAAATACAAATCAGCTTAATTGGTGTTTATGAATTACTGGAAAAGAGCATTGAGTATCAATATAAAAATTATTTTAACTTTAATACTAGTTGCGGCTATTTTTTTCTTAAGTCCGTTTGGCAGACCAATCTATAAGACTTTCATGCTGGTTTCTGAGACCGCACCGAATTTTCCCATTAAACCCCTAAATTTACTGACCAAAGACCCTAGAGTTGAACAGATTGAATTTAAGCTGGGAAACAGGGATGTGAATGCCGCTCTATATAGACCAGCAGGCGAAGGAAAGCATCCGGCCATAATTTTTACATTGGGAATTTTATTTAGCCGCGATAATCCAAATGTTGTTAAATTTGCTCAAGCTTTAGCCAGAACCGGTTATGTGGTATTAGTGCCGGATTTACCGGATTTTTTAACAGGGTTTGTTTGGACTGATTCTATTGATACATTAATTGCTTCTGTTGAATATTTAGACGGCCAAGAATTCGTTAATAAAGACAAAATAGGATTTACCGGTTTTTGTGTAGGCGGATCGGCGGCGATTATAGCTTCCGAAAATGAGAAGATTGCCAAAAAAGTTAATTTTATTGCCACTATTTCCCCATATTTTGATTTGAGTGATCTAACTAGAGCCGCTTTAACCCGAACAGACATTTCTGGTTCTGAAAAAATTAACTGGCGGCCGGCTAAATTGACGATTGAAACTGTTAATTTGGGCTTTTTAAATTATATAAATAATGAAGAGGAGAAAAAATTTCTAAAAACTAATCTAGATATAAATACAAATATACAGTTAGATATAGATAGATACAATGACTTGAGCCTTGAATCCCAGATTATTTATAATTTTTTAAGTAATACTGAATTTAATAAATTCGACCACTATAAATCAAAACTGCCTCAGGAATTGCAAAATTTAATGGTAGAACTTTCACCAAGTACCAAAATTAATAATCTTGAAGCCAAGCTTTTTATTTTAAATGATAAGAAAGACACCTTTGTACCTAAAAATGAGGGGCGAAATTTGGTATCCAAACTTCCTAAAAATCAGGTATATTTTAAAGAAGTTGATTCATTCGAGCATGTAAATCCGGCAACTGATTTGCCAAGGTGGGCAGCTATACGGCAATTGGGAAGTTTAGGAACTTTTTTATATACGTTTATAAAGGAAACCAGTTAATTATGATAAACCATTTTAAAATTCCTAAAAATTATTCGCTGGCTGTTCTTCATTCCCATTCCGTTTATTCAGATGGACTGAATACCCCTGAGGAACTTGTAAGGGCGGCCTCAATAAAGGGTGTAAGAGTATTGGCTATAACCGATCACGATACGATATCTGCGCATCAGGATGCAATAAAAGCAGGCAAAAAGTATGGAGTCGATGTGGTGATGGGGGAGGAGATCCAGACGGGTTTGCCTAGAGGATTACATTTAATAGGTTTGTTTATCAAAGATTATGTTGCTCATTCAAGAGGGGTTGTCGAAACGATTAAAAGCATCAGGGAGCAGGGGGGCCTGGCGATTATTGCCCACCCGATGGTTAAAATAGCAGGATTAGTTAATGTGCCAACGGGGTCTTTTCAGGAAGGGGACATTTTGAAATTGATTGAGAGTACTAGTGTTGACGGCATAGAAATTCGGCATCCTCATATAAATATTAAAGATTTGCCGGTAATTGATAAATTGTATGAGGAAAATAGAGATAAGCTTGGTGGCAAAATAGGCTCATCCGACAGTCATTTTGGGAAAAGGGACTTATTTAGCTTTATGACCCTATTTAAAGGTTCGAATTCCCAAGATTTATTTAAAGCTATCGAAAGCAGAACTACTCAAGTCTTTGAGGGTATAAGAGATCAACCTATCACTTTAGTTGAAAAACTTGCCCAAAACCATAAGTCAATTATTAGAGTGGGTATTAGGCGGTATAAAGAGTTAGCAATAAACACTCTTAACTTTTTATGAAAAAGCATTTTATTACCGGGGGGACAGGTTATGTCGGAAGAAATTTAGTTGAGGCACTTGTTAAAAGAGGGGATAAAGTAGTTTTACTGGTTAGAAAACGTTCGAATGTCGCCAAGACTGATAGGCTGAATCTAATTTTTAAAAACTTGTCTTCGATAAGTGTTTTAACGGGGGATATTACCAGAAAAAACTTAGGAATTTCTGAAAAGGATTTAGTTAAGCTAAAGAGGCTAAAAATAGACAATGTCTGGCATTTGGCAGCCAGTACGTCGTTGCGACAAGATGAAAATTACCAAAGTAGATATAAAGTGAATGTTTTAGGTACAGGTAATGTTGTTAAATTTACAGAGGAAGTTAATTCTAAGTTGTGTTTTGTGAGTTCGGTTTATGTTGCCGGTAATGCCCAAAAATTTACCGAAGGGATGCTGGATATTGGCCAAGAATTTAGAAATTCATACGAGGAAACCAAATTCAAAGCGGAAAAATTAATTCACCTTAACAAAAAGGTTCCATTTATTATCTTTAGACCGTCAATTATTATCGGGAGACCTACAATCGAGTTGGCAACTGCTTGTAAATTTAATTATTACCGGTACGCGTATTTATTCTATTTTTTTAAAAAATGGTTGGTAGGTTTATTAACGCACCCTCTATCTAAAAAAATAATCAAGATTCCGGGGTTAAAATTGAGTTTGGTAAAAAATGCTATAAGAATACCCTATTTAATTTTGCCATATCCTAAAAAGAGCAAGGTGAATTTAATTGAAATGGATTATGTGATTCGCACGATGATTAAAATTGCATCGAATAAAAATGCTTATAATCAAACTTACCATTTAATCCATCCAACTCCCAGGGAATACATAAGTCTTATGAAAGTGATGTTTAATGATCTTTCGATTTCAAGGGTAAAATTTATCGGTCTTAACCATCGACTTTTTTCAATATTGCTAAAATTTATCCAATTTTCAGTATTCCCGTTTAGGGGTTATTTAGCTTCAGCACTTTTATACTTGCCATATGTTACCGGAAATCCCAGATATATAAGAAAAAACGTTAATTTATATAATAAAACACCGAGGAATTTAACTTTTAAAAAATTTAGCAAATTTAATAGGGAGGTTTTCGGCAATTATTTTCCATATGCTAATAAGTAGATAAATGAAAATTAGCCCTAAAAAAGAATATATAAAAAATGTATTAATATCAGCAGTTCTTGCAGGATTAGTTTTTATGCCGTTTTTGCTAATCTTTGGCAATACTTTGGCAATCTGGTCTGCGATCTTAGTTGTTGGGATGCCTCATTTTATATTTGCAACTATTGGATATCTAGCCTCGAATCCTAAAAAATTTCTGCTGCAGTTTGCGCTGGCATTTTTCTTCGGATTATTTTTAGCATACATGTACTATACAAGGGTTCCAAATGCTTTAGCCCCTTTCATTTTTTTAGCATATTTTATGTGGCATCTGCTAATCAATGAGCAAATGTTTGAATCGACAATCGCAACAGGTTATGAAAAATGGCAAAACAAATGGCCGATTGTAATATCCTGGGGGTCAATCGCTTTAGTGGTCGCGTCTTTGGGGATTGCAGCCTATTATCAAATTGGAATCAACAACCTTTATTTATTGTATGGATTGTGGACGTTGATATTTGTCTTGATTTTTTCCATTGCACTGTCAATTCTTAGGTCTCAGAATCAAAATAGGGCACCCTGGGGATTTTTATTTATTTTTATTGTGCTTTTAGTACCTGCAATTCTACTGTTTGCCAGAGTTTGGCAGGGAGTTGCATACGCCCCGCCGGTATTTTTGGCGCTTTTTCATTTTGTTTCCTGGTATGTTTTTTACACCAAAAGGCTTAGAAAGTATCCCAGAACTATCCAGGAATTTGGTTTTAAAAAGCTGATTTATAGCTGGAAAAACAGTGCCAGAATGTTTTGGCTGTATATTTTAATATTGCAAAGTATTTGGGTGATTTTTTTATTAGTTTACCTGTATTATCCTAACCAATCTTTAAAATCGGCAACCAGTTTTTTGGTTTCCCCGCAGTGGGCCCCATTTTGGACAATCATTCATGTAACAACCAGTTTTTTACCTCCGCGACAAATTGCATTAAAATTTTCTTTAAATAAATCTATTAGAGTTTTGGGGAAGTTGAATTTAGCAAAGATCCCTAATTAAGCATTATATTCTCTCCGTTTTTTACTCTTTCTAATAAACAGGAAGGAACGAGTTTTCTATGATATAAGACTGGGTCAGGGCAACCGTCGCAGAAATCCCAGCCCTGTTTTGTGTACCTTGGGGTATTAATTAAAATTAAGATTTGAATTTTGGGAAGTTTAAATAAATATTTAGGATTATTAATAATTTGGGTTAAATAACCCATAAATATATCTCGGGCATTGGTGAGTGATAGATATGTTATTGTTTCAAGTAAGCTCCGAGTACTTTCTCTTGCGGGGAATGCATCCCACTGATCAGTTGAAGTGTTTTGATGAAGTTTTTTAACAGTTTCACCGTTGGCGTAACCTATCGTTTTATTCCCCAATAAAATGGGAGCATAAAATAGCCATGAAGGGTTATTTGTATTTTGGGTCCGACCAAGGTATGCACAAGGATGGACTTTATAAGTTTTTGCAATGATTTCGGCAAGTCTTTTTATTGAAACGTAATTTTTAGTATTTTCTTTATGGTTTTTTTCAAAAAAGAAATCCCGGTAGAGCGTAAATAATACCCGATTTACAATATCCGAGTTTTCTTGATAAAAGTTTAAAATTACAGGCAATTGTGTGATGTTTTTTCGAGAAACGGTTATGATGAAATTCAAAATTACATTATCAACCTGCCTAAACATTTGGCAATATTTTAAACGCAATAAATTTAGTTTGTTTTCGTCAGAATCTAATAATCTGTTTTGGTAACTTGCTACATGTATTGCGACTTCAGTTACCCCTGCTTTTTTAAGTTTATTGAGCCTGTCAACTGTCAGGGCAGCACCGTTTGTAACTATTCTGACTTTTAATCCTTTTGAACGTGCGTATCTTATCAATTGTTCTAATTTCGGGTAAAGCAAAGGTTCTCCGCCGGCGATTGCAAGAATTTTTATCTTTCTAATTTTGATTAAATGATCAATTTCTTTTTTTAATTTGGCTAAAGAATAATGAATTTTTTGATGATTGGGTAATGATAGACCCCGGTAACAGCCGGGGCATGCAAGTTGGCAATATGTTGTGGGTTCTATCCAGCCATTAGGATTATTAAAAGTTGTCCATGGCAGTTTGTAAATGTTTTTTAAGTTAAAAGCCTGAGATTTCATTATTTAAGTAAATTTTTTAAATAAATAGCTAGTTCATTGGCAACAAGGTTATGACCTGCTATAGAAAAATGGACATCATACCGGATGAATAGTTTTTGAGGGTCATTTTTTTTAAACATGTCTGTTAGGTTTAAGATTGAAATGTCATTATTATTGGCAACTCTGGTAATCATATCAATCGGTTTAAGATATTCATCATTATATAGTTGTTCCTGGTAGGGGTAAATTAATAATAGTAATTTAATATTTTGCTCTTCCAATAATTCTTTGATTAATAATAAATTGATTTCGGTAAGCTGCCAAGATTTTTCATCTTCTTTGAAGAGTGCTTTAACGTCAATTACCCTCGGTTTAGGCTTAAATATTAGGCGTATAAAATGAGAATATTTTAAAAAGGGATTTTTTATGTTTTTTTGACCGGGATTAAGGTTTTGGGTATATTTCGTTTGATGATCAGGAGTAAATGTCTCCACTGCGATCGGTTTATTTTGCGAATCGAATACGGTCTTTTCAAAATAAGCTTTTTCGTCTAAAAAATCAGTCATGTCTAAAGCAAGTATTACTAAATCGGGGTTCAGTTTAAGGCCTTTTTCTTTAAGATACAGGTATTCGAGAACCGGTGAATAACTGGCAACCCCACCATTTAGAATTTCTATTTTTGAATCATTCAAAATATTTCTAAGCTTTGAGGGATAAGCATCCTCCTGCTTTACTCCATAACCTTCGGTAAAAGAATCACCTAGAATTAGAATTCTAAAAATATCTTGGTCTTTTTCCGCTTGGTGGTCGATATCTCTCATTCCCAATGAATTTATCGAGTAAGTAATATTCCATAGAGGAGTTATAAATTCGCAGGTCTGGTTAGGTTTGTGGATATGGTTAAGAATTGGATCCGGTAAAAAACATTGATCTGGATACTTGTATTTTGGATAACGGGCGCGTGCGTATATTTCCAGTGCGGTAATAGCGGTAATAGTTGAAATTAACGTAAAAATTGCAATTAGTAATTTAAATTTCATCACCATTAAGTTATTTTAATTTAACTATAAATTGACATCAGGTGAAATACTTTCTAACATAAATCAGAAGAGAATAACTTTAATGTTTAAGGTTATCACAAAATTGAGTAAATCTTCCCTAATATTTTCTATTGTTACGTATTTAAGTTTGTTTTCGCCTTTAATTCCTTGGACTGTACTGGCTGTTCTTGACCCGACAATAGATGTTTCAATTACTAATTTTGGTCTAGGTGAAAGCAGTGATTTAACAATTACTTTTGGGGAACCGCAAAATACTGATTTTGCTTCTACTAAGATTTATAAAATACCAGCTGGATGGGATATTGCAGCTGGTGACAAATTCCCGCAAGATGCAGTTATTGGATCAGGCACTTTCGAGGGTATAGTCAACGGTAATAAAGTAAATGTTGCGATCAAAATCTTAAACGATACAAATTTAGAAGGATATAAAGCCCACTGGAAATTTTCGATAGCCGGAGGTGCAGTAATACTTGATTCTTATTTAGACGGTGATAGTACCAAAGGTCATACATTTAGCGTGACAGCCCCTAAAGAATTTGTTATCACTGCGCCGACAACTGCCAGCATTACGTTTAACGGTAATGTAGGGGGGGTAAAACTGGTAACTAATCCTTCGACGATCAAAGAGTACAGTTGGCAAATTGAATTTAGGACTGAAGACGGCCAAAGTGTTACGCAATCTAAAGATTTTATGTTTTCCCCAATCGTCAGATAAATCATAGGTATACCTAGAATTCAATTTGATTCCTTGACAACTTTTAATTTTTATATTATGAATAAGTTTCCAGAACTTATGCCAAAACTTATTCGGATTTTATCGATAACAGTTCTGCTATTAGGGATTAATTTAGTTTATTTTACTCCACAAAATGTTTACGCTTTTCAAGACCCCACCTTTACTGTAACTTCCGGTACAGCTACGCCTGGAGCGGCAGAAGATATAACTTTAGGTTTTGAGGAGCCTGTCGGATCCGAATTTGGGGTGACAAAAGTATTTAGGATTCCTGCTGGTTGGGATGTAGCTGGTGGAGACATGTTTATTGACAATACAGTACTAGGTACGGGTTCATTTACAGGAGTTATCGGAGGAGGGTTATCAACCTTTCCTATGACTATTCTTAATGATTCGGATTTACAGGGTCATAAAGCCCACTGGAAATTTTCGATAGCCGGAGGAGCAGTGGTGCTTGATTCATTTGTAGATGGGGATATTAACGGCGGGTATTCATTCAGCGTTACTGCACCAGTTGCACCTATCATTTCGACTCCGACGTCTTCTACTTTTACCTTAAACGGATCTGTAGATGGGACTACGTTTATGACTAATCCGACAGTAGCCGGGGATTACGTGTGGGAAGCGGATTTCATAACTAGTGGAGGAGCCACAATTACTAAGCAGGCTACAATTTCGGTTCCCGGAACGTTAACCCCTACAGGTAATGACGTAGCAGTAGATCTCCCAAATAGCGTTAGTGTAATATTTAATTCGGTAACAACGGCTGGGGTAACTACTTTAACGACTACACCTACTGCGCCGCCTGCAGGAACCGGACAGTTCCAGCTTTCGGGAGGGCTGTATTTCGATTTTAACTCGAGTGCTGAGTTTAGCTGTCCTTGCACTGTAACGTTACCTTACGACCCGATAGAAACTCCAAACCCCAGAATTTATCATATGGAAGATTCAGTGTGGTTAGATGTTACAACCAGTGTGAATACTTTGAATAATACGGTTACAGGGGTTGTTTCATCATTTTCATTTTTTGCAGCGGGGGAACCTAGTTTTGGCTTAGAATTTATTGCCCCGGTTTCTGCGCTTCTTGAAAAATCAAATCCGATGCAGGTCGAAAATGAAAGTACATTGCCAGTTAATTTTGTGATAAATGATGCCAGTGACAATTTTATTTCCAGAAATGATGTTAGTGTACAGGTTGTAAATAATTCTACTAATGTTTTGGTTTCCCAAATTAGCGCCCAGCCTTTAAAAAAGCATTATAAAGCTAATTTAAACCTTAAAGATTTGAATTTAGCTAACGGTACCTACAAGTTACGGGTAAAAGTGGGAAACACCACATATACTCCGGTCGTTTTATTTCAGCCCATTTAACAGATTTCATTAATTAGTTTGAGTATTGAGTTAGTGCCAATGCTATACTTTTTGGAAAGTAGTGCAGAAAGAAAAACTATTTCCATTATTAATATTAGTTTTAGGATTAGCTTTATTCTGGCCGCTTTTTGAAATTGGTTACAGTGCCAATTTAGGAAGTTTAGAGCCTGCAGTATTAACACTGGGGCGAAGAGTTGCCCAGGAGGGTATTTTTGGATGGTATCCCAATTGGTATTTGGGTTTGCCTTTCAGATTTGCCGGGCCGCCACTTAGCTGGTGGTTATTAGGTTATTTGGAAAAGTTGCATATTGCCGATATTTTAACGGCTTACAGGCTACTGGCTTTTGCCTCTCTGGTAAGTTTTCCAATCTCTTTTTATTTTTTAGCTTCAAAAATATTCAAGAATTACAAAATTGCTTTTTTGGGCACTTTATTGTTATTGCTTATGCCCTCAATCGGGTATTTATTTCCAAAGTATTTAGATATCGGGCGCGAATTTGGTTTTGCTCCAAGCTGGCAGTTGGGATGGCAAATTCCAAGAAGCGTCGGGCTTGCGCTGCTGCCGCTTGCATTAATTGTTTTCTGGAGGCTTTTTGAAAAAATAAGCTATGTCAGATTTATACAGGCAGTTTTTGCAGCGAGCCTTTTGTTTATTTTGGACGGTGTTACGTCATTATCTTTTTTAATCGGTGTTGCTGCTTTGTTAATTTTTGAAGGTCACAGGGGAGAAGCTGCCCAAAAAGTGTTTGTCGGGGTTTTTGCGCTTCTTGGGGCGTTTTTAGTCGATTTTTTCTGGTACAGCTTGCAAAACATTAAGATAATAGCTTTCTCACCTTCTATTGCCGGAATAGGCCTAATTGAGTTTATTAAACTGCTTATGCAAAGTGCTCTTGGAATCGGCCCGGCACTTTTGGTGATATTTAAGTTCAAGCTTTTTGACAAAAAGCGCCGGGAACTAGCATTGATTTTACTTTGGTTGTTGCCTTTTATCGTTATAACGTTATTATTTTACTTTTCTAATCCCGATTTTTTGAGTGAATACACTAGGTTTTTGCCGGAAATTGAAATTGGTATTGCTTTGGTTGTGACTTATATCGTGCAGCAGATGTTGACAGGTAAGGCTGACCGTAAACTGATGCATTTGGTATCACAAATCTTACTGATCATCATATTAATTTATAGTATGTTTTATTTACCCGGCAGGTTTGCAATATTTAAAACCCATCCAAATATCAAAAATACTGCCGAATACCAAATTGCAGACTGGCTTTTTAAAAACGCAAGTCCTGGCCGAATATACTTTTCCGGTTCGACTGCGTTTTGGTTCAATGAATTTGTACCAGATTTATGGCAGGTGAGGGGAGGAATTGATCAAGCGGCAATTAACCAGATCTGGCAGGACGCCTCGTACCAAATCCGAACTAATTCGGATCTTAATAAGAGCATTTTATGGCTTAGGGCTCTTCGGGTAGATTATTTGGTTGTTCATGATAAAAATTCCCGGGAGTTTTATCATGATTTTGAATACCCCTATAAATTTGATGATTGCCGCAATTTATGCGAATTGGTTTTTGACAGTAGGCAAGGAGATAAAATTTACAGGATTAACAGCCGTATTGCAGCAGTTGGTGACTTTGGGGATTACAAAAGCCTTAAAAAGGTTCAGAAAGGTGATAATTTAGATGCTTTAGCCAGTTATGTTTATTGGCTTGAAAAGGGTGAATCTGTAGATTTTGGTTATCAGAAAAACAAAATTACTGTCAATCTAAATTTAAAAGCCCAAAAGTTAATTTCGCTTGGCATAAATTATCACCCGGGGTGGAAAGCTAGTGATAATTATGGAAACAGGCTTAAAGTTTCCAAAGACCCAATGGGGCAAATGGCTATTTTTCCAAAAGCCGAGGGAGAGCAAAATATTACAGTTATTTATAAAGATGGTTTGGATTTATATCTGGGTATATTCATTTCCCTTGGCACTTTTGTTTTTTTACTGACGATTTTACCTAATAAGTTTGAAAAGTTAATGCAAAAAGTTGCCAGTTACTGGCAAGATCCTGAGGAGAATTAGAAATTTCATTGTTTTAATTGCGAATATTAATTACAATTTTTTAAGTGCGAAAATATTATTTTTATCTTGAGCGGATCTTTGGAATTATTTTTGTTCCTGCTGTTCTTTTATATATCAACTATATAACAATTGCCCCTTGGTTTGGCGGTAACTGGACACAGCACTTGGCATCCATTGAAGTTTCCTATATCACCATGGCCAAATGGATTGTTGCCAATTGGCCGAACGTTACCTGGCAGCCGGATTGGTATTTTGGGTTCCCGTTTCACCTTTTTTATACTCCGCTCCTGCCGATTCTAGAAGTCATTTTGCATCTTATATTAAGAATTGAGGTGGGTAATGCCTATCGCCTGATTACAGGTTTTACCTATATTGCGGCACCTGTTTCGGTGTTCTTTTTGGGTTGGTATATAAGCAGATACAAGATTGGGGGCATAATTTCCGGATTTTCGTATTCGATATTGCCTTCGGTTTTTGATTTCACATCTGATTTTGGGGTTCGGGGAGATAAATTAACCGATGTTTTAGAGCCAAGACGTTATACCAATTTAGTTCGCTGGGGTGAGGGACCGCATATTTTCGGGTTAATGTTCTTGCCGCTTGCGATGCTGTTTTTTGTAAAAGCGGTTCGTGATGGAAAATTTAAAAACTTTGTTTTTTCTGCTGTTTTTACGACTCTGGTAGCACTTTCCAATGCCATGGTACTTTATGCCATGATTATTTTTTATTTGCTTGCGGGTGTTAGTCTGGTCATGGAGCGCGGCAGCAGCCCCATTGAAATTATTAAAAGGATAGTAAAGTTATTCATCTTATCTCTCGGGATGAGTGCATTCTGGTACAACATATCATTCGTTACTAATTTCTTTGGGGAAGGAGGCGGTGCAGTCAATAATTGGCTGGCAATGGGCATTTGGGGAATACTTCTCTTTACAGGCGGGATTGTGCTGTTGTTTACGCTTTTGAATAAACTAACCTTTAAAATCGACGGATTTAATTTAATTTTCCCATGGTTTTTAGCAATGTTTGCGATTGTTTTTGTTTACTACGCTTCAGGTGAATCAAAGCTGGAATATGCTCCTCAAGCATTGAGGCTAAATTTGGAAGTTGATATGGGGCTCTCACTTCTTTTGGGGATTATTGGAGCTTTTTTATTTGCAAAATTATGGCAGATGAGGGGCTCTTTAAAATTTACGGCAAAATCTGCAGCTGTGTTTTTAAGCATAGCAGTCATTGCGCCGCTACTTTTGATGGTGAAGACCAACTATGTCAAAATGCAGCCATTTACGGCGCCTCTGGAGAGCTTAGGGAAGAGACTTGAGGACACTGCTGAATATCGGGTTTCTAAATATCTAGAAAAGAGTACCGAGGCTAACACCCGGGTTGTTGCACCGGGGAATTATGGATTTTATTTAAATTATTTTACAAATGTTTCCCAGCTTCGGGGTGCTTTGTTTCAAGCATCTACCCACAGTTGGCCGGATCATATTTATTATCAACTGACAAACGGAGGTGATGCGCAAATTAGCCTGGCATGGCTGAAGATTGGCAATATATCCCAATTTATCTACAGCACAATTGCTTCCGGAGAGATTTATAAAGATTATAAAGTTCCTATGAGCAAATTCGAGAGTGTTTTATCAAGGCAGTACGAGGAAAAAGGTGATGTTTACTTTAATGTGCCCCTTAAGGATTCGGGCCTGGCAAAAATTGTCGATCCAGGGCAAATGAAAAGTTTAAATGTTCCAGAAAACGCCATTGATGAAAAACCAATTTACGACTATCTGAAATGGATGGAAGCGAATTCTTCCAAAAACTTGAAGTTCGAAAAAATCAATAATGATAATTATAAAATTTCCGGTGAAGTCCAAGAAGGGGAGGCAATATTAGTCCAGCAAACATACAGCCCTGGCTGGCGTGCGCAAAGTGCTAATGGCGACAATCACTTTAAAATTAAAAAAGATTCTTTGGGATTTTTGGTAATAGAACCTAAGCGAGGCGGCGATTTAGAAATTAACCTAAAGCACGGGATCAGCTGGCAGGTTTGGAGCGGTTGGTTGGTGAGTTTTGTGACTGTTTTATTTATAATCAGGCATTTTTACCGGCCGTTAATTTTTATCAATCAAAAGGAAGTTTTAAATACAGAACTAATTATAAATCAGCCCGGGCATAATATTTTCCACCACTTGTATATGGTAATTTTTCAGGAAATCAATAACTCATTATGGTTGGTAGCCGGACTGGTAATAACTGCAGCTGGTTTTGCGGTGTTTAAATTTTCGACAGGGTCATTTTATGTAATCGCAATCGGCCTGCCCTTATTTTTGGCAGGGTTGAGTCTTTCGATTTTTAAACTTTATGAAATAATTTTGACATTGATTAACCCAGCTAGAATTAAAAAAATTTGCATATTTTGTGAACAATAAAAAAATCTCTTCTAATTCTGAAATTGGAAGTTTATCAGAAAAAATAGCGAGCGGTATCTTACTTCTAAGTTTTAAAAGAATTTCCCTTCAATTCGTAATTACTCTAACTAATATTACTCTGGCGAGGTTATTATTCCCTGCGGATTTTGGAATGTTTGCGATTGTAACTTTTGTTATTGCAATTTTTACGGTTTTTTCGGATTTGGGCTTAGGACCTTCTTTGGTTCAGCAAAAGGACGATATTTCTGAAAAAGATTTACAAACAACATTTACAGTTCAATTGTTATTGAGTGTTGTAATAATCCTTGTAATTTTTGGAATTTCACCAATGATTGCCAATTTTTACAATATAGGAGAAAAAGGGGTTGTGCTTTTTAGAATTTATAGCTTATATTTGCTTTTTATGCCTTTTAAGACAACATCCGGTGCTATCCTGGAAAGGCACCTTCAATATAAAAAATTAATTATAATAGAAATTACTGAACTAGCTGTTGTTTCTTCTTTGACTATTCTTTTGGCATTTAGGGGGTTTGGAGTTTTCAGCTTCGCTTATAGTGCTGTGTTAGGACATTTTATTGGAGGAGTTTTTTATTATTTTTTTGTAAGATGGCCCATTCGATTTATTATTTTGAGGGACAATCTTACAAAATTGGCTCGCTTCGGGTTGTCTTATCAGAGTAATGTTGTTTTTGGCCTTTTTTATGGTCCGTTGATACTCTTATATCTAGGCAAGGTGGTGGGTCCGGATAATTTAGGTTACTATCAATGGGCAGCAGGTTTTGCGGTATTTCCGGCGGTAGCTTCCGAAATTATAAACAGGGTCCTTTTCCCGCTTGGTGCGAGATCCCAGCATGATAAACAATTTTTCAGAAAAATAATTGAGACGTCTCTGATGATTGTTTCTTTTACGTCTTTGCCATTAGCTTTCATATTTATGGCTGCTGTTCCAGGGATAATCCATCTTGTGTACACAGATAAGTGGTTACCAGCCGTACCAGCTGTTTACCTGGGATTGGTACAAATGGTGATCATTGCTCATACGGGGATATTTTCCCAGCTGCTGTTGGCGCGCGGGCGAGCTGACGTTATGAGAAACATGAGCTTTGTTTGGGTAATTTTAACATGGGTGCTTTCACCTCCTTTGATCCATCTCTTTAATTTCGTAGGCATGAGCCTAGCCTCACTTTTGATTTCGGCAACGGGTATTTATTTGTTTTTTAGATTGAGGCAAGAAGTTAATTTTTCTTTTGGGAAAAATTTTACTCTATATTTGGTAAGTTCACTATTGTGCGGAATTTTGGTATTTTTGGCAATTCATGCTTTAGGGGTTACTTTACCTGTACTTATTGTTGTAATGTCATCTGGTTTGATTTTTTATGTTTCAGTAATTTGGTTATTTAGAGGCAAGGAAGTTTTTACAAATATCAGATATTTGATTCTTTCTCTTAAACGAACTAGCGGATGAGTTTTGTGAAGCCAATTTTTTTACAAAGATATGAAAACCTTTTATGGTAAGTATGTTCGGCTAAAGTACGCTTGTAGCCAGCTTTGGCAATTTGTTCCCGTTTTTGATGATTTTTGAGATAGTAACGGCATTTTTCGACCAGCTCGCCTTTATTTTTGAAAAGTTCAATTTCGCGGCCTGGTTCATAAAGCTTTTCTATCCATTTTGTCCATCCAGATAATTCGAAACCCCCGGAGCCTGGGATCTCGAAAATCCTGGCTTTGTGCTGAGTGATTTTAGGAAAAAGGTTAAACCTGCGAATATAGAAAAGAAGTTGATTACCCTGGTAGGAAGTTTCTGTGAAATTTAAATTTATTTTGCTTTGGGAGAATAATTTGACCATGTCGCTTGTGGAGAGCCGGCCACTCCATGTTTGGCCAAAAAAGGTTGTCTTGATTTTTTCTGATTTAAGTCTTTTGAAATATTGATCCCTGAACCCATGAGGACCTCCTACAAACGTAACATCATAAGATTTGGCCACCTTATAAGGTTTGTAGACTTTTGGATTGATCGCAAATGGCAGGTATATAGCGTTTGAGCCGATTTTTCTGTATTTTTCAACCATGAATTCTTCCGTAGTTGCGGTCCAGTTAAAAACGCGAGACCAGAGTCGGCAAAAGTTGTCGAATCTCCAGGTATCATCGTAAAACCAAGTGAGGGTAGTGGTTTTAGTATTTGAAATTTCGGCAATGACCTCTTTTTTTAATTGTTCTTCGAACAATGAGCAAAAAAGTAGGTGAGGTTTTAAGTCTTTGACAGTTTTTATGAGCAAATCATTCATCTTGTCTCGCCCCAGTTTTTTGTAAAGATCTAAATAATCAAAAGGAATAACTTGATACCCCAATCTTTGAAAAGCAGGAATGTAATTGTAGTACTCGTAGGAGAGTCCTCGTTTGGGGTCACCGTAATCATATTTCATTGCACAAAAAAGAATTTTCATCAGTTAATATTTTTGACTTTAGCTTTTGGCAGTTTCGACAGCTAACTTTAGTATGAATTTAGCAGCATCCTCGTGACTGTAAAGTTTACCTTTTGGACTTCTTAAAAAATCCCGGCCATTTGAAATCATCTCCAATGCTTCTTGCTGACTGATGTTTGTTAAGTATTTGTGAAGGTTACCAAAAGAGCGAAAATTGCGCATATTAATAAAAGAGTTTGTTGGTACAAACTTAGTAATGTCTGGAGCTCCTAAATAAATAGGAATGACTCCTGCTGCAAAACAATCAATGATTTTTTCTGTCACATAGCCTGGATATGATGTATTTTCAAAACATATTGCGAATTTATAACCTGCGATTTTCTTAAATTTGTCTTTTCTTCTAATTGGTTTAGGGTTAAGCATATCGAGTGTTTTTCTTAATCGTTCTTGCCATCTTATTGGAAGATTATTAAGTTTATCCCAGCTTGATCCGAAAAGATGCAAGCGATTTCGAGATCCGAAATATTCAACTGCCTCGAGTCTTTTGGTAATTAATTCGCCCTCGATAGCCTTTTTTCTAATAGGTGATTGCCATATCCGTAATTTATTGAGAATCCAGTCAAAAGTTTCTGTTTTGTAACTGGGAATTATTGAAAAATTTTTCTCAAAATATTTATTAGAAGCAACCATTACTAGGAATTTTCTACCTGACCATTTTTTGAGTGATAGAATATCTTCTTTGTTAAAACTAGGAAAATGAAATGGGTAGTTAAATCTTGAGTAAGATTTGAAGGTTTTGTATATGCCAGAAAAGAGTAGGCGATAGCGAAAAGCAGGAGCATTGTTTTTTATTTTTCTATAGAAATTGTAAGCATAGAGCGGTGACTCCGGACCGATTAGTAAAAATGGTATGGCACCATGTTTAGCCAATTTGTTTCCATCTGCGGCATCGAGCAGTTGAATAATTAATATATCATGTGGATTCCAACGACCGGTTTGTTGATTGGCAAGGGCTATATCTCCTGTTACAACCTCGAAGTTTTTTTGCTTTGCTAATGTGGCAAGAATCGATGTCCAAGCAGTGTCAGGTGATTCTTTGGCCAGTTTAATTTGGAATATCCTATTGGCTTGAAATAGCGGATGGTCGGCGCAAAAAGCTATTTTCATTTTGGTTAGGAGTCATGTTTTTTGGCGAAGAAACATAATTCTTCAAGGATCATATCTAAATTATATTTATAATTCCAGCCCGGATAATGGCTTTTAAATTTTGAGACATTGGAAATATACCAAATATGGTCACCAATCCGGTTTTTAGATTTATATTTAATTTCTGCTTTTTTGTTTAAAATCTTTTCTATTTTAGCGATGGCTTCCAGGATAGAAATGTTTGAAAATCTTCCTCCTCCCATGTTGTAAACTGCACCCATTTTAGGATTTTTGTAAAAGTGGTGGAAAGCCGAGATTAAGTCGTATACATGGATATTGTCCCGGACCTGTTTGCCTTTGTAACCAAAAATTGTGTAGGGAATCCCTGTGTTGACTGCTTTGACAAGATAGGCCAAAAATCCATGGAGCTGAGCACCGAAATGGGCTGGGCCTGTAATACATCCTCCCCTGAAAATGCCTGTTTTAATTCCGTAATATCTGCCGTATTCCTGAACCAGAATATCGGCAGCGACCTTGGAAGCACCCATCAAACTATGAAGACAGTTATCAATGCTGACATTTTCATCGATTCCCAAAAAGTTTTGGTGATTTTTAGGCAGTTCCCAGCGTTTATCCTGCTCAACTAGTGGCAGCTGGTTTGGGTGGTCACCATAGACTTTATTAGTGGAGGTAAAAATAAAGACAGCCTGGGGATTGTACTTTCTAGTCGCTTCAAGAATATCATGGGTGCCTATAGCATTGACGGCAAAATCAATGGCTGGATGACTTCCTGCCCAATCATGGGAAGGTTGACCTGCGGTATGGATTATTAGGTCCAGTTGCGAGCCGTATTTTTTAAAGATTTTTTCGACTTCTTTTGTATTTCTTATATCCACACTGAAATGTTTATAATTTTTATATTTTTCAACCAGCCGTTTTTTATTTGGAAGCGTACTGGCTTCCCGTCCAAAGAAAAATGCTCTCATATCATTATCCAAACCGATTACTTGATATCCTTGTTTGCAATAAAATTCTGCTGCTTGCGAACCTACTAATCCTGCAGATCCTGAAATTAAGATTTTTTGAGATTTAGTATTTTTTTTGGTCATTTTTTCTATACCAATCTATGGTTTTTTTTAAACCTTTTTCTAAACTTATTTCAGCCTCAAAGCCTATTTTATCTTTGGCTTTTTTTGTATCACAATTTCTTCTGGGTTGGCCATCCGGTTTTGTGGTGTCAAAGACGATTTTTATATTTTTTCCGGAAAACTTTACAATTCTTTTTGCAAGATCGGCTATGGTAACCTCTTCGTCTGTGCCAAGGTTTAAGGGATCTGCCTCCGGATATTTTTTGATCGTTTCAAGTAAACCGCGGGCAAGGTCTTCAACATATAAGAACGATCTAGTCTGCTTACCGCTGCCCCAAACAACCAAAGGGTTTTCCCCATCAAAAACTCTTTTGATTAGGCCGGGGATCACATGGGAGATTTCTGGATTAAAATTATCACTTGGGCCGTAAGCATTGTATGGTCTGGCAATAGCTACTTTAAGACCATATTCCAGATGATAGAACTTGGCAATTAATTCTTCAACACGTTTTGCCCACCCGTAACCTAAATTGGTCGGTTCGGGATCGAGCAGAAAACCTTCAGTCTCAGGAGTGGGAATGGTGCAATTTCGAGGATAGACACAGGCGGAGCTGACCATCAGCAGCCTTTCTACATTATTTTTGACAGATGCGCTTGCGATATTTTGGGCAATTTGAATATTTTCGGAAAACATAGTAGCCGGGTGATTGATATTAAACTGAATACCGGCGACTTTAGAAGCTAAATTAAGAATAATGTCTTGATTTTTGGTGACTATATAGGCTTGATTGGGATCAGCAAGATTAGTTTTTTTGATCCGAAGATCTCTTTTGAGGTGGAAAACGTTTTTAAGATTGCCGGATTTGGAAGTTGTTGTAATTCTGGCGCCTTTTTGAAGAAGAAGTTCTGTGACAAAGGAGCCGATAAAACCGGTGCCGCCGGTTACCAGAACTTTTTTACCTCGCCAAAAATTTTTCATAAATTAGTGAAGTTTCTTTTTCTTTAGATATTTTTCAATAATATTATGCAGGTAATTGATGTCTTTTTGATTTATATACGGATGACTGCCGATTATAAAACCACGCGCAACAAGCTTTTTGGCAACAGGGTAGCGGGACTCGATATTTCCGAAGAGCTTTTTGTAAATTGGTTGGGAAAGAAGAGGAAAAAACAAACGGGTTTCGACTCCATTTACCTCAAGATAGAGCAGAAAATCGTCTCTTTTAATTCTTTTGTCGCAAATAACAATCGGATAGAGCATATAAATATGCTGGGCTTTGCTCCTGACTTTTGGCAGCTGAAAAAATTGGGAAAAATCACTTAATGATTTGGTAAGACTTTGGCCAACAGCCCGCCTCCTTTTGATGATAGCAGATTTATTCTCAATTTCGGCAAGGCCGATTGCTGCTTCCATCTCCGTATTTCTGTACGAATAACCTATATGGATAAACTGAAAGCGTCTTTCAATCAGCGAGTTGAGACGCTTTTTGCTTTCGGTATCATCGTCCTCAATTTTAAGATAAATATTATCCCGGCCGTGGAACATCAGGCTTTTAATGGTGGTTGCAAGCTTGTGATTATTGGTGGTTGCCATGCCGCCGACACCAGTTGAGATAATGTGGGCAATGTATGTTGAGTACACTGAGATGTCACCAAGTGAACCGACAGGCTGATTGTGGTATTTAACGAGGGCTGTTTCGCAGGAATCTTCAAGAACTTTTAGTTTGTATTTTTTGGCTATTTGGAGGATGGGGTTCATATCTGCGCTTTGTCCGAAAAGATGAACTGGCATGATGGCTTTGGTTTTTGATGTAATTGCTGCCTCAATTTTTTGGGGATTAATGCAATAGTAATCTTTTTCAACATCGACAAAAATGGGCTTGAGTCTATTTTGCAAAATGACATTAGTTGTTGCGACAAAAGTGATTGCGGGTACTAAAACCTCATCACCGTCATGCCAGTTGAAAGATTCCTTGAGAGCGTGGAGTGCCAATTGTAAGCCACTGGTCCCGCTGTTTACGAACATAGCATATTTTCTGTTGGAAATAGCAGCAAAGCGCTTTTCAAACTTTTCGGTAAACGGCCCGTAGGAAAGGCGATTAGATTCAAGGACTTTATTGACGTAAGCTTTCGCTTTACGAGAGATTCTGACAGTTGATATTGAGATGTGTCTTTTTCTCATGAGTGTGAAGATGATGAATTTAAAAGGTTCATCTTTCTTCGCCTACGTATATGCGCTGTGGTCTTCAGTAGCTCGAAATAGACATTTTCAATTCTTGTAACATAATCTTGAAGTTGGAAATGACGAGTAATAAGTTTTCTGCCATTTTCGCCAAATTTTTTTCGAAGTTTTGGATTTATGGCTAAGGTTAAAATTTTTTCAGCTATTGCTTTTGGATTTTGCGGCTTGACCAAGAAACCGTTTCGGCCATTTTTGACAATCGTATTGCCAACAGTTGCTATTATCGGTAAAGCGCAAGCGGCACCTTCTGCAATAGCAAGTCCAAATGACTCCCTTGGAGAACTTGAAACTAAGATGTCAGTTGCATTGTAAACGCTTGGCATGGATTCTATAAAGCTTCCAAAGGTGACCTTTGCGGCAAGCGCCGGATTTTTAGATAAATAATCTTTGATTTGTTTCTCATAAGAATTAGATTGGCCCGTTTCGCGGGGCGAGTTCGTAAAGTCTCCCAGTTTTGAGCCAACGATATAAAAAGTTACATTTTTTAGTTTTTCGTGGACTAATTTTGCGGATTTTAGGAAAGTCATATGATCTTTGACAGGGTCAAGCCTGCCGACTATGGTAATTATTAAGTTTTTTTGAGGAAGATTTAGCATTTTTCTGACGGTAGTTTTGTCTAGTGGCATGAAATAATTAGTATCTACTCCAAATTGGCAACCCGTAACTTTTTGGAGATTTAAGATTTTTCTCCGAATCAGGGTTTTTGATAATTCTTCCGTATTTGCCAGAACTTTGTCTACACAGAATTGATTTATAAGATCCTGATAGAAATAGAGACAATCCCATTTTCCGTGAGCTGTAGCAATAACAGGGACATGCCTGCCTGGTATGATTTTTAGGGCGAGTGTTGCGGCTTTTGCATAAAATGCCAGGTTAAGATGGTTAACATGAATTAGATCGGGATTAATTCTTCTTGTGAGTTTGATGAATTTATAAATGCTAGAAGGGGACAATCCCGGTATAAAGAGTTTTCTTATAAGATATGGAGAAAGATTAAGGATATAAGTTTTGATTTTGAGTTTACTTAGTGTTTTTGACAATTGGCCCTTTTTGGTGACGACAACAATAGGTTCGAATATTTTTTTATCAAGTTTTGCTAGAAGCGATAGGAGAATAGTTTCGCCACCACCGATATTAGGATGAAATGTGAGGTAAAGAACTTTATATTTTTTAGGCTTCACTTAAGAGATTGTAATCTCCAATATATCCAATTTGCTCTGTAAGTTATCCATAAAAATAGCCACCAAGCTAAGCCAAAATGCTTCTTATAATAGTAGAGCATGTCATGGAGTGTGATTTGAAAAAGCTGCCAAGGCGGGAGTTTGTTAACAGACTGAGAGCGAAGATGGATGATAGTAACTTTAGGATTGTGGTAGACACTAAGTCCGGCTTTTTTGATTCTTAAACAAAGATCGTTTTCACCATAATACAGAAGCAAGTTTTCGTCAAAGTAGCCGACTTTCTTGATTAGGGCGGCATTGGCGAAAAAGAATGAACCGGAAATAACATCCACCATGCGGACCGTATCTCTGTGCCAACTGCCATAGCGATAATTTTTAATTAGTTTTTGATTTTTGAATACTTTGGCTAAGACGTTGGACTGGAAGAATTCAATTAAGGGGTGAGGAAAACGACTGCAGGTGTAATCCAGGTTACCTTTGTCATCAATCTGGCGGCAGCTGGCTGCGGCCGCATCTTTGTGGGCTTCTAAGAATTTAATCATTTTCGCTAAGGCGTTGGGAGGAATGAGGATGTCGGAATTTAAGGTAATAATATACTTGCCCTTACATTGAGCAGTTGCTTGATTATAGCCTCGCCAACCTTTGAGCGAGTCTTTGGGAGGGTTTGCTATTACATGGACTTGAGGGAAATTTTTTTTAACAGATTGAACAGAGTCGTCAACTGAGCCATTGTCTGTAACAAAAACTTCCATTTTGAGATTCTTCGTATTTCGGAAGAGATATGTGAGGCAATTTATAAGATGAGCTTTGGTATTGAAGTTGAGAATGCAAACAGAAACGGCCAATGGATTGTTGCTCATTTGAACTGGTTGGTCATTAATTTTTAATTAGGAGAGGATTTTAGATATTTTTGTTTTTCACACTAATGATAAGATATTAACCGTGAGATTGGCGAATATTGATTCTTTTAAATTGAGATTGATTACTAGAAAAGACATTAAGTTTTTAAGAAAACTGCGCAATGAAAATAGAGAGTTCTTTTTAGAAAGCAATTATATCTCAGTCAAGGGTCAAGAGGAATGGTTTGAAAGGTACAAGAATAAAAGTGACGATTATATGTTCATTTTGCAAAGGGGTAATTTAAAAATTGGGGTTGGGGCAATTTATAACATTGACAGACAAAAGAAGAGGGCAGAACTGGGACGATTTATCATTGCCAAAAGCTTACAAAATCATGGTTATGGAAAAATCCTTATTAAAAAAATGGAAGAGCTTTGCTTTAAACAATTTGGTGTTAAGATATTTTATTTGACGGTGCTTGCTAATAATGCTAAGGCTATTAATTTATATAAAAATGCCGGATTCAGAGAGCAAAAGAAAATTATTGTCGGCCAAAAAGCTGTGATGTGTTTGATTAAGAGGAAGCTCTAATAAACTTTGTTATTTGCAATGATTATTACACAATGAAAGCCAGAAACAAAAAAAGGCAAACTATTGAGACCCTGCCGATTTTTAAACCTGTGATGGACGATCAAGAGATTGAAGCAGTCTCTGGGGTTGTCAAAAGCGGCTGGATTGGACTAGGGCCAAAAACCGCTGAATTTGAAACTTTATTTGCCAGGTATGTAGGCGCAAAGCAGGCAGTAGGATTAAACAGTGCCACCGCCGCTCTTCACCTTAGTTTAATAGTCTTGGGAGTGGATCAAGGGGACGAAGTTTTGATGCCTGCACTGACGTTTGTTTCGGCAGCTCATGTGGCCATGTGGCTGGGCGCCAAACCTGTTTTTGTCGATATTGACGAGGAGACACTGTGTATTGATCCAGCGGATCTTGCTAGAAAAATTACCAAGAAAAGTAAAGTCATTATGCCAGTAGATTACGGCGGTCACCCAGCTGACCTTGATGCTATTCTGGCGATTGCCAAGAACCAT
>Ga0209210_1000770_pt1 | contig 30885 bp, 37 predicted proteins | sample RifGroA1_FD_183991 | JGI IMG/M metagenome (GOLD analysis project Ga0209210, IMG submission 183991) | Contaminated groundwater microbial communities from Rifle, Colorado, USA - Rifle Groundwater A1 (SPAdes) (version 2) | ecosystem: Environmental > Aquatic > Deep subsurface > Groundwater >...
CAAAGTCAACAAACATCCAGATACGCGCAATAAGAAGCACTCATCTTGGGAAATTAATTTCAACAGAAGGAATAATACGGCAGTCCTCTGATGTCCGTCCGCGCGTTACTTATGCAACCTTCGAATGCCCTGGGTGCGGGGCGCAGATTCTTGTTGAGCAGAATTCGCCGAAATACAGGGAGCCCTCGCGCTGCACCTGCGGGCGAAAGGGAAAATTCAAATTACTAGATAAAAAATTGGTTGACGTACAAAGGCTCGTTGTTGAAGAATCCCCTGATAGCCTTGAGGGCGGCGAACAGCCAAAAAGGATTGCTGTTTTTATAGAAGAAGACCTTGTTGACCCTAAATTAGAGAAGAAACACTATCCTGGCACGAAAGTCCTGATTGTAGGAGTTGTAAAAGAAGTCCAGATTATTTTGAAAACAGGAGGCACAAGCACTACATACGATCTGCTTGTCGAAGCAAATTCAATTGAGGTTAAGGAAGAAGAATTTGAAGAGATTGAAATCAAGCCAGATGATGAAAAGATAATCAAGGAGCTGGCTGAGAAGCCTAATGTTTATGAAAAACTGCGCGATGCAATCGCACCGTCTATTTATGGCTATGAAAATATCAAAGAAGCAATTGTCCTTCAGCTATTCGGCGGAGTAAAAAAAGTAAGAGAGGATGGCACGCGGACAAGGGGAGATATACATATGTTTCTTATCGGCGATCCTGGCAGTGGAAAATCACAATTACTGCGATACGTGGCAACGCTGGCACCCAAAGCAAGGTATACTGCTGGCAAGGGCTCAACAGCAGCAGGCATGACAGCCACAGTTGTAAGGGATGAATTCATGAGAGGCTGGGCTTTGGAAGCAGGCATACTGGTTTTGTGCAATAAAGGTGTGGCTTGCCTCGATGAAATGGATAAAATGTCAGAGGAGGATTCCTCTGCAATGCATGAGGCACTTGAACAGCAGACAGTTACAATTGCAAAGGCAAATATTCATGCAACCCTGCGCGCAGAAACAACTGTTCTTGCTGCTGCGAATCCAAAATTCGGCAGATTCGACCCTTTTGCGCCGATTGCACAGCAGATCGACATGCCAGCCACACTTCTGAACAGGTTCGACTTGATTTTTCCAATCAGAGATATTCCAAATACAGAAAAAGATGAGAGGATTGCTCAGCACATTCTAGATTTGTCCAGAGAACCTGAAGGAAAGAAAGCTGAAATATCATCTGAATTGTTGAGAAAGTATATTTCCTATGCAAAGCAGAGAATTACACCGAAGATGACACTTGCTGCAATAGAAGAAATAAAAAATTTTTATGTAACACTTCGGGCATCTGCTGCAAAAGAAGAAAACGAAATAAAATCCATTCCTATTTCTGCAAGACAGCTTGAAGCGCTCGTAAGATTGTCAGAAGCGTCTGCAAAGGTAAGGCTATCGGATAAAGTTACGAAAAGAGACGCGCAGAGGGCAGTATCACTTCTGAAAAGTTCCATGAAAGAAGTTGCGTATGATGCTGAAACAGGAAAATTTGATATTGACAGAATCACAACTGGAATTACTGCAACGCAGAGAAACCAGATTTCAATGATACGGAAAATAATTGACGCTCTGACAGAAAGACAGGGCAAGAACATACCAATGCATGACATATTAACCGAGGCTGAATCGGAAGGCATAGATAGGGGTAAAACAGAAGAAATACTTGATAATCTCAGGAAAAAAGGAGATATATTCGAGCCGAAACCCGGTTTGATTAGCAAAATAGGATGATAAAATGGTAGCGTTAAAAGCAAGGAAAAGAGAAACTGCACAAAAAGTCTGGATTGTTGATTTAATCAATGGTCCTTTTACTGCCGCGGAAGGCTGGAACCCCAGCACAGTCCAGGTTAATGGCAGGACAGTCGCCCGCGCGAGCATTCTGGCAACTATTGTTGCAAAATTTGCTTCAGAGGACGGCAACTATGCTTCGATTACGATGGATGATGGCACAGAAACAATCAGGAGCAAGGCCTTCGGTCCGGACGTTGCTAAATTTGCTGCGGCCAGACCAGGCGCGCTTGTAAGATTTATCGGAAAGGTAAAAGAATACAACAGCGAAAGATACATGAAACCAGAAATAGTGCATGAAGTTACAGATCCGAACTGGGTTATTGTCCAAAAATTAGAATTATCTCCGCCCGCAGCAGAGTCTCCCGCGCCGGAAGACACAAAATCAAATGTTCCAGAGCATGTTGCTGAGAATGCAATAAAAGAAGAAGACCTTGGAGTGCAGGCCAAAATTCTTGGGCTCATCAGAACTATGGCATCTGCAGACGGCGCAGATATGGACTTAGTAATGGAAAAATCCCAAATGGAATCCGAAGATGCGAAAAATATAATCATCGGGCTTCTGAAGGCTGGAGAAGTTTACGAGCCAAGGAAAGGCAAGCTGAAGGTTCTGGATTAAATTTAAATACTGCCACAGTAATTAGCACTACTATGAAAATTGGTTTTAATCTCTGGACTCCTGACCAAAAAAAAACTTCAGGACCACTTGCAACCCAAGAGTTTGAGCTTACAAAAATTGAGGAAACAGCATTGCAAAAGGCATTTCAAACCGCCAAGCAGCTTTGGCGTGATGATGTTGGTGAAAGAGACGCGGGCCAATTTCTGGCAGATATTTTGCAAAACATACTGGCGAAAGAAAAAAATATTGAGCAAAGTATTGTGCGCCACGATGTTAATGAAATTAAAGCGGAAATGCACGTTTTGAACAAGAATGTCAGGCTCCTAAATCATTTTTTCCACACATTAGCACAAGAAGAAAAGCGCCGCAAGGGTTTGCTGGCAAACTTATTTGAACTCGCTAAAAGAATTACCGAGTTGCAGTTCAGAGTAGAAAAATTAATAGATGAAGAAGAATAACTTTTTATAGTTTAGTCTGGATTTTGTTTTGCATGATTGAACACATTGCAATCCTGAAAAAATCCTGGAAGCTTGCAGAAAAAATCTTAGACGGAAGAAAAACAATTGAATCAAGATGGTATCGTGCTAAGTATGCGCCATGGGACAAAATCTACGCCGGAGAAATAATTTATTTCAAAGAGTCCGGCGAGCCTGTGACAATTAAGGCCGAAGTAGAAAAAGTTTTGCAATTTGAGCTTTCGCCGGAAAAAGTCAGAGAATTACTTGTGGAATTTGGCAGCAAAGGCAAAATATATATTTCAGATTTTAATAAAACACTAAAACAAAATAAGGATAAAAAATATTGCATCCTGGTATTTCTGAAAAATCCTCAGGTAATTGAACCGTTCAACATTAATAAAACTGGTTTTGGCATAATGTCTGCATGGCTTTGTGTTGAAGATATAGAGAAAATAAAAATCAAATCTTCTTGAATTTTAATCCAACAACATAAACTTCCGGAGAGCGCTTCTGCGAGGCTTTTGGCTTATGAACAACAACTTTCTCGAAGCAGGCCTTTGTTTCTTTTATGAATTCATCTGAACCTGGCCCTTGGAAAAGCTTGCAAACCATGTGCCCATTGTTGCGCAGGACTGCTTTTGCAATCATAAGGGAATTCTGCGCCAGAGCAATTGAAATTCCTGCATCTGCGGCCTTGAATCCTGAAAAATCATGCGAAAGATCAGATAGTACGACATCGACACTTTTAATTTCTGAAATTATTTTTTCTGGATGCTTTAATATATCTATGCGTAGGTAAGTAAAATTGGCGGGCATGCCTAGCACAGGCTGGATGTCTATTCCAAATACCTTACCTCCATCGCCGACTAATTTAACTGCGACCTGGCTCCAGCTACCTGGCGCTGCCCCGAGGTCCACGACAATATTATTATTTTTAATAATGTGAAACCTTTCCTGAATTTCTAGCAGTTTGTAGGCTGATCTGGCTCTGTATCCTTCTGCTTTTGCCTTTTTGTAAAAAACCTCTGACTTTCTCTCAATATGCCATTCTACCATGAAAAAATTTACCAAAGTGGTTTAATAAAGGCTTGCCACCGAATACTATTAAAGATTTGTTATTTTTAAAGTTGCATGGCTGCAATAACTAAAGCAATCATACCTGCTGCTGGAAGAGGAAAAAGATTTTATCCATGGACTCTGCAAAATCCTAAAGAGCTAATGCCTGTTTTCATACCGAAAGGATTTTCCGAACACTATAACCGCCTATCTGCAAATGGAAATGGTGTCACGTGCGCGGTAATAGATTTGGTTGTCATGGAAGCATACGAGGCAGGCCTCAAGAACATACAAATTATAACTGCCGCAGGCAAATCTGGAATTTCAGAACATCTAACTAAGCAACAGCAGAGTGGATACATACCAAGAGATGCGAAATTATCATTTGCAAACCAATTAGAGCCTCTCGGGCCCGGAGATGCAGTCCTGCGCGCAGAAGACTTTGTAAGTCATGGTGAAAACTTTGCAGTTATGTTCGGCGATGATTTTTATGACATAAATCCGCTCATCACACTTCTAAACGCACACAAAACAATTCCTGCTGAAACTTTTGGCGCTGTCCTGACATACATGCAAGTTACTCCAGAACAAACAAAGAGATATGGTATTCTGGCAACAAGAGGCGCTGGCGCAATAACAGAAATAACTGACTTAATTGAAAAACCACAGAGAAATCCACCATCAACTAATGCTATAACTGGCAGGTATCTGCTGAACTCGGGCATATTTGATTATCTTCGCAGCACAAAGCCAAGTGCAAATAATGAAGTACAATTAACAGATGCCCTGCTGGCAATGCTTGGAGTTAAAAAATTATATGCAGTGAAATCGCCAGGCACTAGATTCGATACTGGCGAGCCAGAAGCATGGCAGGAAACAATGGCGCACCTCAGCAGATTTAAAAAATAACAAAAACTCGCCGCTCGCATCTATCCACGGGCTAAAGCCCGTGGTTTTGCGATGCTCGCTGGAATAGCGAGTTTTTGAATTGTGGAGCGCACTAAAGTGCGGGGTTTTAAACCCTGCGCTCCACAATAACAATGCAGAAAGAAAATAATTCTCATATTTCGCTTATTGCAACGAATTGTAGAAACATATATAAACTTACTGTATGCTTGATGCAATAGTTTGTGGGGTGCAAAATGAAAGGTTCGAAAATATTTTTAAGGGAGAAGCCGATTGAGCTGCTTCTGTGCTTGACGCGCGGCAATACAAAAGAGAAATATCCATCGCTTTTAGCGAAGGATTCAAAATGTACATACTCTCATACAGTCCATCTGCTTCAGAGAATGGAAAAATCCGAACTAGTGAATTTCGAGAAGCAGGGAAGGCTGAAGTTAGTAACCCTAACGAAGAGAGGCGAAGATGTTGCGAGTCTGTTTGATTCGCTTGGAAAAACATTGAAGCAATGAGGTAAAAATGGCAGAAAAAGGAAAAGAGACAAAAATAACTGGATACTGTGTAAAGTGCAAGGTAAACGGCAGAGAAATTAAAAACCCTAAAAACGCACCAATGAAGGGCAGGTCAGGCCCAAGGCCAGCTGTAAAAGGCAACTGTGCTGTTTGCGATGCAGGAATGTATCGAATTGGAGCAACAGTTTAATAATTACCCGATTCAAAACCTTTTTATTTTAAAATTTTTATCTATTTTTATGCGTTCCAACACACACATACTATTTTAGGCACTTTGGCACGTCTGAGTAACACTAAACGCTCCCGGCGTATTCAAAAAAATTAAGTTAGTCTTTTAAATGTGTGAAAATTATTAATTTTATGATAATACGAGTTGTGCCCGAAACGCATTTGGATAATATATTAGCAATTTTCATCAGCAACAAAATAATCGCTCTTATGGCTGAAAAAGATGGGTGGCTAGGACCAATGCCATTAACACAAAGGCTTGCAAAAATAAATGCTGAAATTGCAAAAATGGAGTTGTCAGCGAAAAGAATAAAATATATTCAGCCCGCACAAAAAATGATAATAATCCGGACGGTTAAGCCTGATGTTATATTTTTAGAAGCAGAATATATGTTGACACCATCCCAATGGCATGTCTTACGTAGTAAAGGTATGGCAATTTACGTGGTCGACGATCTGAAATTGCATGCACAAACCATGATAGCGTTAGAACGGCAAAAAGAAGACATAAACAGCATCATTAGTACCGAGGCAGCGCAACGCAAAGGATTAGGTGCCACGCAGAGAAACTACAAAGAAATAGTAAAGCGATCAAATGAAGCAGTTAAAGAGCTAGGCGTGAGACGCAGTAAATTTATGCTTGCTAAGATGTTAACTATACTTCATACGGGCCGTTTTAAACGTCCGCTAGCATTTGTGGGCGCCGCACATGCCGCAGATTTAAAACGCTGGCATCCCTTTACGATTTGGAGAATTTACTCTGGTGCTTGGAATAAATTGCCAAATAAAGTATAAATAAAACAAACATTAGATTTTTAATTAGTACTTGTTAGTAATTTTTATGCGCTCCAACACACACATACTATTAGGCATTCTGGTCGGCTCGGTTTACTTCAGCTATTTTCCTGCCAAGGGTTTGGTTTTGCAGATATTGTTTTCGCTTGCCTTAATTTTTGGGGTGCTGCTGCCAGACATTGACGAGGCGCATAGCACGATTGGCCAGCGGGCAGGATTTATTTCAAAAATAATCCAGAAAATTTTTAAGCACCGCGGATTTTTTCATTCAGTCTGGATGATTTTAATTTTATTCGCTTTGTTCAAATTTGTTTTTGTAAAATACCTTACGCTGAATGATTTTATTTTGATGGGCTTTCTTGTGGGCTATGCAGCCCATCTGCTAGGGGATGCAATCACAGTAAATGGAATTAAGCCGTTCTATCCGCTTGGCCTGACAATCCGCGGGCCGGTGCGCACTGGCAAGTTTTCGGAAGTTCTGGTCGCGCTGGCCATAATTACTTGGATGGTGACGCACTAATATTTTTAAACTCAAAATCACTTAGCTCTGTATGGTCACAGTTAAGATCTCTAATATAGTTACAGACCCTGCAGGCTTCGACCGCTTGATGGACAAGCAGGGCAGATATCTCGGCCCGTTTACAAAACTTAATGAGGAATATGTTGAGCTTTACAACGATAGTAATGATTCTGCAGATGTAAGTTTTTGGTATATTACAGATTCAAAAGGCCACCGCTATGTTTTTGTCTCGCCAAACACAACTATTGGCCCGCACAAAACTCTAACTTTACATACGGGTTCTGGTATAGATGTTACAGATAAACTCGGACAAGTATGTCTTTATTAGAATAGAAAGGCGCAGAGTCATATTAGGGCGCAGGGCTTGCCAAAACAACTTATGAGAAATTTAGCAAGTAAAGGTGTTCCGCTTGAATCAGTAAAGTTAATAGAAAAAGTTTTGCCAAAGTTGAAGGCGAAGAAAGAATATTTGAACTTAGCAATACCGATGAGTAAGTTAATTACTTCTTTGGAAAGTTCGCTTGATCGTAAAAACGCAAAGCAGTAGCGACGAACAAGTACGCAAGTGTAGCTTCAAAAACGCCAGTCAAAAAGTCTGGATAAGTAAAATTATTCGTGGGGTAGCTTGCTGTGGCAAGATTTCTCGCAGACATTAATCCCAGCACGAGCGCCGTTCCTAAAAATATATAACTAGCAACTGGCACTCTGCCGTGCCTATCTGAAGAGAAACGGCTATCAGGGAGCTTATTATCCAGCGTGCCAACGTTTAACCATGACACCATATAGTTTCTACAGCAAATAGGTTTTAAAGGCTTGCGGCGAGCATCTCAAAGAGTTGATGCGGACTGGCAAGTTTTCGGAAGTTCTGGTGGCGTTACTTATAATTACGTGGATGGTAGCGCACTAGAAAGCCTTTTAAAAGTGTCTAATTCTGTGAGCCACATGGCAGAATTAAGTGAAGATAAAAAATTAATTGAAGAATTTCAATCATCATTGAAATTAAATAATATTTTTCAAAATCTTCATAGCACAGAGCTATTGAAAAATGGATATGAAAAATATGTTGCGGATAAAATTGGAGCAAAATTAGATAAGCAGCAACATTACGATTGTATTTGGAAGGATAGATTATTTTTAGAACTTAAAAAAGGTAAAACTCATGTTTGGTTAGATTTATGCAGGTATGCAGATAATTTGGAAAAGTTTGATAATAATTTTACTATGTTTTTATTTTATAATAAAGAGAAAATGACAAATATTTTAGTAGTAAATACAAAAAGGCTTATTGAATATCTAAATTTATCCCGTTGGAAGGCTGTGCTAATGGAATTAAAAAGTGAGAGCTTGCACAAGAGTCTGAACGCACAAGTTCGGCTAACAAAAAAAGATTTAGCTGGAATCAGAGAATTTGAAATTTCAAATACTGCGGTATAATTTTACCTCGTTCGCCAGCCAGCTAGCACCACAATGCGCTTCTGTCTATCCAGACCGGCAGACCAAACAACATTAGCTTTTTTATCAACGCAACTTGCAAGCGTTTCGACAACAGCTTTGCAATCACCCAATACTATATTTTTATCGCTGGAAATCCACAGGGCCAAGGCATCTGCACCGTTTACAGACTTGGAAAGTTCGCTAGTATCAAACCCCTCCGCAGCAAAGGCAGAAATCCTTTTGGTGCCTTTGAACGCTGCGGATAAATCGGATCCGTCAAGTTCAACGAGCTCGTTTGCCATAAAATTTCAGGTAAACTAGACTTTATAAAACTTGTTATGTAATTTACGGGCTGAAGTTTAGATGTTATAACTCTCGTTGGCAATAATCACGTGGATGGTGACGCATTAAACCTTATCCACCTCAGTCGCGTACTGTTTCACTCGCTCAACAGCCGGCTTCACGAGGAACTCAACCAGATACTTTTCAACAATGGGAGTTATTGCCCCGAACTCTGTAATGCGATAGCCTGTTGCAGAGTGTTCAACTAATTTCAATTCTTTTAATCTTCTCAATTGCCGCCGTACATTCGGCAACGATGCTCCTGATTTTTCTTTCAGAATCATTGCAAATTCCTCTGCCTGAAGCATTTTTTTCTCTTTTCTTGCGCTCAGCAGTTCAGAAAAAATATCAACGAGAATATCGCGCGACTCGCCGGGATTTAACAAACCAATAGATAATAAAAATTTCTTCGACAGGTCTCTCTTGCCCATCTTCTGCGGCTCTTCATATTTTCGCAGAGTAATTTCCTGCAGTGGTGTATCTTTCAGTGCGCGTTTTGACATCTTAATTATTATTTAGCGGTTGCGAGTATTTAACTATTACCATGGCACATCTTTTAATTTTAATTTGAAGCCGATTATATTAACCAAAAGATGCAATGCAGGCGTAATAATTAATAATAAAATCAAATAGCCCCACGAAATCTCCCAGAAAGTTAACCCATAAAACAGAAATGCCCCAAGAATAAAATCAATCTGGTCAAATGGAAACCACATCTTTCCGCGCTCCAGTTTCATTCTTCTTTTGAAGAAACTTTTAATCAAATCGCCGAACAATGCGCCGAAACCGAGAACTATTCCTATTACAAAATCGCCCTGCAGAAGCCCCACAATTCCTCCAAAAATGCTTCCGACAACAAGCCCGTTCCATGTTTTTCCGTCGCCGAAAATCCTTCGCTTATCTGAAAAGTTTTTCCCAAAATCAACAGGAAATCTGTATTTGCCGTACATTTTGTTGAAAATAGCAGGCATCATGTTCGCAATGTAAGCTGGCAGGATAAACCAAACTGCATTTAGAAGATAAATTAATGCATCAGTTGCTGTAGCCATGAAATTGTTTTTAACTATTAGAATAAAAAGGTTTGGTTTTGAAAAATAATGTTATAAAATTGCGCTGCGATTTAGCGCAGCGCTAAAATATTTATCTTCTTTTCTTGTGCGTGCGCTTGTGTGTCCTGCGTGTTACTTTTCTTTTCTTGTGCGCAGATTTTTTGTGGTGCACTTTCTTGCGTTTTTTAGCCATTTAATTGTTCCTCCGATTAATATTTATGAAATTATTAAATAAAAGTCTTTGTTGCAATTTATAAATTACAAAAACTAGAAAAATAATTAACTTGCCTTTGCCTTTTCCTTTTCCTTCTTTTCTATTTTTGGATTGCTCGTTGCAGGTGCCAAATGTGGCATTGCTATTGGCGGAGGCATTCGTATCTGGGCTGCGCTGTTGATGGCCTGCAGGAAACTTATTTCCAAAACCCTGTTGATTAAAACTACGCGTACTGCATCGTCCTTAATTTCCTTGCCAGCCTTCCAGTCTTTTTCCAGCAGGTCAAGTGCTTTTGCAGTGTCTGTGTAGTAAAGCAAACCTTCAACTTCTATCTTGCCTGCATTCTCGCCGTATTTTGTTGTAAATCTGAATTTGACTGTAATTGTATCTTTCTTGTCTCCGCCGATATGCACATCTGCTTTTGAAAGTTCCAGCAACTCAGGAGTATTCTGGATTTGCATCCTCGGCTCCCATTGCCTACTTTCTGCGATAATTTTTGTTATCCGCTCACCAATTATTGCTCCAACCATAGTTTCGCTTAATAAACAAGGCTTTTAAAGATTTGTCTATTCGCTTGGCATATTGTAATTTTAATCACTGCGCAACTGCATGCGATTGGGTTTTATAATTAACTGCTATAAATTTTGCATGAAAGTAAGGCTAAGTAGAAATGCTTTCGCAGTCATACTGGCAAACTGCACTGAGATGTACAAAAGAGAGGCTTTTGGCATTTTGCTAGGAAAGAAAAATGGCAATGAATTATATGTTTCTAATGCAGTGCCAAGCCGAGCTGTCCGCAACCACTTCAACGAAGTAGAGTTTGTCGGCAACCGCACCAAAACACTTGAAGCTACACTATCCGACCTTCTTGGCCGCAACAGGCAGATTATCGGCGAGGCAGGCTGGCTGGCACTTTCAACAATCACAAATTCGACATCAGCGCATACGCTCTTAACGCGCAAATAGATTACTATGGGAAATCAAAAGTCATTCTGTCACGCACAGTAATGCGCATGTTAAAATAGCGGGCCTGGGAAGATCTGTTCTGCATATCTGGAATATGCGGGATTTATGGAAAAATGCTTGCATTTTTCCATTCCTTGAACTCACAGCGAGTTTAAGTTATCCCGCCACCTTTTTCTTTGGGTGACCAGGAGCCTTTCTTTTTTGTGAAAAAGAAAGGATGCTGTTGAACTCCCGTCTCAAGCTCCGCAAGCTCGCATACTATCCAAGCTATACGAGAACGAAGTTCGCGTATTAGCGAACCTCAGTTCGCTCTATACTACAGGCCCACACTTAAGTTTAAAAATGTAGATTTAAAGGTTTATCTGTAGCCTCGTCGTCCAGCGGTCAAGGATACAAGCCTCTGGTGGCATCCTTTTTCTTTTGAAAAGAAAAAGGCTCTCAGGAACCCAAAAAGAAACGGTGCGGTTTAAACCGCAAAAGTTCCTGCCAAGGAAAGCTTGGGACATCGGTTCGAATCCGATCGAGGCTACTTAATTAAAATGGAAAAACCTGCAAAAACAACTGCATTCTTAGAACTGCATGTTCCAGATTTTGAAAAGGCTAAAGAGTACTATGGTAAGCTCGGTTTCAAAACTATTTGGGAAAGAAAACCTGATGGATTTAAAGGATACTTGGTTTTGAAAATGCAAAATAACATCTTATGTATGTGGGGGGGGAATAACGAGATTTATAACCACCCATACTTAAAAAAATATTCGAAAACAACTAAGCGCGGCTATGGTGTTGAAATAGTGCTAGTTGTAAAAAATGTGGCTAAACTTTATGAAAAAGTCAAAGATTTTGTAAATGTTGTTGAGCCATTAGTAATTCAACCATGGGGCGTAAGTGATTTCAGAATAGAAGATCCTTTTGGATTTTATATAAGAATTAGCGACCCCTACAACACGCTACATCCCAAATATGCTATTAAATAAATTTAAAAGCTAAGTTTTAGTTACTTATTCATGAGTTGGTCAGAAAGAATCAAAGATACATCTGCCTTTGGTGGCATTCCTATTGGCATATTCATCGCGCTCTTTTCTTTGGCTGTTGGAAACTTAACACTCTTCTATCAACTTGGCGGGGCGCTTGCACTTAATTATGGGATTGCGGCAATTATTCGGACAGTAAAATTTGAAAAAAGGCCAGACAACACGCCTGCAGGAAAAAGCTGGCTTTCCAAGATAGATGCGTCTAGCTTCCCAAGCCTGCACGCTGCAAGGATTTTCAGCTTTGTTATTATTCTTGGGATTTACTTCAGCAGCACCTATTTGTACGCGCTCTTAATCCCAACTGCGGTTTTAGTTTGCTATTTGAGAATTTGCTTGAAAAGGCATTACCTGCAGGACATAATTGCAGGCGCCACACTTGGAATTTTAGTTGGAATTTTTGCAACTAAGTACGCAGTCCTGATTGCGCAGTTCCTGGGTCTGCCTGTCTAAAATACAAATTATTAAATACCCTTAATAATAAAAAAATATATGGTGCAGAAACTTTTTGAGGCGCAAACCATCAAGGGGTTTGTATTTGTATCTTCGAGTGGATTTATTCTGACAAATAGATGTAACAACTGCAATTTTGAATTCAAGTACGATCCAAGAACAAAACAAAAATTAATCTGCCCGAGTTGTGGGAATGTTTAGCCCTGAAAAATGCGCATGCATCTAGAGAGAATTGCAAAGCAATTCTCTTGGCCAAGAAAATCGTATAGAGATTTTCTCTGGTTTCTATTCCTTTAACTCGTTGCGAGTTAAAGTTATTGATTTTCGAGCATTACGACTGCCTGGGCATGCGGAATTTTTTTATTAATCCATAAAATATTTTTTTCAGAAATAACTCCTGCCATTTTTCCGCACTCGACAGATTTTCTTCCGACCAAATTAACTGTTGCTGCATCCCTTACAGCTGCCATGACTTCAACTGCGCTGGCCTGCTCTCCTTGGTAAAATCTTGGGTTAACAAAGAATTCGCCGTCCTTGTATTTGAATTTCTTTCCGATGAGCTCTGCATCTGCAACAGCAACCATAGTGCCGTATTTTGTTTCATAAGTTTTTATATACATTATTTAAGCATCCTTACTGAATTTTTGGCGCCGCAGGCCTCACAGACTAAGAAGGAAGCGGACTGCTCTTTAATCATGTGTGTGTCTGGCTTGCCGCACTGAGGGCACAGCACAAATTCTTTTGCATATTTGACTATTTTTTCCTGAATGAACTCTGGCCGGAACTTTCCGACAAAATGATATTCTGAGCCTTTCAAGTCGCCTGTTGTTGCCAGCTCTCTCAGCATGAATTTCAAAAGGTGCTCTATTGGCCTTCTGAATGCAGCTGCAATCTGCGGAAGGTTTGAGACAACCATCTTATTTCCTGACTGGACTGCCTTAATCTGTGGCATTTCAAACCTGCCCTCGTCCTTTGAAATTACAGGCATCTCTTTGTATGCCTTATCAAGCAATTTGTCATAATCATACTTACCCATCAAAACAGCCTCAGAGCGATTAGAATTATAATTGCGGCGATGCAAAGCCCAACAATGTATTCCGGCTTAATTACGAGATGACTGCCAGTAGCTTCATCGCCATACCGAACTATTCCGCCTTCTGAACTCGGCATTCGTATTCTATTGTCTGCCATGATTTTTGGTTGATTCAAAGGTTTAAAAAGAATTGGGTGAAGCCCATGTCCGAGCGAAGCTCGAACATGCAACAAATCCATTGGGATTTGATTGCAGCATAAGCGGTCTTCTGTTGCGCCTCTGTTTTCACAGACAGGCGTGCAGGCATTCGACTCAACGCCGAACAAGTTCGGCGAGATGTTCTTGCGAACATAGCGGCGCACTGGCCTTGCTCTCATCCAGATTGAGTTTTCTCACCGACAGCTATCCATCATTCATCAGGACAAATCGTGTTTTCTGTTCCCAATCAGCACTATTAGATGCTCTTTGGACTTTTGCCCGAAATTAGTTCGGACAGAGAGGACCGACTTTTCTCACTGCATTGCAGCGTGAGCCTACTACTGAGCTTCAACTATGTACTCAAAGATATAGTTTAAAAAGGTTTGTACGTTACTAAAATTATGACAGCAATAACAGAAACACGAACTTCAGACGAGCGTGGTTTTATGGCAGAACTCTATAAAGATGGCAGCAGATTTGCGCATTACGTCTTTACTAGAAACGGCTTTGCCCGCGGCGGCTCGCAATACCCTTACGACAAAGAAATTAAAGTCTGTTTTGGCAGATTGCTTTGTGCTGGCCTTCCAGACATCAACAAAGCACGGTGGTATAACAGTGGAGCGACTTTTGCAATCCCTAAGCACACTCCAACTCTTCTTATCGCACTGGAAGATTTTTTCACTTTTACAACATATAAAGGCACAGTAAGCGACGGCGAACCATGTGAAGTATTGCAGGACCTTAAACACAGAATTAATCCAACTGTAGATTTAGACGATTTGCTCAAAGAGTTTGGAATTGTAAAAACCAATTTATAATTCTGATTAAGTTATAAAATTTTTATCAAAGCCATAAAATACAATAAATGCATAATAATAATGCGCTGTAGTAAAACATCTTAACAAGAACGGCTTATTAGTAATTGCGGGCTGAATGGCTCGTTACCTTACCACTTACACCCCAATCCTATCAACCCCATATTCTATGGGCACCTGTGCAGTCTCTTTTTGAAGACGGCTTCGCTCTTAGATGCTTTCAGAGCTTATCCGTTTCAGGCGTGGCTGCCGGGCCTGCCCTGTCGGACAACCCGTACACTAGAGGCCTGGACCCTACGTTCCTTTCGTACTAAAAGGATCTTCTCCTCAGACTACATGCACATCCAATAGATACTATACCAACTGTCTCACGACGTTGTAAACCCAGCTCATGATGCCTTTTAATCAGTTAACCCCTGCACCCTTGGCTGCTTGTACACAGCCGGGATAGGCAAAGCCGACATCGAAGAAGCAAGCGCCGAGGTCGATGTGAACTCTAACTCGGCACGACTCAGTTATCCCCGTGGTACCTTTTTTATCGGATTGAGCTCTCAGAAAGAGAGACATCAATGTTCGCTAGACCGCGCTTTCGCGTCGCGGTTGCTCGCTTTTCGCAACCGCATCAGGCCAGCTTTTACTCTTATGTTCCACTCCGGATTTCCAACCCGGATGAGCTGACCATTGGATCCTCTCGATATTAAGTCGAAAAGTCTTTGAGACTTAATCCGAAAATTCGGATTTTCGATATCTTTTCGAGAGGTTGCCACCCCAGCAAAACTGCCCAACTGATGTTGTTCTCCTAAGAGTAAGCAATTCAGTTTCATAAAACCGGTGTTACACTTTCCCCTCAGGCCTGCCCGAAAACAGGCCCTGGTAACGGGTACCGATTACTCTATGTAGATGAAACCGAACCACAGCAACAGTCTGCAGTGAAGGTCAACGGGGTCTTGGTTTCCCATTGGATGTCCCCGGCTCGTTCACCGGGATAGGACATTCGTGAGGTTCTACCTAGGGACAGCAGGGACCTAGTTAGCCCTTCATGCACGTCACCAATTAAATGACAAGGCATTTCGCTCAAATCTGTTACTTTTTGTTGGGTGCGAACCACTTGCGTGGCGGGCAAACATTTCTGTTTACGCGAGAAAAATCATGGATTTTTCTGCGTCCAGAAAACAAATTGTTTTCTTGGACCTCCTTGCATCGCTGCAAGGTTCGGACTATATCTTCTCCGCGATGGGAGTTAGGCGTATAGTCTCTGAGGATTCTAGATACTCCTTTGAACTTTTCTGTTCATGTTGGACGCAAGCTTTGCTATTTTCCGCAAGCCTCTTAAATTCAAGTGCTGTCCTTTATTCATCAGCGAAATTACTTCTGCGAAAATTTTGAAATTTTCGCGCTTAGTTGTTTTCAATTCATGTTTATTGAAAAAAGCAACAATACGGTTTAGATTTTCTAAACCTCTTACGCGAAGCTCTTTTCTTTCGCCATGATTGACAACAACATTCCCGCAGCCAAATGTATTTTTCATCTGGTTGAGGATTGCTTCGTCTCGCTCATGCTGGACAACTCTGAACTCTGGAAGGACTTGCAACTTTTGGCGCATTTTTGGCTGTTTGTTTATAGCTACATGAAAACAGCCTTCGCCGTCAACAAATCCTGCAATCCATTCGTTATCTAGTCTTTCCTGCTGATTGTCCGCAGCCATAGCATTTTCACTCATAAGGCATATTTAAGCCTTTACAAGTAGCCTGGCATACTCGGATGTTCCAGCATATGGCCTAATTTTACTAAGGCAGTGTTTTCCACCTTAAGAAGGTCAGAGTTACCTCCGCCGTTTACGGACCCTTGACCCCATTGAACTGGAGCTTCAGGTATCCGCACTGGGCAGGAATCAGCAAGCATACTAAGCCGTTAGGCTGTGCGCTTACCTACGTTTGAATTGAACAGTCCGGTCCCCCTGGAAATTGCAACCAGCCATCCCTTGCAGGACAGCTGGCACCGCTTCTACCGAAGATACGCGGCTATTTTGCCGAATTCCCTTAGGAAGATTTACCTCTCACATCTTAGCTTTCTAGGCTAGGGGCACCTGTGTTGGTGCTTGGTACGCATACAAAAAAACTTCTACTTTCTTTTTCACGGACTCGAAAGATAAGCGGAACCCCATTGCTGAGGCCACGCACTTTCATCTGGATCTCTTCATTACGAAACTCCCCAGACATATATGCTTTGCAACTTCGACGGAAGTTGTCCGCCCGCCTGCAAGTTTCAGAAAGCAGCTTGTGTCGCCACATGCATTTTTGCAGTTCCGGAATATTAACCGGATTCCCTTTCGACATGCACAATTACGCGCCTGCCTTAGGAGCGACTAACCCTCAGGTGATGATCAGTGCTGAGGAACCCTTGCCCTTTGATGATTTAGTTTCTCGCTAAACTCAGTTATTACTTACACCAGCAACTACATTATTGAAAGCTCCACTTCTCCTCTCGGAAAAGCTTCTGCGCTCGCAAAACGCCAGTCTACTCCATACTATGGGAAAGGTATCGGCAGTTGACTTAGCCCTGTCCATTTGCGACGCCACCAATCTCGATTGGTCCGCTATTACGCGTTGTTTAACGGATGGCTGCTTCTGAGCCTACCGCCCAACTGTTTTAGATTGATGACATCTTACTTGCACTTAGTCAACATTTTAGGGCCTTAACCCTTCGCTGTGTTGTTCCACTTTTGGTCGCGTAGCTTAACCACGCTCCCTCACTCCCGGCGTCTACACTGCATGCAGATTCAGAGTTAGACAAGGTACCGAGGCCGAAGCCCCTAAGTGCCTAATCTGTACTTTACCCCGCATGCCAGCTCAGCCGAGGCTGAACTGTAGCTCATTTCGACTGGAATCAGCTATTGCCCGGCTCGATAGGCCTATCACCCCTAAACCAAGGTCAAGATAACCCATATTCGCGTGAACATCTTCGGACCTCCATCTCCTTTTACAGAGACTTCATCCTACCCTGGCTTAGCTCGTCGGGCTTCAGATCTTCCATTGGTGACTACTCGCAAACTCACGACGTCCCTCGTTCAACACTGCGGACTTGTTGCTTTCGCTGCGCCTTGTCTTTTGGACTAAGCTCGCCACAAATGAAAACTCGCTGGCCCGTTTTTCAACACGGATGGTGCAACTCCGAAGAGCCGCACCGCCCTATAACCTTTTGATTTCAAGCTCTGTTCACTCTCTATTACGAGTACTTTTCAGCATTCGCTCGCGCTACTAGTACGCTATCGGTCTTGGGAGATATTTAGGATTGGAGCTTACTGCGCCCCATATTCAGACACGAATCTTAACGTGCCCTACTCTTTTCCGCAATTTACCAAACACCACAAATCTACGTGGCTGTCACACTCTAAGGCTTAACTTTCCAGAATAATTTGACGAGTGGTATCAGGTAATGCACGGCTCCACATTTCCCCACTGTTGCCAGCAGGGATTCGGTTTGTCCTGCGCCGCGTTCAGTCGCCCATACTAACGGCATCTCTATTGATTTCTTTTCCTCCGCCTAACTAAGATGTTTCAATTCGGCGGGTTCCCTATCCTTACGGATTAAAACGAAGTCGCATTAAGTCATCTCGAGTTCAAAGGCTGCATGCGCCTACCCCGAGCTTATCGCAGCTTGCCACGACCTTCGTCGGTCCCCAAACCAAGCTATCCTTCAAAAGGTACTGAGTCATAACTTTTTTAAAAAGTTATGATTAGCTAAGATGTTTTACTACAGCATCATTAATATCAGCTCTTCATCCGAAAGTATTTGGCTTTCGAATTGCATTTTCCCACATGAAATTTGTGAGCGTGAGTGAATGGACCAGTTGGGATATTCTAGATATTAGACGCATTTGCCTAGTATTCTTTGAACCCAAAGCCTTCTGCTGTTCTGACATTGGGAATCGAGTGAAACGAGATTCCCTCGCTTCTTTCTTTTGGATTCCCATGAGCCTTTTCTTTCCGCAGAAGAAAGAAAAGGCTGCTGTTGCAAAGCAGACGTTCTACCGGATTATCCAGCATACACCCTGTGCTTGAGCGAAGCTCAACACGTTTTTTTTTCTTTGGGTGCCCAGGAGCCTTTCTTTTTTTTAAAAAAAAGAAAGGATGCTGTTGGACTACTGGCCCATTATGATTATTATTATAATAATTATAATAATAATTGGTCAAAGACAATGAATTAAGGAGGTGATCCATCCGCAGGTTCCCCTACAGATACCTTGTGTCGACTTACCCCGCCTCGCTGAACTCAGATTCGAACTACTCAGCGTAATCCTCATCCAAATCCAACTCGAATGGGTTGACGGGCAGTGAGTGCAAGGAACAGGGACGTATTCACCATGCTATGCTAAAACACGGTTACTAGGGATTTCGCCTTCACGAGGATGAATTGCAATCCTCGATCCGAACAAGGTTAAATTTGAGGGATTAGCTTCTCCTTTCGGAGTTGCAGCCCGTTGCTTTAACCAATGCATGCCACGTGCAGCCCAGCAGATTCGGGGCATACAGACCTATCGTCGCCTGCACCTTCCTCTGGCTTACGCCAGCAGTCTCTCTATTGTGCTCCCAACTACTTTCGCAATTAAGATAGCAAATAAAAACGCAGGTCTCGCTCGTTCTCAGACTTACAGCGAAAAAATTGGAATTTTTTCGTGTTGGAAAATTTTGTCCAAAATTTTTCTTAACTGAACACCTCACGGCACGAGCTTACGACGGCCATGCACCACCTCTCAGCGTGTCTAGTACCCCATTCAGGAGGACTTTCATTCTGCTGTCGCTGCTGGTAAGGTTCTGGGCGTTGAATCCAATTGAGCCGCAGCATTCCCCCCTTGTGGTGTTCCCCCGCCTATTCCTTTAAGTTTCAGTCTTGCGGCCGTACTCCCCAGGCGGCTAGTTTAACGCCTTCGCTACGGCACCACAGTTTCCCGAAGAAACTGTCGCACCAAACTAGCAGTGTTTACGGCTAGGACTAACTGGGTCTTTAGGATCTAGTCTGGGAAAGAAAATTTTGTGCGATTGAAAATCGCACTACCTTTTCTTTTTCTCCCAGGTGTCTTTTTCTTTTCACGAAAAGAAAAAGAGACCTATCTAATCCAGGTTGCTCCCCTAGCTTTCATCCCTCACCGTCAGAACTGTTATAGCAGATTGCCTTCGCCATCGGAGGTCCTCCTGAGATTAAAACACTGTAATAAATTTTCAGAACCAAAAACTGAGAATTGAAAATTAATTTTACCGCTCCCTCAGGAATACCATCTGCTTCCCCCAGTCTCTAGCTCGCCAGTATCTCCTGCACGCTTGACCCTTGAAAGGCCAAATTTCACAGAAGACTTAACGAGCCGGCTACGGATGCTGTAGGCCCAATAAACGTGAATACCACTCGTGGCGCCGGGATTACCGCGGCGGCTGGCACCGGTCTTGCCCACCACTTATTCGCCAAGCTTTGAAGACTTGGCAAAAGCTTTGACACTAGGCCAAAGCACGTGAGATCCCCGCATCACGCTTGCGCGCATTGTGCAGGTTTCCTATCTGCTGCACCCCGTAGGGCTGGGACCCTTTTCTCAGTGTCCCTCTCGGGGCTCGGACTCTCATCCCCCCTACAGATCTTAGGTTTGGTGGTCCATTACACTACCAACAGCCTAATCTGCCGCCAACTCATCCTAAGGCCTTGCGTTTCGAAGAAGGAACCTTCCAGTATCTTTCTTCTATCCGGGTTTAGCCTCACTTTCGCGAGGTTGTCCCGAACCTTAGGGCAGATTATTGACGTGTTACGGAGCCTTCCGCCACCCTTTCGGATTGACTTGCATGACTAAGTGGAATCTCACTAGCAGTACTCTCCCGCAGGATCAACGGGAATTGTACTAATTAACCGTATTATTATTAATATTATTATTAGTATTTGTCTATTCTTACGGCCGCTACCTCAACTTAATTCATTGTCTTTTTCATACCAATTAGTATCAACTGGTATACACCAGATTGCACCTTCGCGTGGAAACGCAAAGGCCTCTTTTTTCAAGAGCATAATAGATGAAGCACTAAATTATTTGTGCTATTTTGATAACTTAAAACCAAGCGGTTTCAAGGAATGGAAAATGCGCGCGTCATCCCGCACCCCAAAGGGCGGAGTCCGGAGAAAAAACCGCTGTTTTTTCTTGGCCAAGAAAATTCCGCAAGAATTTTCTCTGGTTTCGCGTATTTTTCATAAAAGCGAGTCATTCTAGAAGTCATTCGCTGTGATTATTGAGACAAGCAACCTACCCATTTTGATGCTCGTGAAATTAAGGCGAGATAGCTGATTTATAAATGTTTCGGACAAACATTTATTCGCAAACGATAACGCCAAATGCAGTTGGCGGACTTTGCCGATGCAAAGGCAAAGCGAGGTTTGTGTTATAAAGGTTTTGGTAGTTAATTGATTTGAAATGCGCATGAACTTTCTTGGGAATTAGTTCTAATTAGCAAACACGTAAATTTTAATAATAGCCACAGCGATATTATTGTATGGCAAAAAGTTTTTACGACTTGCTCAATAATCATGGCACTAACTGGAGACCGCGTAAAACTATAAATTCTGAACTTAGCAAACTTATCAAAGCATTAGAAAATTACAAAACGACTATGAAATTTAACAATGAATCTGAACTTAATCGCGACTTAATTAATTATTTACAATCTAAAAATTTTAGCGCGCATTATGGCGAATTGGGTGCGGACATAGCTGTAGGCAAACAAATAGCAATAGAATTAAAATTTTTTGGCGTTCGTCCCGGTAATTTAGACAATCTTGAAAAACATATAACTCGATATACACAAAAAGATTTCTATAAATACATAATAATTTTTGTTTTTGATCAACTTGGCTCTTGGAAACAACAAATAAATAGGCGCATTGAAGGTATTAAGCAATCACCATTATTCAAAAACATACAAATCACTCACATATACTTATCTCCAAGTGCACAGCCAATTGTATCTAATAGCATCGCTCCAAAACGCAATCGCAAGCCAACGCGTTCACTAACGCCGTTAGAAAAACTTGATGATATTTCTTGGCTCGGCAATTATAAACCGCCAAAATAGCTATTAAAATACAAAATGCGGAGAAAAGGATTCGAACCTTTGAAGGCATTGCTCCGAACACAGTTCGGAGGATCCGACTGCGTCGTCTAAGCCATGCGGTCCTAAGCCGCACCCCTTTGAACCAATGTCTGGCGCATGGAGTAACTTTTCTTACTCGCGCCAGCCATCGTTTGACCGCTTGGGTATCCCCGCACAATTAAAACTATAAAAGTGTAAATTAAAAAGCTAACTACTGTCTCTTTACTTTCTCAATCCAGTCTTTAGGGATGTTCTCAACGTTAATTAAGCCCTTAGTAGGGTCGTCCAAATCAAAAATTACGAAAGTTGTGAGGCAAACAATAAAAGTTATGCCAAATAATATAATTGCACCAAGCAGGGCATATTCGAAATGAAATAAATAAAAAGACGTAGCTGCTAAAAATACTATTACTAAATAAACCATGACTGCGCTCACGGGTATCTTTTTAGGCGCTTCTATTTTGAACTGTTCGAAATTCTTTTTCCTGACTGCCTCATCGGTTTTTTTCCACTCTTCATCCGCCCTGACCAACAAAAATGCGCTGAAAAATATCCATGCCAGAAAAACCATTTGCACATAAATACTAATAGCCACTTCTGCAGCTTTGAAAATAGCATTAGATGGGTTGATAACAAACACAAAAATTACAGTTGATAAAACTGCCAAGGCTAACGGTTTTGATAAAAAGCGCACATATTCATTCAGATAGCAAAAGTTCATAGCAGATTCAAATGCTTTTTCAAGTCTTCCAGATTGTGCTGGATGTTTTTGAGAGCCTGCCTTCCCTGCACCTCTATCTCTTTGTCTTCTTTTGCAAAAACTTCTCTTCTTGGAATGTTGAATTCATGCTCGTGCTTTGCAAATTCTTTTACGAAAAAACCGCTTAATTTTTCTGCATGACGGACAACTTCTGCTATCTGGATTTTTGCCTTCGCAACACCGCTGTGCTTTTCGCTGATGAGGTCAAGGTGCTGGCCTGCAGAGTCTATAGAAAAACTTAGGTTTCCAGATATTTGCGATAATTCATCCTTGATTCCAGCAAGGTCGGTTATCTGTACATATTCAACATCTTCTTTACGAGTGGCCATGAATAATAATCTATGTGTTTGTTTAAATAGTTTTTGAATGCGCCCGCCGGGAGTTTCAGCAGAAACCCTGCGAAATACATAGGATTTCAGCGCGATTGAACCCGGATCTTAAGCTTGGGAAGCTCATGTCCTACCACTAGACTACGGACGCACATTTAGAAATTCAAACAAGCTATTAAAAACTTAATGAATGGGCCGAGGCGGAATTGAACCGCCGACCTTTCGTCTGTCAAACGAACGTCATTTCGTGCGCAGCATGAAACCAGCTAAACTCACAGAGTTTCAGCGCGTACCACTAGACCATCGGCCCTGTAAGGTAAAACTAAACCTGTGCTTAGGTTCTTAAACTTCGCGGTCTCTGACTTGTAGATCATTTTATTACATTTAAGTTTAGCTAAAAAGCAAATTACGTGTCTATGATTAGAACTCCCGATGATTTGAAAATATTTACAAATTTTTGGCCATGAATCTGTGCCGACCTGAGAGCTATTTTTATGTGTGAATATGTCGAACTCCTTGCCAAAAGATTCAACTAAATTAAGTAAATAGTTATCGTAGGATGTAAATACCAATGCCAAACGATTGCCTCTTTTGCATAAACTGCCATCTGTATCCATTAGACCGCGCAATAATGCAATTCTAAGGCTCCTCTCGCTCAGAACTGTTGGCGATAATTCGAAATTTATTTTCTTTCCAAAAGGCAAACCTAAATTATTGAAAAATTTACAAAGTTCAACCGAACAGAAACGCAAATAGGCGGTATTTCTTGGCAGTTCTTCTTTTTCCATAACTCCGCCAATCCCAAATAGACCCTTTGCTAAAGAATTTAAATAATAATAAAAATTCGCCACTCTGGGCCTATCTGCGGACTAAAGTCCGCAGTATTTACGGCTCCTCGTCATGCAGGCGAATTTTTGAATTGTGAAGCGCACTAAAGTGCGGGGTTTTTACGGCACTCGCTTAAAAAGGCGGGTTCAAGGAATGGAAAATGCGCGCTTCATCCCACGCCCTAAAGGGCGGAGTTTTCGCGCATTTTTCATAAAAAAATTAAGCCTCAGTAGGCCTCAACAGCTTGGAATTGACATCATCAATCTTCGCTTTTGCCTCGTGAAGCATTGCGCCCCAGCCGTGGATTATCTCGCCTTCCTTTTCTTTTATTGCTGCGATTTTATCCAGAGTGCCCTGCAATTCATCAACCTTCCTCTGCATCGCATCAATGGTTTGCATAATTTCCTTATACTTGTCAACCCGTACGAAAACAGTTGCCTTCTCCGGCATCTGCCTTTCTGCCTGCATTCTTGGCTGTGCTTGCTGTTGGAAAGCTGGCATCGGCGGTAGGGGTGGTAGGTCTGGCAGGCCCTGCTGCATCTGCATCAGTCTTTGCTGGGGTGGAAAATCCGGCTCGTCTGGCAGGTCTGGCAGTGGTGGCAAGCCCTCTAATGGCGGCAGTTCATCTTCTCTCTTCTTCTTGAAAAATAAGCCCATTTCAATATAATCCTAACCTCGTGATATTTATATATTAGTTACTTCTAACTGTTGATGAAATGCGCCAACTGACACTACTTCTACTGCTTTTTCTCCCAATTACTGCCCAGGCCATTGTGATTAATGAGATTATGTATAATCCCGATCAATGTTCTGATGCAGATTGTGAATGGGTGGAATTATACAACAACGACATAGACAGCATTAATCTGGCTGGCTGGAAGCTCGACGGCAAAAATATTTCAGGAATTATCGAAGCAAATAATTATTTAATTGTTGCAAAAGATAATACCTCATTTACAGAATATTTTAATACGAGCTGCCCTGTTGTAAAGGCCAGCATCAGCTTGACAAATTCAGAAAAAAATCTCTACCTAAACGATTCTGGCAATAATGTAATTGACAATGTTTTTTATGCGGCGTCATGGGGTGCGGATGGAAACAACAAAACCCTGAGCCTCGCCGGAAACTCATGGCGCGAATCGTTGCAGGCAAGTGGAACTCCCTGCGCGCAAAACTTTTTCGAACACAGCTTGAAAATAAATTTAGAGAAAACAGATTCGGACGAAATCACTGCGCACATAACAAACAACGGGCTGAATGATGAAAACGTAACTATGGATTTTTACATTGATGGAAACTATTCTGATACGCAAAATGGATTTGTGGCCAGCTTTGGCTCCGATAATTTTTATTTTCCGATCAACGATACCGAAATAGGAAATCATACTGTATTTGTTAACGCGAGCTTCGGCGCTTTTTCAGAAACTGCGGAACTAAATTTCACAATCGAGCCGCTGCCAAACGCTGATGTATACGCCGCGATAATTATAAATGAAACGTCAAATGAATACATAATACGCACTTTTCCTGCCAATGCAACTGTCTTTGTTTACATAGGCGCATACGCCACAGGAATTGATAACACTCCGCTAATTTTAGACGTGCCGGCATTGGGCGAAGATTTCGCTGGCACGAATGAATGGGAAGGCCACGACATAATTACTGAAGAAATTGATTTTGGCTCGTACGATTTATGCGCCGAAATAGCAGAAATTGATAATTACAACGACACAAATTTGGAAAACAATTTTGTGTGCGCAAATTTTACAATCGCGCCCGAGGGAACAAAAAAGCGCATAAAAACTTTTGCTACCAAAGAAAATTACGAATTAAATGAAACGCTTAATTGGGCGGCGCAGATTTTTCCGCAGTCCTCCGCAACCGGAGATTTAACAATCACCATGCAAAAGAAAAATTCGCCCAACACAATAACATTATTTGAGCAAAATGATTTTGAACTAAGCGAAAATGTTACTTTATCCGGAAACATCACCATACCTGATGACCGCGTAGAAGGCATTTACAAAATCCGCGCAAAATTTTCCTACTCCGGCACTTATATTGACTCCGGGGACTCTGGGCAGTTCTGGCTTGCCGGCCTGAAAGACTTGGGGCCTGCAAATTTTACAGTGTTGCAACTTCCAGATTCCGTAAGCTTCGGCGGCTTCAAAACTATTTTTGTCAAATTCTTTTCGGGAAATTATAATTACGGCAAGCTAAAATTTTTGGTTTACGGCTACCCGAAGCAGGTTTTGGCAGACACAGAAGGGCAAGGCATATCTGCATCTGATTTTGATTCCGATGTTGCCATCGAGCTTGACAATGTGAGGCGTGGACAGGAAATTTACATCGCATTGCCTGCCTTCGCAAAACAAAACTGCGGAAACGATTACGAGGAAGGCGCATACCGAGCAAGGATAAGGGCTTACGATTCTGCAGGCAAGCCAATCACAACAGCAGATACTGATTTGCAATTATCCGGAAGCTCATCTTTCTGCAGTTCTGGCTCTTCATCTTCAAAAGCATCAGGCAAGACAACTGCTCTTGGGCTTGCCGCTCCGAAACAAAAAATCGAGCTGATTTCAGTAAGCATAGCAGATATTCCCGCAGAAACAGCCACGTCTTCTGATTTCACAATCCGCGCAAAAATAAAAAACAACCTGAACAGTTCGAAGCAGGTTGAGGTTTATTCTTATGTTTATCAAAGCAAAACGATAATTTCGGAAGGCGGATGGACTGCAAACAAGCAGACTGTTTACCTGGACAGCGCTGATGAAAAAACAATTGAGCTTGAGAATAGAGTTAAAGCAGGCGTGGCTCTTGGAAAGTATGATGTAAAAGTCCGCGTAAAAGACGGGGCTAAGAACTATGATGCTGATGCAGAAATAAAAGTTGTTGAGCAGTCCTCCTCGCAGAAAGTAAATGCTGGTGTGGGGAATGCTATCACTGGCTCTGCGGTTTATGTTTCCAAAACCAGTACAATAAATCCGGTTTTGGGCTTGTTTGTGTTTTTACTTTTGGTTTTGGTTTTGGTGCTGATTAAGAGCAAATAGCTTCTTACCAAAACCCTTTAATAACTTCTTTATTTCTGTGCTTCATGCCAGAAGAACAGCATAAGTGGATTCACGCCAAGCTTATTGTCGAGATAGCTGGCTCTCCGGAATCCCATGTAGCAGATACGTTAAAATTAATCGTAAATAACTTTGCTATAAAAAATCCAGAAGTAAAGGTGAAAAAATCAGAAATAAACGCACCGAAAAAAATGCCAGAGTCGCAGAATTTCTTTTCCGGATTTATAGAATTTGAAGTAGAAGTTGCATCGCTGTCTGCAATGCTCGGGCTGATTTTGGACTACATGCCGAGTTCTATTGACATAATTTCGCCTGAAAACATCACAGAGAACTGCGGAAACCTTGCAGACCTGCTGAATGACCTAGCTGGAAGACTGCACCAGTACGACGCGACTGTAAAAACCCTGAAAGCAGAAAAAGCAATAATAGAACGCGAGCTGAAAAAGCGCGGTGTTGATATTGAATACGAGAAGTAGTTAGCTTTTTAAAACTATTTTTAATGCAAAAACAATGGAAACTGGCACAAAAATTCTGGAGCAGGTGCGGCCGAAGGTATTCAGGACTATAAAGTTTTTCGAATCAAAACTTGACAAGAAAAAAATATTGTCTGCGCCAGAAAAGCTGGCCTGCGCGGTAAGAAGCTGTGACGGAACTTATCATGTTGTTTACTCTGACATTCCAGATAGCCTGAAGAAAACAAAGTCGAGCAAAGTGCTGGCCGATTTGTCGCCAGTGGTACGCAAGCAGAGATTTTTAATCTGGATGAATAAAGCAGAGCCATTATTGCTGGGAAATATGGGCGAAGCGCTAAAACTCTTAGCCAGTGGCTAAACATATTCTTAAATATTTGATGTTTTATAAAAATCCATGGGCATCAACCTGAAAGATACTGTCCTGAAACACAAAATAGAGCTGGAAGACTTAAAAGGAAAAAAACTGGCTGTCGATGCGTTTAATGTGCTTTACCAATTCTTGGCTACAATAAGGCAGCAGGATGGCCAGCTTCTGATAGATTCCCATGGCAATGTAACTTCGCACCTATCTGGCTTGTTTTACCGGACGATAAACCTGCTTGAAGCAGGTGCGCTTCCTTGCTTTGTTTTTGATGGCAAGCCACCCCACGAAAAGTTTGCAACGACAGAGGCGCGCGCAGCAATCAAAGAAGAAGCGCAGGTTAAGTACGAAGCCGCTCTGGAGAAAGGTGATTTAGAAGGAGCAAAGAAATTCGCGCAGCAAACCTCAAGGCTAACTTCGGAAATGATTTCGGAATCAAAAGAGCTTCTGAGTGCAATGGGCATTCCGTGGGTGCAGGCCTTGGCAGAGGGTGAGGCGCAGGCAGCCCACATGTGCGCAAAAGGGCATGTCTGGGCAACTGCATCGCAGGACTATGATGCCCTGCTATTCGGCACAACACGGCTTGTAAGAAACCTAACAATTTCTCAAAAAAAGAAAGTAGCTGGCAAGCAGGCATTCCAAAAAACTGAAATCGAATTAATAGATCTGGCAGAATGCCTTAATTTTTTGCAGATTGACATTACTGGTTTCATAAACATGGCCCTGCTTGTCGGAACTGATTACAATCCGGGCGGGGTTGAAGGAATCGGCCCAAAAACAGCTATAAAAATAATCAAAGAGGGAAAATTCGCAGAATATAAAACGAAAATCCAGAACTATGACAGAATCCGCAGCTTATTTTCAAAACCATTAGTTACTTCGGACTATTCTCTTGAATGGAAAAAACCAGATGAAAAGATAATCACAGAGCTTTTGGTTGAAAAGCATGGCTTCAAAGAAGATAGGATTGGTGCGGCGCTGAAACGGATTGCCGGCAAGGAAGAGGAAAGGACGCAGAAAGGCTTGGGGGAGTTCTAAAACCTTATAAATAATATTCTCTGATAAAATGCATGGCTCTGTCAAGTTTATATCCGCAAATAAAACACTACGTTGTCCGCGATATCGCATACTCAATTCGCGAAGTAATAAGGGTATTAGATAGAGGCGGCAGGCTAAATGAGTTGTTTGACCTTAAAGAATTTAAAAAAATACAAGATGAAATATATGAACTTTACAATAAAGATGCTGCGATGGTTTTATTTCTCAATGATATCCTTCAACAAGAAGGGCAAGAGCGTTATTATGAAGTATTGCGCAAGGAAAATACAAAGTTCAAGCAGGCTCTAATTTTGTCAGAAACTATTGTAAGATCAAAAAACAACCTTCAAATAGTGCGCCACGGCATATGGATCCAAGTAAATCCAGAATATGCTGTAGATGCAAAACGCAGATTGTATATTAACTGCCAGCCAGAGTATATTAACCACGTTGTTAATTATCTAGCAACATATCTTGCGCAGGGCCATGCGAAATACATATTTAAGTTTCCGGATGCGAATTCCATACGATTAAATGCGCCGGCAGAGCTGGTTCGTGCAGACAAGTTAGTTATTTATTATGAAAATGATGCTCAGACGCATGAATTTCTGATTAAAATTCTGCAAACACTGCGGCATTATTTACGCATAGATGTGCCATTATTCACGCACAAAATAGAAAATGGCATTGCATTTGCATACGAACCGCCCCCGGAAGTGCATGAATATGTACAGGAGCATACTGGTGAGCGTGCATCTTTTGGAATGTTTATGGCACTTGTAATTGCCAGGTACTTGCAGGCATGGGTGGTAGCACACAGAAGATGCCCTGACTGCAAGGAGCGCCTGCCAGTTGGCGCAATGGTTTGTCCTCGTTGCGGTGCACCTGTGGCGCAACGCCGCGCCGATATGCATGACATTCCAAACGAGCAGGAAATAAAAACAATTGCTGAAGAGATTTTCACTTTCAAATTAAAACAGCGGCATAACTTTCAATTTGAGCCACGCTAAGCTTTAAACAAAAACTTCTCAATCTGAGATTTTGCTTTTTCCCTTTTCTTCTGGTGCTCTTTAAGGAAAGCATTTATTTTCGCAATCGTATAATCCTTCAGTTCCGAAGTAAGCATCTTGCCGGATTTGTAATCATCGTATATTTTTGCCAGCTTTTTATCATCCGGCTCGAAAAAATTGTAAAGCCACTGGTAACAGACATCAATGTCTGGGTTTCCGCCGTATTTCCTGTGCTCCTCAAGGCTTGTTCTTCCTCCGGAAAATGCATGCTTTTTGATTTTTTCTTCTACTTCTTTTGGCGAATCTGTCGTATAGATTGTGGAGTTTGGAATAGACGCGGACATTTTTCCATCTGCGAGCAGGCCAGCCATGAATTTAGCATGAATTAAGGCTGGCTTGTAAAACCCAAGCTTTGTGTAAACATCGCGAGCCACCCTGAAGTGCGGGTCCTGGTCAACACCAAGCGGAATCAGGCACGGAATATTTACACCTTTCAAAGCAGATGGGAGAATTGCAGGGACTGCCTGCATTGCCGTGTAAAAGAACTGGCCGATGCTGTAAGAATCATCAAAACCGAATGCTGCTTTTGCTGTTGATGCTGTAATTTTGTCTGCTATCCGAATAGCTTCCTTATACATCATGCCTGCTGTCTCTGGCAGGCTATCAATCAAGAAATGTGTCTTCTTTGGATTAAATCCAAGCGCAATTACATCCAAGGCATTCTCATAAGCAATTTTTGTATATTCGCCGATTCCAACTTCATCTTTTTTTCTGAAAAGGAATTTCTCATCATCTGTGAACTGGAACCATAATTCCGCATCGAATTTTTCCTGAAGCCATCTTGTAAAAATCCACGGGATTAAGTGGCCTATGTGCACTGGGCCGGATGGGCCCCTGCCAGTATATAAAAAGAATTTATTTCCTTTTTCATATTCGTCTAAAAGCCATTTCATATCTCTATGCGAGAAAAAAACTTTCCTCCTCAGCAGGACATGAAGCTCTTTCGTATGCCTTTTTATCCTGTTTAGAATTTCATCTGTTAATGGCTCTGTGCCAAACTCTTTCGTGAGCTTTTCATAATCTACATTCCCCGTAACTGTCCATGGGGTTACTTTGAACTCATTTGCCATATTTTTACTCATTTTTTGAATTTATTAAATGTTTCATTTTAGTTTGGAGAGGCTAATTGATATCGGGCTAGCCCCATAATCCCAAAGTACTAGTGGAATAAGGCACCCTACCAATTTTTTTCATTAATTCTGTAACCTTGCGCCGATCAACTTTGTACTGATATGGCTTTACATTCCTTTCTCCTGCAACTTTGTCGCCTTCTTTCAGGCTCGTGCTGACTATTGCGCCGTTCGCATATCTAAAAAGCTCCACTGCGTTGTTTTTGTCAACGCCGCTGCCAAGCAAGATTGGAAAATCTCCTGCGGCCGCTCTTGCTC
>Ga0209210_1000771_pt1 | contig 30847 bp, 27 predicted proteins | sample RifGroA1_FD_183991 | JGI IMG/M metagenome (GOLD analysis project Ga0209210, IMG submission 183991) | Contaminated groundwater microbial communities from Rifle, Colorado, USA - Rifle Groundwater A1 (SPAdes) (version 2) | ecosystem: Environmental > Aquatic > Deep subsurface > Groundwater >...
ATATAGATGGTCCTCTTTGACTGCGTGATTATCTTTATGCTGGAATGGGTATTTCTTGTTATATCTAATCCTTCGATATTCATTTTATTTCGTTCATCAAGCTAAGCAATCGCTCCTCATCAAATGCCTTTGCGAATATCTGCAATCCGACAGGAACTCCGTCAATAGTTCCGGCAGGAACAACTCCTGCACATATTCCGGCTAAATTTGCTGGTATCGTATAAGCATCAAAAGCATATTCTGCTTTCGGATCTAATTTCTCACCTAGTTTAGTCGGCAGCAAAGGTGTTGTCGGTAAAATGATGAAATCAACTTTATCGAATGCTCTGTTCATAGTTTCAGCAATCAATTCTTTTGCAGCCAGAGCTTTCCTGTAATACCTTCCGCCGTGTTCTGCTCTTGAAATCTCCCTACCGCCCAAAATCCTTCTTAAGACTTCTTCAGAACACGAATCTTCTATCTTCTTCCCGTATTTTCTTCCGTCAAATTTTCTTGTTCCCGAGAATAATTCAACATAAACAATCGGATAATAAGTTTGAACTGCCAGTTCAACATTTGGAAGGTCAACATTGATTAATTTTGTATTCAGCTTTTTGGCAATTTCTTCTGCTTTTTTCTTAATCAAATCGTAAATTCTTTTATTCTGGCACAATTTTTCGAATTCTTTGCTTAATGCTATTTTAATATTATTTAATTTCTTTAATCCGGAATATTTTGAAACTGGTTTGTCATAGGTAGCACCATCATTCGCTGAATATCCCGAAATTATCTCCATCATAAGGGCTGCGCCGTAAACATCATTGCATAGAACACCTATTTGGTCCAGGCTCATGCTTAAATCAATTAAACCATATCTCGAAACACGTCCATAACTTGGTTTTATACCGACAATGCCGCAGTGTGAAGCTGGATTCCTTATTGAACCTCCCGTATCTGTCCCTAAAGCGATGTCACACATATTTGCTGCAACAGCTGCTGCACTTCCTGAACTTGAACCGCCTGGAACTCTGTCACATTTTGGGTTTTTTGTAGGCCCAAACATAGATTTTTCTCCCGAGATTCCGCATGCAAAGCAGTCCATATTTGTAATTCCGATGATTATTCCGTCTTCTTTCTTTATTTTTTCAACTGCATCTGCATCATAAGTTCCGTAATAATTTTCCAATGTTTTGGAAGCGCACGAAATAGGCATATCCTTTACGTTTATGCAGGCCTTGACTGCAATTGCTAAACCTGCTAATTTTCCTGCTTTGCCTTTCTTTATCTTCTCGTCTACTTTCTTTGCTTCAGTTAACGCATCTTTATTCACGTAAAGAAAAGCATTGATATCCGAATTTTTCTTCGAGATTATATTTAGGAAAGACTTAACATTATCTTGAGCAGTTAATTTTCCTTTTTTAATCTGCTCAAGTTTTTCCTTGATCACCATTCCTTCTTCTCCATTATAAAGTAATCATCTTTTATCTTTGGCACATTTCTAAAAATACGTTTCCTGAATTCTGCTGAATCAGGACAGTCTTTAGAAGGAACCCTCATCTGATTCTTTCTTTCTGCGCCGAACTTCTCCTTGACATTGACCTTGGAAAGCGCTGAAACGAACTCATCCATGATTTTCTTCGCCTGAACGACAATTTCTTCTTTGGTTGCCATAACAGTAAGACAAATCAGCACAATTAAAAAACTTTGCTTTAATGGGTTCTAAACCCCAGCAGGATTTTATTCGTAATACTAACAAACCGAAAAGTTAGCGTCGTTCGCGATGTAATTCTGATTTATCACATGTCGTTGGTGTCCCGTATGGAGCATCCTCTCCAACTCTGTTTAATCTTTAATATAAATCGCTCACTTCTGACGCTAACTTTTAATAAAAAAATAACGTCTAACCCCCTTAAACCTCGTTATACGGCTTCCGGGAGCCATTTCCAGCGAAAGTTTTATATAGACTGCTAAATCATTTAAAAACATGGCAGAAAGTGCTTTTAGAGGTGCGATAGACTTCTTCCAAAGGCTTGGAATTTATGATGTCGTACTGCCGTTTCTATTGGTTTTCACTATTGTTTTCGCTGTTTTAGAAAGAACAAAGGTTTTTGGAACAGAAAAAATTGACGGAAAGGAATACACCAGGAAAAACCTTAATTCAGTGGCAGCCTTTGTAATTGCATTGCTGACAGTTGCATCAAGCCAGATTGTTGCTGTAATAAACCAGGGATTAGCTAAAATTGTTTTATTATTAGTTATCGTAATATCATTTTTAATGCTGATTGGAAGTTTCTTTGGAAAAGATGAAGTGCAGCTGACAGGAAACTGGAGAGCATGGGGGATGGGGGTTTTATTCGTTGGAATTGTTTTAATTTTCGCAAATGAAGTCGGCTGGCTGACTCCATTTTGGGATTATCTTATGGTTAATTGGAATACAAACATAGTGGGAGCGGTCGCTTTGATTATTTTAGTTGTTTTATTCATGGGATATGTGACGAAAGGAGAAAAACCTGAGAAGAAGGAAGGAGGAAAATAAATGGCATTCCAAGACGCATTATATTTGTTAGATCAAATAGGATTTACTGATGTATTTTTGCCATTTATATTAATATTCACAATAATCTTTGCAGTCCTTCAAAAGATTGAATTATTTGGAGAGAATAAAAGTAGGAAATTCAATTCAATCATCTCTCTGGCATTGGCAATTGGAGTTATTATTCCTCATTCATTAAATAAATATCCGCCTGGAACTGATGTCGTCCAGATTTTAAACACGGCACTGCCGAATGTTTCGTTATTTATTGTTGCGATAGTATTTTTGCTGGTTGTAATCGGAATGTTCGGAGGAAAAGCTGAGTGGAAAAATACATGGGCAGGAGGAGTTGTCACATTCATAGCAGTTGCTGTTTTAATATTCATATTCGGAAATGCGGCAGGATGGTGGGTATCATCAGGAGTTTATTACTGGCTTTCAGACCCGAATATCCAGGCCATGCTAATTGTTTTAATCGTATTCTGGCTGATTGTGAGCGCGATAACCAAAGGAGAGGGAGAAGAAGGTAGTGCTGAGAAGTTTGGAAAATTCTTTGGAGCAGCAGCCCAGGCAGCACAGCAGGCTGAAAACAAAGGAAAAGGAGGAGCGGGAGGCTAAATGGCAACCCTTCTTGAAGCCGGATTGCTAAGCCACTTCAATTCGTTCTTCATTTTCTTATTCGTGATCATTGTAGTATATTCGATACTGACGAAGATAAAAATATTCGGAGAAAACAGCGGATTGAATTTCGGGATTGCAATAATACTCGGTGTCTTATTCGCAAGCTCAAGCTATGCCTCAAAAATATTTCAGTACGCAACTCCCTGGATTGTATTCTTATTCATAGCGGTAATCTTCATGGAGATTGCTTCAAGACTGATGGGCAATAATCCTGAGAAAAGCATCATTCACAATACTGCTTCAGTCACGATTATTTTGATTCTTATCGGAATAATTCTGATGATTGCGGCAGGACAGGTAAGCAAAGAGAGAACAGAAAAACTTGAAAAAACAGGAGTTATAGAACCGGGAACAAATCCTGTACTTTCATTCCCTCAAAAAGTCGGAGAAACATTAAGGCAGCCTGCGATTTTAGGGTTAATTGTAGTTATGCTTGTGGCGACATTCGCAATAATGCTTCTGTCGCACGAAGCAAAATAATTATTTCTTGTATAATTGCACCCAGGCAAAATTATTTTCGTTTTAAATACTAAACGAAAAGTAGCATAGACGCAGTTGCTTCATGCCGCGCTCATGCAGGATTTTATTCGTTAATTACTAACTAAAAAATGTTGAAAGCAACGCCGACTCGCGATGTAATGAGGGTTTATCACAAAACGCTGGAGCTCCGCAGGAGCCTACCCTCCCAGCTCAGTTTCTAAATTTACACCCCATCGCTCGGTAAATGGCGTTGCTTTCTATATTGTTGCTAACAAAGAATCATTTTTTCTTAATATTCTGGGTTATTCTGGAAAGCTCATTGACATTCTCCATGAAGCCCGGCAGTATTTTCTTGAACACCTGCTCCAGTGCCTTTATATCTGTTGAAACTTCCCTCATCACAGAATCTGAATCGCTTATCTTGCCCATTATCGCTTTCTGCAGAGAATCAAACCCTAATTTCATGTTCTTAATTTGCTCGTCCATGGCTGCCAGCTTTAATTCCATAGAAGACTTCCATTCGATGATTCTGTTGACATGATCGACTAATTCACTCCATTTGTCTTCAATAATTGACTCTGCTATTTCTGATATTTTGTTCGCATCCACCGGCTGGTTTTCCATCTGAGGCTGAGAATACATCCCGGGATTAAAAGACTGCTCTGCCGGAGAATCATAAGACTGGCTTATATCGGCCTGGTTCATAGCGTCGAAAACATCACTATTTGAGAATCCCTGATAAAGCAGCCTTTGCGCTATTTCATCATTGCTCATGTTCTGAGAACGCATCCTAGAGACTTGATTGACTAGGTTTTGGTCTGCCATTATTTTTAAAATACCTATTGTGTTTTATAAAGTTTGTGTAAAACAAACGCAATTTCGACGAAGTCGAAATGCGCACAGCGAGGCTTTGCCTCGATTGTGCCTTGCACGGCTATATGCCTGGCATCGGGTTGCGCTGATTTTAGGTTCCTTGCTAAAATCATATCCGGGCCGAATTCTCGTTTTAATAATAACAAAATAACTATTTCTTCCTCTCGCTCAATATCTTATCCAGCTCCTGTCTTGTAACAAAATTAAGAGGCTCCCAGTAGCTGAGATATTTCTGAAGAACAGAAAGTTCCTCCTTCGTAGCGCTCATCTTAAGTTCTTTGACTAAAAGCATCAATTTTTCTTTTATATCGTTAATGTCTGTTTTCAGATCCATCAGTTCGGAATTGATAATCTTTACATCTGAGATTATTTTTTTATCATTGGCAATCATATTTTGTTCTGTGACCTGGGCTTTTTTCCTCAGTGTAGAATATTTATCTTCCAGCGTCTTCAGAGTTCTGCTTACATTATTGACCTGAGCAGATATATCTGCAACTATATTCGGGCTTGTTTCTTCCTTGCCGCCGAATAATCCTTTTTTCGCTTCTGCCTTTGGCGCCATAGGCGGTTGTTCTGCCATTTTTCGAGTAACCTTTATATACCTTCTATCATTAATCGTTTATATATCGGCAATTATATAATAATTTGTTGCTATAAAGTAGTAGTATAAAAGGGGTTGGTAGGTGGCAGACGAAAATAGCTATGAAGTACTTCATGAAGGAGAAGAAACAATCCTTCGTGTAAATGCGGAGAACTGGCTCACAGTTCCTTCTTTGGAAGATGATCCTATCACGATGTCCAGAACAATGGACATGCTTATCGAGGTAAGCCAGACGGCAAGGCTGATTTTTTCTCAAAAAAGGGATTATGAATATGATTTTAACCAGACAAGAATGCTTGCTGAAGTGGCGCTTATCTACAACCGCTTGGTAAAAGAAAAAGATATCATAAGTTTTGAGAGGCTTGATGTCGAGCACGGAGACCGCTACCTGAATACAAAATATGCAAAACTGAAAAATCTTCTTTTCACGACTATGAAATCAGATCCTCTTGCATGCTATGTCGAACTGACAAGAATGTTAAGGGAAGAGAGGACAACACTTGAAAAATTTAAAGACCCTATGGCTGCGCCGTACCAGCTGAAACTGATTAATGTTCTTTCATATGCAATCGGACTGTTCGACAGGACGAAGATGATTATTCTTGCAAAGCCTTATCTGCCGGGATATATTGTCGGAACAAGAGATGTCTACAAAAAATTATTTTCTCCGGTAATAAAGCCTGATTTCATGTACACAAAATTGATGGGAACATATCCTATCGACGGAGAAGAATTAGACAACTATTCAATCGGCCAGAGTGAAGTCACAATATTCAAGATTCCTGACACAATCCAGTATATCTATCATCTAAATCCTCCTGAATTTAATCTTAGCGAAGAACATTACGAACTTCTTGATTTGTCGAGAAGAATCATGGCAGAGCACCAGCCGGGAAAGGAAGAATTTACCGACCCCGAAAGGATGAGGCAGGTTTTCTACAGCGTTGGAAGGGATTTGCTGGAAGAACTTGCAAATTTCAGAAACATAAGATTAAGCCAGGATGATCTTGCTGAACTGACGCAGATTTTAGTAAGATATACAATTGGATTCGGACTGATAGAAGTCCTTCTGAGCGATGAAAAAATACAGGACGTCACTATCAACAGCCCGATGGGGCACATTCCTATGTTTATTGTTCATGCTGATTGGGGGGAGTGCAAAACAAACATTATACCTACGCCTGCCGAAGCAGAAAGCTGGGCATCTAAATTGAGATTGATTTCTGCAAGACCACTTGACGAAGCCAACCCGATATTGGACACAGAAATTGAGCTGCCCGGTGCAAGAGCAAGAGTAGGTGTAATCGCTCCTCCTCTCAATCCCTCAGGATTAGCGTATGCGTTCAGAAGACACAGGGATAAGCCCTGGACACTCGGATTATTTGTCAAGAACGGAATGATAAACGCATTAGGAGCAGGACTTTTAAGTTTCCTCATTGACGGAAACAGGACGCTGCTTATCGCAGGAACGAGAAGCGCAGGAAAAACTTCTTTGTTAGGGAGTGTCTTGACTGAAATATCTAGAAGATACAGGGTTATTACGATTGAAGACAGCGTCACGGGGGATTCCGAAATGATTGTCAGAAAGAATGGAGAATTCATCAGGACTACAATAGGAAAATTAGTTGATGAAGCGATTGAGAAAGAAAGCATATTAACAACAACAGGTCACGAAGCCACTATCAATTCAGAGAATGTTGAAGTTTTTGCAATGAATAAAAAAGGAAAGATAACAATAACTAAGCCAAGCAGCTTCATAAGGCACAAAGTTTCCAAGCCTGTATTTAATATCAAAACAAGAAGCGGAAGAAAGCTTAAGGTTACCGGCGATCATTCTCTGTTTATGGTCGGAGAGGATGCCGAAATTGCAGAAGCGAAAGTTAACGAACTGAAAATCGGGGACAGAATAGCGGTTCCGAAAGTATTGCCTTTGGTAAATAATGTAAAAGAAAGATTCTCAGTCCTGGATAGAATTCTTGATATTGAAAATGCATTTATCCGTGGAGAAAACACAAATAATGCGCTGAAAGAATTCTCTGACGAAATATATTCGTTCGGAATCTCGAGGAATTATTCGAAGCATACAATCAAAGGATGGGAAAAAAGAAAAGTGCTTCCGGCGAAAATTGTAAAAGACCTTATTGAATTAAGATCTGCGCCTGATTTTGCAGGAGATTATTTCAAAATAGGCGAAAATTCAGTCAGGATGCTGCCGATAAATGTCAACTTGAGCAACAATTTCCTCACATTCCTCGGATTGTGGATTGCTGACGGAAGTTACGATAAATGCTCAGTAATAATTTCGTGCAATGACAAGGAGGATCGAGAGGTAGTTTCAAATGTCGCTAAAGAATTCGGTCTTGAGATTAAAATGCATTCCGATGGTGTATCATACATGATTAACTCCAAGACACTTAAGCTTGTTATGCAGGACATTTTGGGATTCACAGGAGACGCATATACAAAAAGAATTCCCAAATGGATATTCGGACTCGGAATTGAACAAATATCCTCTATTCTGAAAGGCATTTTCACAGGTGACGGCTGCGTGACTAATAAAGAGATTGGCATTAATCTTTCAAGCGAAAATCTGTTAAAAGACATGCAGACTATCCTCTTGGCATTCGGTATTATTTTAAGAACCGGGAAAAGAATAAAAAGAGACAACACAATAAGAGCAGCTATTTCCAGCCTAGATTCTATTCAGAAATTTTCAAGGTATATCGGCATATTGCAGAAATACAAATCTGAAAGGCTTGCTAAATTATGCAGCAAAGTATCAACGCACGATACAACAGATAATTTTAAACTCAGTCTAAATACAAGGAACGAGCTTTCCAGAATATTAAAAGAAAAATTCAGCAGAACAGATTATATCACAAGAGAGAACTCATTAGGAAGGAAAAAACTAGCATCTCTCATAGAAGGACAAACTAAAAGTGTTTTGCCGGATAATTTGAATATTCTTGCAAAATGTGATCTTTTGTTTGATGAAATATCCGAAATAAGCAGGATTGATAACTATAATGATTATGTATATGATCTTTCGGTGCCGGGCTGTGAAAGTTTTGTCTGCGAGAATATTGTAGCGCATAATACTCTCGAATTACCCGGTCGTGCATTAAGAGAACTTGGATATAATATTCAGCAGATGAAAGTCGCATCAGCAATGTCCAAAGGAACACAGGAAGTAAGTGCAGATGAAGGAATAAGAACGACATTAAGGCTTGGAGACTCCGCTTTGATTGTAGGAGAAATAAGAAGCCTTGAAGCAAAAGCTCTGTATGAAGCCATGAGAGTCGGTGCATTGGCAAATGTAGTTGCAGGAACTATTCACGGAGATTCTCCGTATGGCGTATTTGACAGGGTTGTAAATGATCTGGAAGTTCCCAAGACATCTTTCAAGGCGACGGACATAATTGTTGTCTGCAATCCGATAAGAAGTCCTGATGGAATGCATAGATGGAGAAGAGTTACTTCAATTACAGAGATAAGAAAATTCTGGACTGAAGATCCTTTAGTTGAACATGGTTTTGTTGATTTGATGAAATATGATGCTATTACAGACCAGCTGGTTCCGACTGATGCCTTAATCAACGGAGAATCTGACATTCTGAAAGGAATAGCAGGAAGCGTAAAAGACTGGGCAGGAAATTGGGACGCAGTCTGGGATAATATTGAATTAAGGGCAAGGATGAAGCAGGCGCTGGTTGACTATTCCGGAAAGACGCATGATTCTGATCTGCTGGAAGCGGACTTCTCGGTATTGGCAAATGATGAATTCCACAGAATTTCAGAGATAGTAAAAGATGAAACAGGAGTTTTAGACAGTAAGGTAATTTTTTTCAGATGGAACGAATGGATGAAAACAATGATAAAAAAAAGGGGTAAAATATAATGCCTGCGCCTCAGCAAGATATAAAAGATTTGATCCAGAAGTATACTAAGAAAGTAGAGACGCAGCTGAACGTCCCTCTATCATCAATCTCTGAAAAGCCCCTGACAACAAAAGAATATCAGGATTTCAGAAAACAGTATATGCCTGGGCAGATGTCATTGTATGAGAAATTATGCAATGCAAGCGAAAAGATTCTGAAAGTCGCTCCTGGACCAAAGGACAAGCCTAAGATTGAAACTGCAATTAAAGTTACGCAGCTTAACATCACGCCGACCGGAGCATATAGTTTTGCCATGCTTGCTCCGACTGCCATCGCGATATTCGGTTCGTTGATCAGCTTCGCGATATTTGACTCGTTCTTTTTTGTTTTCTTTTTCCTGCTTACTGCGTTGGCACTGTACATCCCTCTGCAGAGAATGCCTATGATAATGGCAGATTCGTGGAGATTAAAAGCGAGCAACCAGATGGTTCTTGCCGTTTTCTTCATCGTCACTTACATGAGGCACACCTCAAACATAGAAAGGGCAATAGATTTTGCAGCAAATCATCTTTCAGCGCCGTTATCTCTTGATTTAAAAAAGGTGATCTGGGATGTTCAGACTGAGAAATACGGAAGCATAAAAGATTCCCTGGAATCTTATCTTGAAACGTGGAAAGCCTATAACATGGAATTTGTTGAGGCAATGCATCTCATCGAAGCATCGCTGTATGAAGGCTCCGAAGACAGGAGAGTTGATCTGCTTGAAAAATCACTGGAATTGATCTTAGAAGAGACTTATGAAAAAATGCTTCATTATGCGCAAAATCTCAAATCGCCGATAACCATGCTTCACATGCTTGGAATAATCCTTCCTATCTTAGGATTAGTCATTTTGCCGCTTGTAGTGTCCTTTGTTGAAGTCATCCAGTGGTATCATCTTGCGGCACTGTACAACATAGTCCTTCCTGTCGTCGTGTATTACATGGGGAAAAATATTTTATCAAAAAGACCGACAGGATACGGGCAGGGAGATGCAAGCGACATAAATCCCGGATTAAAAAAATACAAGAATATAATAATCAAGGTTTTAGGGGGAGAATTTTTGATAAATCCATTGATGGTCAGCCTTATTATAGGAGGTGTTTTATTTTTAGTAGGCTTCAGCCCTTTAATACTGCATTTCATATCTCCAGGATTTGATGTAATTTACGATACAAGCATATCTGATGCAGGAGGCTCTCCACTGATTATCACAACTGATGCGCAATCATATGCCGGAAAACCTAAATTTGCACTGCAGCAGTACCAGCCAAGCAAATCAACAGAAGCCGCGAGACTCGGAACCATGCTCGGACCTTATGGCCTTGGAGCCACCATATTAAGCTTGGCGCTTCCATTATCTATTGCATTCGCTGTCGGATTATTCTATAAATTTAAATCTAAAAACATAATCAAGATAAGAGAAAATACAAAATCTCTCGAAAAAGAATTCGCAGCAGCATTATTCCAGCTTGGAAACAGGCTGGCTGACGGGCTTCCTGCCGAAATTGCGTTCGACAAAGTCGCAAATACCATGGAAAATACAGTCTCCGGCTCATTTTTCAAGGCTATTTCTGCAAACATAAGAAGGCTTGGCATGGGAGTCGAAGAAGCAATTTTTAATCCAAGAAAAGGCGCACTGCTCGCTTTCCCGTCAAATATAATTGAAAGTTCTATGAAAGTCATGGTTGAATCTGCAAGAAAAGGCCCCATCATAGCATCAAAAGCAGTCTTAAGCGTCTCAAAATACATAAAAGAGATTCATAGAGTCAATGAAAGGCTCAAAGATTTAATGGCGGACATAATCTCTTCCATGAAATCACAGATTGCATTTTTAACACCTGTAATTTCCGGAATTGTCATCGGCATCACTTCCATGGTGAGCGCGATAATCTCCAAACTAAGCGCGAATATAGCGCAGACGACAGCAAACGCTCCGGGAGGAGCTGCTCAGGCAACAACTATCACTGCGTTGTTCGGAGATACTATTCCTACATTCTATTTCCAGCTTATTGTAGGATTCTATGTCGTCCAGATTGTTTATATCATGACGATTTTAGCAAACGGAATTGAGAACGGAGAAGACAGATTAAATGAAGAGTTTACACTTGGAAATAATTTAATTTCCAGCACGAGACTTTATGTCATAACTTCTTTGGTAATTATATTGATATTCAACTTCATTGCTGCTTCGATATTGGTTTGATTTTAATTAAAGATGCATTATCCAAATCACCATAGGCACTGGCATATAACCCATACAGAAATTCCGTTATTGTATATTTATTTTTGCCACCTCTGCCATCCCATAAAGGATCATTGACATAAACATAGTTATCATCAATTCCGGTGACGACATTGAAATGAAAATTAAAAACTGGCTTATCTGAATAAATAAAGTTGGTAGTCATCAGTGCACACAATGGTCTTTTACTATCTATTTCTTCCTGAACATCCTCTCTGCAAGGAATCCTTGAAGTAATCTTGCCGCCATTCTCAATAAAACCTATAAAATGTGACAATACTTTCTTATTTTTTCTGACTTTGCTTCATCTCGAAGCTTATTGAAATGTTCTATGAACTCTTCTTTGCCGGATAATTTTAGTTTATTTGTAAACAAAGCAGGATGCATCGTAATAATCTCAACATCAAACCCGTTTTTAAGCAGATAGCTGCCTAATTGAGGGGCATAAGTTCCGGTTTCATCAACAACAAGCTCCTTTTTTAATTTTTCAAGAGAAATTTCAATTGAATAGAATTTAAGAATCATTGCCAGTCCGGCGAGTCCGCACTCAAGAGAGTTTTCAGATTGTCTAATCAACGGAACATCTAGTATCATAAATTTTATCAATAGCTTCACTTATTTAATCTTTTCTAAAAATAAAAGTGGGACTGGGGAGATTTGAACTCCCGACATCACCGTCTTCAGCGGTGTGTTCTCCCGGGCTGAACTACAGTCCCAATAAAATCATTATTAAAAGTATTCTTCCTCTACTTCTTCAGATTCTTCGTCTTCTACTTCCTGCTCTAATTCTTCCGAACCTGAAGCTTGAGGAACATTGGTATAAACCTTAGGCGGAGCTCCTGCTCCTTTTTCAACAACTTCTATTTTTCCGAATTTTCCCGCGCTTAACTGCAGTTCTCCCTGCCATTCTCCAACATAGCCGTTCGTAATCTTAATCTTATCGCCAACATCTATCCTGTCAATCTCATCGTTCCATAATGTCAAGGTAATAGTGACGCCTGAGCCGTCTTTTATCTTAGCATTGCAGACCCTTCCCTGTTTTCCAAACTTATCAAAGGTTCTTGGTGCTGATTTATCCACAACTTCAACAGTTAAATCAACATTTCCCTGCCTTGCATGCAAATCCTTTATTTCCATGAAAACTTGAGAAAGAAGACCATTTATATAGTTTTTCTTTGAAAAAGTGTCTTAAACTGGTCAATATCTCCTGGTTTTGTATGCCGCACCCCGGCCGGATTATTTTCGTATTAATTACTACGAATTAAAAAGTTAGCATCGACTCAGCCCTTTAAGCAAGTTTATCAGAAAGCGCTGAAGCCCTGTAGGGAGCATCCCCTTTAACTCATATTCTATTGTTAGTAATTAAGCCTCGACGAGAGTGCTAACTTTGTAAATAGCGATGCTAACTTTTAATACTAATAATAACTTTAATAATATCTTATGCAGTCATTGGTACTGTTTGAGAAGTTATAGAACCAAGAACCTGTCTTACTTTCTGTTCAGGCCAGCCGCTTTGCACAAGAGTTTGAACTATCTGCTCCTCTTCATATCCCTGAGCCAGCGCAGATTTCAGATAAGCAGTCAGTTCAAGATCTTCCTCTATTTCCGGTTTTTTTGCCCTGGTGAAAATAAGGACTGAAATAAAGATGACCAGCACAACGATTCCTGTTATGAAATAGAAAATGTACGAAGCAACAGATGCTGCTTCTCTCTCTTCTGCCGTCTTTGGATTCAATATCGCCTGAACATCTGAAGATTTCAGATGCTTCCTTAAAACATCTCCAAATTTCTCATTGAATTCCTTAGGATTTGCAAGAGTTGATCCTAAAAGAACCTGCTTTGATGGATAAAGATAGAAATTTGTCCCATCGCTTGTTGTCTTAAGCTGAGAAAGTGTCGGAACTGAATCTAATTGCTCCTTTAATTTTTCATAGCTTGGATAGAAAACAATGAAATCCTCCTTATCCTGTCCTTTGCAGTATAAGCTTGATGAACTTGTCACTGCGAGCGCTTCTCCTATTTTTATTATTTCATAGGAATATTTCGTCGTTTGGTCCATACTGACGACCAAACAAACGCTTGCTTCATCGGCATCTTTGATAAAATCAAATTTCGGAACAGCCGCTTCAATCTGTGTGAGCAAATCCTCGCTTGTTGGGCTTAAAACCGCCCTTCCGGTAAAATCATCAGCAGAATCCATGACAAGAAGTGTTGCAAAAACGGCTATGAACAGAATTTCCCATGCCATGATTGTTTTTGCGCGTTCCATCGTTTTATATTATTATCACTTGAGGCTTTTAAAATCTACCTCTTTATTTATGAGCTTCCTGAGTGTTTCTCTTATGTCTTTGATTTTGATTCTTGCCTGTTCCGTTGTATCTCTATCCCTAATCGTGACATCCTTCTTTTTTATCGAATCATAATCGACAGTTATGCAGTAAGGCGTTCCTATCTCATCCTGTCTTGCATATCTTCTCCCGATTGAGCCTGATCTGTCATACTGGACTGTAAAATCTTTTCTTAACTCATCAAATATCTCTTTTGCTAATTCAGGCTGGCCGTCCTTGTTCATCAACGGGAATACGGCAGCCTTGACCGGAGCTAATTTCGGATTGAAATGTAACACGACATTTTCTCTTTTTTTGTCAAATTCATAAGCTTCGCAAATGACAGCCAAAAAAACCCTCTCCATCCCGAATGTCGGCTCGATGACCCTCGGAATAATTCTTTCTTTTGTCTCCTCATCGAAAATCGAAAGATCCTTTCCTGATTCTTTTATATGCTGATTTAAATCGTATTGACCGCGATTCGCATTTCCTGCTATTTCTTTTGAACCGAACGGATATAAATAATCAATATCAAAAGTAGCACTTGAGTAATGAGATAACTCATCTTTTGTATGTTCTCTAATCTTGAGATTATTCATGCTTAATCCCAGTTCTAAAAACCATCTGATTTGCTCTGCGAGCCAGTAACCATGCCACTCATCTAATCTATTTGCTTTTATCATTTCCGCAATACTTGTTGATTTTAATTCTATTTTTCCTTTTCCAAGAGCTTCCTTCATCTGCGTTTCCGCGTTCAATAATGGAATTTTCAAGTTGAGGTGATCTTTTTCCAGGATATCGCATTTCATCATCTTAGGATGGATGAAAAATTCAAATTCCCCTATGTTAAATTCCCTGCTTCTGAACAAAAAGTCCCTCGGAGCAATCTCATTCCTGAAGCATCTTCCGACCTGCAATATTCCAAACGGAAGCTTTACTCTGTTTGTATCGACTATGCTCTTGAAATCTAGGAACATTCCCTGCGCGGTTTCTCCCCTTAGATATGCATCAACAGAATCCAAAGCTCCTATCTTTGTCCTGAACATCAAAGAGAATTCTCCCAGCACATTATATTCTCCGCCGCACTTTTCGCACTTTATCCTGCCGACTTCGCTTTTATCTATTTTTGTTGAGTGTTTGCATTTTTTGCAGACAACTGCTACATCCGAGAAGCTCGCAATGTGTCCTGATGCTTTCCATGTTCTTGGATGAGAAATGACGCTTGCTTCCATGCCGAGCATATCATCTCTTGACTGAACAAAAAATTTCCAGAAGCTTGCCTTAAGATTATTGAATAATTCAACACCCAAAGGCCCAAAATCCCAAAATCCTGCTACCCCGCCATATATTTCAGAAGAAGGATATACAAAGCCCTTCTTCTTGCAGAAAACTGCAATTTCGTCTGTCGTTAGTTTAGCAGGACTGCTTGTCGTCTCCATTTATAAACACCTATACTAAGAAATATGGCTTTTGTTTATATAGTTTTTCTATTGAAAAACGTAATCATGACTTTGTCAGACTGTACTTTATCTACCCAGCCATTCTACTTCTTCATCAATTAATCCTAGCTCTTCTGCTATTCTGCTGCCTTGCTCCTTGTTGTTTTTGAATATCATCTGAAGATAAGGGACTGTGCTTTTGACTGTTTCTTTCACAGAACTGTGCAGTTTTTCGTGTATCTTCTCTGCTATAGCTTTCCTTTTTGCATATTTCTGGTTTGCCATCCACAATTTGAGTATTCTCATAGTCGGCTTGTACTGGACAAAATCCGTATATTTCTCATCTTTTGAAACAGCAATTCCTCCGGAAAGGAAATTATTAATATAAGCCAGGAATCTCCAGTGCTGCCACCTTCTTATTCTCCTGTTGAAAATGTCCGCCATCGAAACATAATGATATGCTCTTGCCAAATCTGCTGCATTCTTATATTCATAAGGAAGGTTTTCATCAATCCATAAACGCAGTTCGTTTAAATCATCATCAACATTCTCAAAAGCGCTTAATGCAACCTTCAGGTCCGTTGATTTGAAAACCTTAACAAGCGCCTGAGGGATTGATTCCTGCTTGTTTCTTTGCGATAAAGCAAGAATGTCCTCCTTAAGTATTTTTTTATGGACGGATATTGTCTGCAGATCGGTAATGGCCGCCCTGATATCTCCGCCGGATTCTCTCGCCAGCTGCTTTATATCAGGTTCAACAAAACTTATTTTTTCCTTATCGCAGATATCATTCAAAAGATTGTAAATAGATTCAACATCTATTTTGCTGAATTCAATCATCAATGATTTTTTTCTCAGAGCTGAAAACTTGCTCTCAAAAACATCAACTGCAGTGCAGATTACCGGAAAAGGAGATTCATCTATGATTCTTATTAATTCTGGAATTCCTCCTCTGTCTGCTGTTCCGCTTAAACCATCTACTTCATCAACTAAAATGATTTTTCCTTTTGAAAATAAGCTCATTTGTTTTGAAGCTGAGCCAATTATCGACTGCATCCCCTCTGCATTCCTGAAATCTGATGCATTAACCTCAACCAGCTCCAAACCCAATTCATTCGCCAAAGCGTAAACAGAGCTTGTTTTTCCTGAACCCGTAGGCCCATAAAGAATCGCAGATCTCTTGGAGTTTGACTTGATAAAACCTGACAGCGCTCTGACTGCCGCATCCTGTCCTTTAATATCTTTTAATATTTTCGGTGCGTATTTTTCAATAAATAGTTTTTCCATAATTAATCACTTTGCGTTTCTGAATATGATATGGCATTCAGCTTTTTGCTCCGCTGTCCATAATTGGGAGCAGATCTCTTTTTCGTCTAATTCTGCCAGATTGATTCTGCTGTAACAGTCTTTTCTGGTTTCATCAAAGATTATATTTGCGCATATCACCGGGTCTTGTTTTGAAACAGCTGCTGCGTGATAGCATGAATCTCTCCATGCATCGACAGTCAATTTGACGCATATATTCTGATTTTGAGTTGAAGCTGCGACATCAGCATAACACTTGATTTTCAGATCAAAATCTGAGAATTGGTCGCACACTGAAACATCTTTTTTTGTAATAAGCACGTCATTCAGACAAACATCTCTTTGCCCGCTGTCCCATATGGCTGAACAATTGATTGGGACTATATTTACAATCACTTTTCCCCGATTATTAAGGGCTGGACTGGATCTCTGTCCTGACTGTACACATCCTGCTACGATAACTGCCAGTAATAAAACAACAACCCCCCATTTCATGTTCATTAGACATCAAACTGCATTTATTAATTTAACTAAAAGAAGGACTCTGCCTCGAAAGTCAAGGACACTGCCATTCACCGAGCGATATTTATTGAAGAATAAACAGAGCTGAGAGGGAGGGTTCAACAGCTTGGCTGTGCACAGCTCTGCCTTGCAGAGATTGTGCCTACGGAGCTTCAGCAATATGTGATTTAATTCCAGTTAAATCGCGAGTCGGCAGTGTCCGATTAGTTGAGATCTGGAACGGAACCTAAAAGAACCCGCTCAACCCTTTCTGGCTGTGGCCTTTGATCAAATCCCTGAAATTCAGGCCGTAAAAACTCAACACTGTATCAGCCAATGGCTCAATCTGCTTTTCAATGTAATACTCGTAATCAATCTTCAGTCCTTTCATAAGTTCAGCAGGATAAGGCTCATTTCCTTCTGCAATATAATACTCTATCACGCTGCTTGTTATCTTTTTTAATTTCCTTGCCGCTTTGACGTGAGGGGGAGTTGTTTTTGTATATTGCTCGAGTTCTTTTCTTATCGATTTTCTTATGATAAGCTTGTCATCCATTTTCCCTTCTTTTATCTTATTGACATAATCTTTTATATATTTTTTAATCTCGTCTTCTTTTCCGTGGAAAATAAGCTCCAATAATTTGTATTGAAATTCCTTTGCTGCCTCGCACCAGTCTCCCCTCACAAATTCCATTCCGGTAACATCAATCTCCTCTTTTCCATCCTTGACTCTCAGTCCGGCATATCGTTTCTTGGAGCCTGTTTCAGTGCCTCTTGTCTTAGGCATCATAAATCTTCTGAATACCTTGTCAAACTGCAGTTCCATAAAAGATTCTCTTTCATAATTTTCTTTTATATAATCATTAAGAAAACTGTTTATTGTTCCGGCAAGATGATTCCCTGTTTTTTCCGATTCTTCGGATGATTTTGAATTCGGAAGGATGAATAATGAATCAGTATCGCCATAAATGACCTTGTACCCTGCTTCTTTTATCTTATCTGCGCAAAGTTTTATCATAAACTGGCCGGTATGGGTTATTGCATTGGCAATATCCAGTGAATAATATCTTGAAGCTGGATTGGCTAAAGCGCCAAACATTGAATTCATCAGTATCTTTAATGCATTGCTTGCAGTTGTATCTTTTTTCTTTTTGGCAATATCCCTCTGCTTCCAGACACGTTCAATTATCTGAGGAAGAAACCCGAAATCATTCCTAAACACTGCACCATTTGCGCATTTGATGTATTTTTTCCTGTCCAATTCTTTTGGAGGCTTTTCTACAAACGAATACGGATCTATGTTAAATGTTCTCATCAATGAAGGATACAGGCTTTTGAAATCGAGGACTATGACATAATCATAGATTCCGGGAATGGATTCCATTACAAATCCCCCCTTTATCCTTTCCTCATCCCTGTTGATTTCTCCAAGAGAATTTGCGACTATGCCGTGTTTGATGAGTGTCCTCAGATATAATGAGTCAAGGGATGCGACTGATGCATTTACTCTGTCCATCGACATTCCAGTAAGAAATGATCGAAGCGCCGTCAGATTTATCAGATCAAGCTTGTTCAGGATGTCATAGACTAATTTTGAATCGGACAGATTATAATCAACAAGCTTCTGCGGATTGTTTTTATAAGCATCATGTATCTCTTCAAATTTATTTTCATGTCCTATCAGTTTTCTTTCGCCCAAAATTTCTCTTGCAGCAGTATCAAGCCTGTAATCCTGAAGTTTTATGAAAGAGCCTTTCAGGAGCTGAATTCCGTCCAGGACCTGCCTTCCGGGAAAATCAGCCTTAGAATCCTTGAAAAATGAGCTTTCTATCCTTAATTTGCACGGCCAGTCAGCTCTTCCGAGCTTGAATTCAATCTTATGCTGGTCGAATTTCTGTTTTAGATAATCAAGGTCAAAATCAACAATATTCCACCCGACAATCAAATCAGGATCTAAATCGATAATTTTCTGCCTAAATGCCTGAAGGAGCGATTTCTCATCTCCAAATGAGACTGCATCATTAAGATTCTTATCGCTTATGATGAATACTTTCTTATATTCTCCGTCATACATTGATATGGAATATATTTTCTTTTTCGGATCCGGGTCTTCTGCTTCGATATCTATTGAAAGAACTTTAAGATTTGGATGGAACTCAGCAGGCTTTAATTCCGGATTTTCGTAAATTCTGTCGACATAATTTGCTTTCTTGAACTCTCCATTGATTTCCATCGAAGCAGTTATGTCGTGGTCAATCAGGAACCTGTTTGTGAAAAGAACGTCTGATTCGTATGTTTTGACCTTGTGATTTTCAAGCAGGTCTCTCTTTTCCTTCAATTCAGACGGAATTTTGAAGATTACTTTTGTTAATTTTTCTCCCTTAAAATTATGCTTTTCTGTTTCTTCGAATTCTGCCGTGATTAATTCTTCTGCTTTTTTTTGATCTTCTGTTTTTATGTAGAAATACGGTTTATACTCATTGATGGTAAGAAAACTCTCTCCGTTTTCAAGCCTTCCGAACAGGTAGATTAAAGCTTTATCTTTCTCATCAGATATTCTGTAAGTCGGATAAACAATAAACCCCCTCATAAACAATAAAATAAGACACGATTTAATAAACCTTAGCCTTTGAAAACAGGGACTTAAAGGCCTTAAAAGCAGTTTAAGGGCAAAGTTTAAATAAACCTCAAAACCAATAAAATCCATGGGAGATAAGTACGATTTCAGGCAGGAAGAACCTAAATGGCTTAGGTTTTGGGAGGCTCAGAATCTTTACAAGTTTGATGAAAAATCTAAGAAGAAAGTATACTCCATAGACACCCCTCCGCCGTATAAATCGGGACATATTCATTTAGGTCATGCTTTCAGCTATTCTCAGCAGGACTTTATCGCGAGATTCAGGAGAATGCGAGGCTTCAATGTTTTCTATCCGTGGGGGACTGATGATAACGGTCTTCCTACCGAAAGATTCGTTGAAAAAAAATATAATGTCAAATCCGCCAATATGCCGAGGCACGACTTTATCGCGTTATGCAAAAAAACAGTTGATGAGATGGATGAGGAATTTACGTTTGGCTGGAGAAGGCTTGGAATCTCTGCTTATTTTAAGGAAAGCTATTCTACGATTGATGACTGGTGCAGAAAAACATCGCAAAGATCGTTTATCAATTTGGTAAATAAAAAACTTGCATATCAGCTTGAAGCTCCGACAATGTGGTGCGTCAACTGCCAGACTGCGCTTGCTCAGGCAGAATTAGAGGACAAAGAACTTGATTCAACATTCAATGACGTCCAGTTTGAAACTGAAAATAAGGAAAAGATAATAATAGCAACAACACGTCCGGAACTTATTCCTGCCTGCGTCTGTATCTATGTCCATCCTGATGATGCGAGATACAAGAAATTAGTCGGGGAAAAAGCTGTTGTTCCGTTATTCAAATATAAAATTCCTATTTTTGCGGATGAATCTGCAGATCCTGAAAAAGGAACCGGAATACTGATGATTTGCTCGTATGGAGATAAATACGATGCAGAAGCGATAATGAAAAGAAAGCTTGAACCGAGGCTTGTCCTGACAAAAGACGGAAAAATGAATAAACTGGCAGGGAAATATGAAGGCCTTAAGATTAAGGAAGCAAGAAATGAAATCTTAAATGATCTGGAGGCAGAAGGAATGCTTTTGAAAAAAAAACACATCAGGCACGCAGTTAATGTCCATGAGAGGTGCGGAACCGAGATAGAATTTCTAACGACAAAACAGTGGTTTATTAAATTACTTGAGAACAAGAAAAAATTCATAGACGCAGGAAGAAAAATTAACTGGTATCCTGAATTCATGCGCTCGAGATATGAAAAATGGGTTGAAGGATTGGGATGGGACTGGTGCATCTCAAGACAGAGGCATTACGGAGTTCCAATTCCCGTCTGGTACTGCAAAAAATGCGGAGAGATTAAACTTCCTGACGACAAACAGCTTCCTGTTGACCCGAAGGAAGACAAGCCGAAAACAAAATGCAAATGCGGTTCTGACGATTTTGAAGGAGAGCAGGATGTATTTGACACATGGGCAACTTCATCCCTGACGCCGCAGATAATATCAAAATGGAAGGAAGATGATTCTTTTTTCAGAAAAACATACCCTAACGATTTAAGGCCGCAGGCGCATGACATCATCAGAACATGGGCGTTTTATACGATTGTTAAATCTTTATATCACGATAATTCAATCCCGTGGAAAAACATAATTGTAAGCGGTTATCTTCTGGCAGGAAAAGAGAAAATGTCAAAATCCAAGGGCAATGTAATTGACCCTCTTGAAACGATAAACAAATATGGCTCTGACGCATTAAGATTCTGGGCGTCTGGGGCAAAATTAGGAGGAGATCTTGCATACCAGGAAAAGGATCTTATAACCGGGCAAAAAACTGTGACCAAATTATGGAATGCTGCAAGATTCGCGTTAATGCAGCTTGAAGACTACAACAACGAAAAAGAAGGAATCAATGAAATTGACAGATGGATGCTTACAAAACTGAATAAGCTTATCAAAAGCGCCACCGATTCTTTTGAAGCATATGAATATGCGAAAGCAAAAGCTGATATCGATTATTTTTTCTGGCACGATTTATGCGATAATTATTTAGAAATAATAAAAGACAGGATCTATAATCCTCAGAACTATAAAGAAGGCAAAAAAGGGGCCCAATATGTTCTGCATAAATCAATCCTGTCTGTTTTGAAAATGTTTGCACCAATTATGCCTTACATCACTGAAGAAATCTATCATTTGAAGTATGACAAGGAAGAGAACTGCAAATCGATACATATTTCCAAATGGCCGGAGTTTGATAAAAAAGAAATTAATGAAAAATCAGAAAAAGCAGGCGATTTGGCAGTCGAGATAATATCTGCAGTAAGAAAATTCAAGGCTGAAAAGAACCTCTCTCTTAAGACTGAACTGAAGAGCCTGACAATTGACACAAAAGACAGGGAACTTGTTGAAATGGTCTCGAGCGACATCAAGGCAGCGACCAGAGCACAGGCTATAGGCTTTGGGAAGGCTGAAAACGAGGTTTCCAAGGACTTACGAATAAATATAGAACTAGCATAAAATTTAAATATTACTTAGTGGTGGCAACTAGTATGAAAAACAAACTTAACCCGGACAAGCATGTAATTTTAAGATGCGCAACACCTTCCGGAGAAAATGTTGAGTACTGGATTGAAAGAAAGTCCGGTAAAATTTATCCTACATTAAGGGGGTGGGTTGTTGAGCTGAGAGGATTTGCTGAAGATATCATTCAAAAAACAATGTTAAATCCTGACGGGACATATCAGCCGGCGCTGCATTTAGCGCCACATGACCATGAAGCATTCACAGAAGAATTTTTAGAGCCGGAAAAGATTCATCTTGCCAGAATTGAAGACGGCAAATATTTAATAACAAAAGATCCTTTCGCTGTCAAAACAGGTAGTGCGCTTTCATTCAGAGAAACACTAGATGTTCTGGCAGATTACAATACTCCTTCACGGGAGTTCGCTGCGCTGGAAAAACTGGACGGACTGGAAAGAAGCGTTAATAATACACTTGCTGAACTGCCGATGATTATGCCTTCTTCACAAGGAGACCATGTTCAGAATCATCAATAAGGTATCCTTTTGATCTTATTTCATTTCTCAATTCGTCTGCTTTTTTGAAATCCTTTCTTTTTCTTGCTTCATCTCTTTTACTGATTAACTCTTTTATTTCTTTCGGGATCTCTTCTGCTTCAAAATTCATGAAATCAAACAGTTCGTTGAGTTCTTTCATGAATGACAGAACATGCTTTCCTGAGTTTCCCTCTTTGTTGATGTCCCTGATGAACTTGAATAAAGAAGCGAGAGCGATTGGTGTATTTATGTCTTCATTTAGGGAATTAATGATAGATGTTCTTGTTTTTTCTATACGCTTAGTATTTTCTTTGTCATCCTTCTTCCTGTCTATGCTGAAGATAAAATCGTCTATTCTCTGCAGGCTGTGTTTTGCCTGGTCAAGAAATTCCGGCGCATAATTTAACGGCATTCGATAATGATTTGATAAAAAGAAATATCTCAATGTCCTGTAATCGTGGTTCTTCAATGCCTCTCTTATTGTAAAAAAATTTCCTTTAGACTTACTCATCTTTTCTGAATTAATATTCAGGAAACCTGTGTGCATCCAGTATCTGACCAATGGCTTTTTTCCTGATGCCGCTTCAATCTGGGCAATCTCTGCTTCATGATGCGGGAAAATAAGGTCAACAGCACCGCCATGAACATCATACTGAGGACCGAAAAATGATTCAGTTATTGCTGTGTCTTCAATATGCCAGCCTGGCCTTCCTTTTCCAAGTTCTGTTTCCCATGATGGCTCTCCTTCCTTATATAATTTCCATAGGCAGAAGTCTCCGTTGTTGCGTTTTTCCTCATTTTCATCTATTCTTGAGACAGCATCTTCATCCTGCAATATTGTTCTTCCTGAAAGCTTTCCGTAATCCGGAAACTTCTTTAAATCAAAATAATATCCATCAGAGATCTTGTACGCATATCCTTTTTTGACAAGCTGATTTACCTGTTTGACAATCTGCGGTATGTAATCAGTTGCCCGTGCATATTTTGTGACTGAAGTGTTGTGCAGAGACTTCATATCTTCCATATATATCTTTTCAAACTCTTCCGTAAGCTGTTTTGGTGTTAATTTTTTTTCTTTAGCTCTGTTGATTATTTTATCATCCATATCTGTTATGTTCTGAAGATAAAAAATATCAAATCCTGATTTTCTAAGGAATCTTACTATGAAATCAAACTGGGTGTATGTTTTAGCATGTCCTAAATGAGAATAATCATATACTGTCGGGCCGCAGACGAAGAAATTTACTTTTTTGCCTTTTATCGGTTTGAATAATTCTAATTTTCTTCCTAATGTGTTGAATAGCTTTAATGTCATTTCTTCTTTACCACGAACATCGCATGGTCCCTTTCAAATGGTTCAAGCGAGCGGTAATCAACAATTGTAACTGATCTTTCAAGTATTTGCTTCACTTCCCTGAATATGACTTCAGGATGCTTAGATACATCAATTGATTTTGCTTTTACTGTCAATAATCCGAATCCTCCTGATTTTAGGTAGAAATTCACATTCTTCAGAAATATTCCGACCTGATCCCTCTGCGCAACATCCTGGAATACAACATCAACATCCCCGACATATTGTTTATAACTCTCTGGGTTTTTTGCATCTGCAAAAATCGGTAGCATATTCTTTCTTTTTTCAACGACAAACATGAAATTCCTCATAACTCTCGGAGCAAAATCAAGTCCATAAACAAATCCCTCATATCCTACAATATCTGAAACATGGCTTGCTGTCGTTCCTGAAGAGCATCCCAAGTATAATACCTTAGAGCCGGGTTTTATCCCGATCTGGGATACACCCTTCATAATTGCTGCTCCCAATTTTGATTTTTTGCAATCCCAAATTCTGTACAAGTCTTTTCCTTCTCTTATGAATTTTTCTCCGTAAACAGAGTCAGGAACTAATGCTTTTGTAGCAATCTGCATCCTTTTTCCTTTATCAACAAATACTCCTTTTAACTGTTGGTGAGGCATCATTTTGATAATTCCTTGCATCTTTTATCCAATTGCTCTGCTAATTTATTTCCTATAAATTTGCCTTTGAAAAAATCAACTTTTGCGGCGATTGAGATTTTGTCTCCTAACGCTCTTGCCATCTTTCCTTTATTTATTGGTCTTACTTTTGAAACTAACGCACTTTCATGCAATATTCCGTATTTTGGAGGAAGATTGTTTTTATTTCTTAAATGCCTGAACAAAGCTTTTTCCGCTCCTAAAATCTGTATTGTTGAAGCCGGGAATTTTGAAAGCCTTTCCAATGAGCCAGCTAAAGAAATTAATTTTGCTCCTATTAAAACTCCTGCTGTTGCTGCTATGTTAGGGGCGACTTTTTTCATCATGGATTCAAGATATGCTTCCTGTTCTTTGCTTAATTCATACAACAATTTGATATGTTTTGCCAGATTGAATATAGCATCAAGGTCTGATTTTGGCAGGTCAGCACCCATTGTGTCTTTTACCTTGATTTCTCTCAATAAATCTTCTTTCTTTCTTGTCAGAATTAACGTTACAAACCTGAAATGGTCTTCAGTCGCATGAGAAAACTCAGGATTGTACAGTTCATACCATTCTCTCAGTCTTTTAACCAAAAGATTGATTGCTTTATCTAACTCATCCAGGCCTGTACTTGCCTGCAAGACCAGCCAGTCTTCAGTTACAGCCGCCTTCAGCTTCTCCCGGACATCGATTATGGCTTGTTCCCTAAGCTTCTGTAAATCCATAGAAATAGACTGGTTTAAAGTGATTTATAAAGGTATTGGGTTTATTTTGAATATGTTGAAAGTTGGCGCCTGCGCGGCTAGCTATGTTAGCTTTTAACGGTTTTTTAGTTTATAATAATTAAAACGAAAATCCGGCATGGGTACGGCGTATTTTGGACGCTAACTTTATTCTTGAATAACTTACTGCACGGACAGTAAATAGAATATTTATGAGAATTCCCTAACTGATAACAGTTCCTTTGAACTTCTTTCCTAAAATGACATTTTCCAAATTATCCATTCCCTTCAAGATAACCGTCTTAATCTTGTGCTTCTTTATTATTTTCGCTCCACTTTGGTCAAGAACGAAATGCTGTCCTGCCTTGAACTTGATTTTCGAGACTATCTTCCAAAAATCATCAAATGATATCTTTGGAATGAATTTTGCATCCTTATGTGTTTTCGGATTTTTGTCGAACAACCCGTCAACATCAGTCACATTTATGAACATCTCTGCTTTAAGATAATTAGAGACCTGGGCAGCGGTCGCGTCACTTGTCATTTTTGGATGAAATCCTAATGCGCCAATCACCACAACATTCCTTTTCCTTAATTCCTGTTTTACCTCTTTTAATGAATCAGGCATCAGTACATTTTCGTGTATTATCAAAGATACCAGTGTTGCATTGAGTTTAGTTGCTCTAACTCCCGCTAAAGAAGAAAAATAATCAGATACTCCAAAATGCTTTGCTGCTTTGATATAGTCTCTTGCCGGCTTTCCGCCGCCGCAGACAATGACCAATTTATTTTTTTTTGACAGTTTAGAAACAGTTTTCTTCAGTTGTTTCAGAAAAGAAATATCAATCTTGCCGGGAACAATAGCACTTCCTCCGACCGAGAGGATATATGTTTTCATACATCATTTTTAGCGGCTATGCTTTATAAAACTTTACACGAACTAAGCAAAAACACAGACCAGACAATAGTAAAAATACCAGCAAACTAAGAAAACATTTTTTGGATTGTAATTATAATAATAAAATTTAGCCGGGGTTTTACTTCTTAGAAACAAATTGGCGCGTTTTTCGCTCGCCACGCATTTTTTTATTTCTAGAATAGAAAAATTGTTCGCCATTCATTCACGCACTAAAGTGCGTAGGTTTCTGGCTCAGAAGATACTAAGAAAACATTTTTTGGATTGTAATTATAATAATAAAATTTAGCCGGGGTTTTACTTCTTAGAAACAAATTGATTATCCTTGATGTAAAACCTGTAAAGCAATGAAACCCCTTTTGTAATTCCTATCCGTTTAGCCTTAACAATTGAAAACTTCTCTTTTTTTGAAGGAATCTCAATTCTTAATCTCGATTTAGCTGAAGTTAAATCGCAAAAGTTATCTTTTCTTGTTATTCCTAAAGCTGAAGTCAGTTTTCCGGGGCCTGAACATAAATTCTTAATGTCGTCACACCTGCGATTTCTCTTCATTTTCTCAATGCCGGAAACAGGCTCCAAAGCCCGTATCAAAACAGCCTCACCCACTCCTTTTTTATTTGTTGTACAATTGAAACACTCATACATTCCGTAAACAAGATAAACATAAGCCCGCCCGGGATTGTCAAACATCGCTTTGTTTCTTTCAGACAACCCTTTGTAGGAATGAGAAGCGGCATCATCAAATAAATAAGCCTCAGTCTCCACAATCTTTCCTATAATTTTTTCTTTGGAAGTTGAACGAACAAGATAAGCTCCAAGAAGATTTTTTGCTACATCTAATGTTGACTTATTAAAAAGATTGGATATTTTATTATTGATTTTCATCCTTGTACAGTTCTTCAGCGGCTGAAGCAAATGCTGGTCTTGTGATCAGCACTCCGACTGTGACCCCCACAAATCCTTTGAGCAAGCCGGCGCCTGCAAATAATAATGGAATCATGGATGCGACTGCTGTGAAATAAGCCGCAAATATTATGAAGAATGCATTTTTCATCCTTCTGATCCAGCTGAGTTCAACATTTCTTTTTGAAGTAAGCTCGTCCATAATCACTATCTGGTCATTGACTCCTGTTCCTATCGCAACTAATATTCCTGCGATTGCTGCAATATCCAGATTAGCTCCAAGCAAAACCATTGTTCCCAAAGTCAGGGTAACCTCAGACAAAGATGTTATAAAGATTGGGATGACAATCGCTATTTTTCTGTATCTTAAGAAGATTATTGCAGTGACAGCAGCAAGAGCGATCAGCAGCATCTTAATTGCATTGCTGACAAATGTTTTCCCCAAGACAGGAGAGATGGAATCTACCTTAACTATGCTTAATTTGACAGGCAAGGAACCAGTAATAAGGATTGTCTGCAGCCTTTTCATATTAGAAAGAGCCGCCAGCTGTGATTCTTCCCTTGTTCTTCCAAGTCCCGGGCCGGAAATTGCAATATCTACCACAACACGCCCCCTTAAATCGGAACCAATCTGAAGCTGGTCAACCAACTGGTCATCTAAATACAAAGAAATCGGAGAAGATAAGTACTGTCCGGTTACCTGCAATGGTTTTGTCGCATCTGCCATGCTCTGTGCAGCACTGGGACTTAATGCGATTGAAAACTGGAAAGTTGATGCCCATTCTGTTTCTGAGCTTTGCTGTGAAGCACGGAAAGGAGATAATCCTGAGCAGTCTGCTGACCTGCACACATAAGTTACATCCTGACCTCCTCTAAAAACAGAAGTGTTTCCTATCTTAGCTTCAAACTTTCCCTGCTTTGAAATCAAATCTATGATTTCCTGCGAATTTTCTCCTGCAACTTCAATCATGATATATTTATTGCCTTCTAAATCGGATGTTGGTCTTATTGTTACGTCAGAAAGCCCGAAAACATTAAGCCTTTCGTTCATGTTCAGAAGCAATATTTCCATGTCATCGTCTGAAATCTTATCTTCCGGTTCAAGAATAATCCTGGTGCCGCCCTGTAAATCAAGTCCTTTTTTAATGTTCGTAGTCGGGGCATCAACTACCGTCAGTCCTAAATCCGGCTTTCCGTCTTTGAGTTTCGTAATTAAGCTGTATGCATTCTTGTTTGTTTTCACGCTGACTGGCTCATCAGCAGAAAAAGAACTTTGAGCTCCATAATAATCGGCAATATTCTTTATTTCCACTTCATTTATGGCAATGATTTTTTCTCTGCTCAGAGGAGAAGAAGTTGGTTTTGGATTTGTTATCCCGCCGATTGAAGCTGAACTGTTATATTCGACGCTTCTTATCGAAACGCCTTCATTAAAAAAATGAGGATTTATAGCAAATACAGACATGAGCAAAGCTGTGAACAATATGAATGACCTGAAATTGAATGCTGCTTTCCTAATGTTCATTTTGTTTCTCCTTCTTCTCAACGTACATTCTCAATAGTGCTGCGTTAAACAGCCATGTATAGATTATATCGGCCGGAAGACCCCATGCTAAAATAAAAGTTATCTGCTTCAGTAATTCAGATTCTGTGAAGAAGTAGCCGATTGTGACTGCGACAACGGCCGTCAATGTCATTGTGAGCCCAGTCATTATTGTCGAGGCCATTCTTTCAGAAACTGTCCCTTCTTTTCTTTTAAGAACTCTTGTGGTGAGCAGAATATCAGTATCGATGGAATAACCTATCAGCATCAGGAATGCCGCAATGCTTCCGGTTGTTAATTTCAGTCCGAACAGCACGAAAACGGTCATCGCGAACAATAAATCCGCGACAACTGAAAATACTGCATAAAAACTGGGTAAAAATGATCTGAAGTAAATATAAACAACGAATGAAATTGCAAGAAAAGCCAAAAGAAGCGCGATCATCGCCTGCTTAAAGAATGACTTTCCCAGGCTAGGCCCGGTCGTGTCGATTGTATAAAGAGATTTGTCCAATGGGCCTGTTTTTTCTTCTATAGATTTCAGCAGATCACCTGAAGAAACATCAGATGCCTCAACTATCATTCCAACATCGGTTCCTGCTCTGCTCAATGACCTTACACTGAGATCAGAGCCGGGATATTTTTCTGTTAAAAATGACTCAAATTCTTTGATATCAAAAGACTGTGCTATCGAAATCGTTGTTCCACCTTTCAGGGAAACGCCGGTTTGGATAAATTCCCCAGTTTTTGCGTAATTATTTCCTAAGATAAACAGGCTGAAAAGCAGAAGAAAAACCGGGAGTATTAACAGCTGCTTATATCTATGTTCATAGAAGTAACTTATCCTGCTTAACACACCCTTTAGCATAGGAAAAAGAAGGATTTAAGTTTTTTATAATACTATTTATTTACAATATAGAAGATAATCGTATCATCATCACTTCTCTTCGTCTATGTCCACTCCCTGCTGTTTGTAGAACTTCTTAAGCTCAGAAAGTGGAACTTTTTGCGGCTCAGAAGGCGCTGTATTTCTTGGCTCTTCTCTTTGAGGCCTTGCACTCTCAACTTGTTTTTTAACTTCGGGCTTTGGCTTTCTTTCCGGCTCTTTGCTCGGACGTACAATCGCCCACAAAATAAACAGGAATGCGCATGCGATGACTGCAAGATAAGCGAATTCGGAACGCCATGAGAGAATATTTTTCAGGGAAGCGATATCAAAAAATTCTGTAACGACTATTATTCCCGTCAGTATTAATGCGATAAATGGGGTGAATTTGCTGTACTCCTGCTTATACCCAAGAAGTCCGAGAATTATCATGAGCAGGACAATCTTGACTATTATGAAAACAAGCTTTGAAAGATATGTCGTATAATCGACCTGTGCTGCGAAAGGCATTATAATCAGAGAAACGACAACTGCGAAAATAGCATTAAAATTTTCCTTGTCTTTTCCGAGAATCATTGTCTTCTGCATTAAACCGTAAATTAATGCAAAGCTTATCATGAACGGAAGAAAATAATCAAAGAAGCCCGTATTGTTGATATCAATGATTGCCTGATCAAGCACTGTAACCATGATGTTAAATCTGACTCAGGAATTTATAAAACTACTTAAAACAGCCAGTTAATCAGCCCGAAAAGAACTTTCGATCCGTCAAATCCCGGAATCGGAATCATGTTGAAAATGAACAGCAGCATATTTATTTTGCTTGTTATCACGGCGAAAGGAATATACTTATTCTTAATTCTGTTTGATTTGACTAGCCACTTTGAGCCGAGCCATAAAATCAGATTAACACCGGGGCCTGAAAATGCAATCAGCATCTGCTGAAATGGCGTCGTCAATGCGCTGAATGAAACATATGCCGGCACAAAAAACAGGAATGTTGCCCCCAGCAGAGATGATACTAATGCTATGACCATCAGCATAGCAAAAAAATCAGAAAATATCAGAAATGGATTAAGAAAATGCTGTATCGATATCGGAGAATGAAATGTAGCTTCATAGCCGAATCCCATCGCAACAAACTTATGCCCAAGCTCATGCAGTACAATTGCCGGCACTATCAATGACATCGAAAACAGGAAATCCGGCCAGTTAAGTCGCGGCCTTCGGTAAATATCAGCATGATTATGTTTTCTGAATACGTTGAAGCCTGCAAAAAACCTGAAAAAAATAAATCCCATAAAAGCAGACATTATAACAATATCCAGCAGTTCAGGAAAGGTAAATA
>Ga0209210_1000772_pt1 | contig 30802 bp, 48 predicted proteins | sample RifGroA1_FD_183991 | JGI IMG/M metagenome (GOLD analysis project Ga0209210, IMG submission 183991) | Contaminated groundwater microbial communities from Rifle, Colorado, USA - Rifle Groundwater A1 (SPAdes) (version 2) | ecosystem: Environmental > Aquatic > Deep subsurface > Groundwater >...
GTAAATCAATATTGAACCTTATTGAAGAATCTGGATATAAAATAGAGAAAATAAAAGAATAAAAAACAAGACAAATAATAAATAAATAAAATTAAATAATTTTATGATAAATATAAAGTTCAATAAATATTGGAACTAATCAGTATAATATTGTACCCTCTAAAAGAGGAAGATTCTCGGTTACTAATCTATTTCATTTTTCAGGCAGGAGTAGTTCAAGACCAGGAGAAGAATATAAAAACAGAGTTATAGTAAGTAACAGGAGATAAATATGGCAAGATTATTATTTTTGAAAAATAAAGTAGTAAAAATAGAATCATGTAAGAATTGTATTCTTAATATGAAATATTATGGATATTGTCAGATATCTGGTTTTAGTGTACAATATTCAGATGAACAGGATATAGTTCATAAAAAGTGTGAGTTACCAATACTTCCGGAGTTAAATAAAAAATGATTATAAAATTCTATTATGATGGGTTTAAAGATAATATATTTATTAATTTTTTCCCCAATTATATGATATATTTTGTTAATTCAAATTTAGGAGTTATTCATGATAATGATTTTTTACGTCCTGGAGAAGCAAAAATTAAAACAATAAGAGATATTGGAAAAACTAAAAGAAAAATTAATTTTAATGATAATCATCCTCAAAAGTCCATCAAAATTGTTGGTCAGCGTCAAAAGCCAGTTGATCTTGATATTGTTGCAGAAGTTTTAGGCGCGGAAAGAACAGGAATCAAAATTGATACCAGACGAAGTCCAATTTCTTTATTTGGTCTGCGACAATTTATCTCAAAATCATATACAAACAAAGGAAATAAAAATGATTAAAATAATTAAACAAGAACGTCTAGGAAAAATGATATATAGTGGAATTGTACCAATTGAATTTGAACATTATGGTACAATACAAGAAGGATTTATTGATGGATATGATGAATCAAAAATAAAATCACAAATAAAAAACTTAGAAAAAGATGAATGGTATGAAAATAAAATAGAAAGAGATCTATCGGGTAAAATAACAGTAACAATGATAAGAAGAATATAAAATGGAGAAATAATAAGGATGTCAATAGAAAATAAATTAACGCCAAATGCAAAATATCTATTAGAAAAAAGATATCTAAGAAGAGATAAAGAGGGGAATATTATTGAAACACCAGATGGAATGGTTAGAAGAGTTTGTAAACATATAGCTCAAGCAGAAGGAGAAAATTCACCATATTGGGAGGAGCAATTTTATAACATTATAAGTGATTTATATTTTATGCCTGCTTCTCCCATTCTTTTTAATAGTGGGACAAGTTTAGGTCTATTAAGCTCATGTTTCGTTATCCCTATTGAAGATGATATAGAAAAAATATTTGATGCTGTTAAAGAAACTGCATTAATCTGTAAAGGTGGGGGGGGTGTCGGTTTTAATGTAAGTAAATTAAGACCGAAAGATTTTCCAGTTGGTGATATGATAGGAATCGCTAGCGGTCCCTTATCTTTTATGAAAATATTTGATAGAACTGTCGAAATTCTTCGCCAAGGAGGTAGGCGTAAGGGAGCACTTCTTGCTACCATGAAAATTAACCATATTGATATTTTTGAGTTTATTACTTGTAAAAAAGATGATCCCAGTTCTTTTACTAATTTTAATCTTTCTGTGGGAATTACAGATAAATTTATGGAAGCAGTTTTTAATGACGAAGAATGGGAATTATATTTTAATGGAGTAATAAAAAAAGTAAGTGCGAAATCGCTTTTTGATCTAATAGTTGAGTCTGCTTGGTCTTCTGGAGACCCAGGAATTTTATACTTAGATAGAATCAATACTGATAATCCAATTCCGAGAGTTGCTAAGATAAAGAGTGGAAATCCCTGCATTACGGGAGATACGATGGTTGCAGTTGCTGACGGTAGACAATATGTATCAATCAGTCAACTTGCTGGAGAAAATAAAGATGTTCCCGTTTATACTATGGATGATAATAAAAAAATTGCAATACGAAAAATGATTAATCCAAGATTAACAAGAGAAAAAGCTCCTATATATAAAATATTATTAGATAGTGGAGATTATATAAGAGCTACTGAAGATCATAAATTTGTAATGAAAAATGGAACCATTAAAAAAGTAAAAAACCTTGTTAATGGGGATAGTTTGCAAATAATGAATAAGATAATAAGATATGCAAATAAGAAAAAACAAAAATATATAGATATAGAATTGAATAGAAATAGAAAACTTGAACATAGAATGGTCGCTGAATATTATACAGGAAGAGATTTAAAAAGATATGAAGTTGTTCATCATAAAAATTATAACGGAAGTGATAACTCTATAGAAAATTTAAAAGTAATGAGTTTTGATAATCATGTACAACTACATAGAGAAAACATGTTAGGTAATAAAAATCCTATGATTAGAGCAAAAATTGAATGGAGTGAAGAAAAATGGGAACAATATAGAAAAAAAATGTCTAAATCAGTAAGCGGGGAAAAAAATGGAAGATATATAAATGCTAAAAAAGAGGATATTGAAAAACATTTAAAATATTTAACTTATGAGTTAAAACGAAGAGTACTTAAAAGAGATTGGTTTAAATATGTAGATGATAATAATCTTAATTATCCAAAAGAGTTTAGTAGGTATAGAAATAAAATTTATAAATTTACACCTTTATCTAAAAGAATTTATAGAGAATATAGAGTAGAGGAACTTAATGATTGTGGTTATAATGCAAAAATTATAAACAATAAAATAGTTATACTCAAAATATGTAAAAGAGATGGATGTGATGAAAATATTTTAGTTGATGATTATTATAAAAATAGAACAAATTTTTGTAGTTATTCTTGCTCTACAAAATATAATATGAGAGATCCAGTTGTTTTAGATAAGTTTAGAAATAGCTTCTTAAAAATAAATGAATCAAAAAAAGAAGATCTTCGAGAAAAACAATATAAAGTTTTTGAAGAATTAAAATATAAAATAAATAGAGTTCCTGAAAAAAAAGAATGGGCAGAAGAATGTAAAAAACAAGGAATAAGTCATGAAATTTGTAGGGATAGTAGTCCTTTTAGGTATTGGAAAGATTTAAAAAATTATAACTTATTATATAATCATAAAATTGTATCAGTAGAATTTGATGGATATGAAGATGTATATAACGGCACAGTAGAAGATTTTCATAATTTCTTTATAGGAAAATTCGAAAAAGAAGATTATACAAGTAGTATATGTGTCAAAAACTGCTCAGAATTTGTCTACCATGACGGTAGCAGTTGTACGTTAGGGTCTATCAATCTTTCTAGGTTTGTAAAAGAAAATAAAGAAATTGATTATAAAAAACTAAAAGAAGTAGTCCGATTAGCGGTTAGATTTTTAGATGATGTTATTGATGTAAATGTTTTTCCTATTAAATATATAGAAAAAATGACAAAATCAACGAGGCCGATTGGGATTGGATGTATGGGAATTGCAGATCTCTTTGTTAAATTAGGTATTAAATATGGATCAAAAGATAGTTTTGAATACATAAATGGTATAATGAATATTATCGAAGAAGAATCTGTTAGAGCTACAGAAGAATTAGCAAAAGAAAAAGGATCATTTCCTTTATGCGATAAAAGTATTTATATAGGATCTCCTAGAAGAAATTCAGTATTGCGATCAATTGCGCCAACGGGCAGCATTGCGATCATAGCTGGATGTTCATCTGGAATTGAACCATTATATTCCTTAGCTAATATAAGACAATGCTTAGAAGGTAAAATTGTAGAAATAAATCAAGATTTTGTAAATACATTAAAAGAAAGAGGACTGTATAAAGAAGAAATAATTCAAAAACTATTAGAAGGAGAAAGCTTACAAAACATAGAAGATATTTCACAGGATATAAAAGATATATTTGTTACAGCTCATGATATTGGATATGAACAACATATAGAAACACAGGCATGCTTTCAAAAGTACACAGATCTTGCTATATCAAAAACCGTGAATCTCTCCTCTAACGCTTCTCGCAAAACTGTTCGTAATGCATTTTTTAAAGCCTGGAAAATGGGATGTAAGGGTGTTACAGTTTTCAGAAATGGCTGCAAAGGTAATCAAGTCCTTCAAAAGCTTGACAACAAGTGTCCGTCCTGTAATGAAGAACTAACCAAAAGAGAAGGATGTCTTACTTGCCCATCCTGTGGGTGGGGATTATGTAGCCTATCATAAAAAAGGAGTAAAGTTATGTGGAGAGAAGAACATACTAGTTTTATTTATCCTGAACATCTTGATAATAGTAAAATAAATATAGTGAATCTTGTAATGAGATTTATAGATAGCATAAACAGTAAAAAAGATGCAATAAAACTTATTAGGAGTGGATCAATTAAGATTAATGATGAAGTAATAAATGATATATCTAAAGACATTGAGATTAAAAATGATATAAAAATAAGATTTGATTATTATAATATTAATACTATAAAACTTATTACTTCAGAAGAAAGAAAAAGAGGAATAGAAAATCAAGCTAAAAAAATGTCTAAAGAATATCAAGAAGATAAAGATATTAAAACAATACTTTGGTTTCCCCATGATAAAAATGTAAGAATAATTTATACTGTAGATGGTACTTTTGCAACGGATGAATATATTGATGTTGTTTATTGCTGTAGTGAATATGAAAACGATTATTCTTATCCATCAGAAGTTGGGATAATACGTTGTGATGAAAAAGAAAAAGTAGATCTTCCTATAGACTGGAATGAAAAATGGGAAAATGCAGTAGTTCTTTATGAACAAAAAAAGTTCAGAATTCAAAATAAGTGAGGAATACAAAATGAATATAATATTAACCAAAAATTTTGAAACAGAGTTAAATGATTTACCTTTTATTGATTATGTTAAAGATAAAATTAAAAATGCTGTTTTACGATATTTTAAAACTAAGTATATTAGTGATTATGATATTTTTATTGATGATAATAATATAAAAACGATTAAAGATATTATAGAAGATCTTGAAATTGAAATAGATGGGAAAAATTTTATACTGTTATTAAGTTCTAATTATCTTTATCTATATTCTATTACTAATAAAATTGGAATAAAATGTCCTTATTGTGAAAATTTAACCTATAGGGAAATTAGTTATTATATGACAGATGGAAATGTTTTTAAAAACATTGATGATAAATTAGAAGTGGATCTATATTGTGATGAATGTGATATGAATTATTATTGTGAGTTTGAAATAAAATTAATAAAGGTTAAAAAATGAATAATGAAAAAGTTTTATGTGTCCCAAGAGATATTTTATTTAAAAATAATTATTTTGAGGGATTTAAATATGTAGATGATTTTGATTGTTGTAGTGGTATTATTGAAAATCATCATACTTTCCGACCTAGATCTTATACTGAAACAGATCCTTTTTATAAACAAATTATTCCCTATATTGTTATTGTTAATGATAATGAAGAAATATTTTGTACGAAAAGAACTAAAAAACAATCAGAATCAAGGCTACATGATATGTATAGTCTTGGAATTGGAGGACATCTTAATATTTATGATTTTGAAAAAGATTATTATTTTTATGATGGACTTATTAAGGGAATGAAAAGAGAAATTGATGAGGAAATTATATTACCACAAAGTTTCTATTGGAAACATCATTCTGGTTATATCAATGATGATTCCAATGATGTAGGAAAGGTACATTTTGGAACAGTTTATATTCTTAAAGTATTAGATAATATTGAAGTTAGAGAAAAAGATAATATGGAAAAATATAGTTTTAGAAACAAGGAAAATATTATTCAAGAATATAATAATTTTGAAAACTGGTCAAAAATAGTAATAGATAATCTATTGACAAAAATTTAAAATCATGTTAAAATATAATCATAAAAGAGGAGGATATTATGGTAGTAAATTTAGACGAGATGAGAAAAGCAATGATATTTAATTTAGGTGCCGTGAAGAGAAATGATAAAAGCGAAGAAAAATATTTTAGAATGAAAATAAATAATGGAAAATTATTAATATCGGGAGAGAATATATATTATAAATCTATTTATTCTTTTGATTGTTCAAATGATATAGATATTGATGTTGGAGTATCTATAGCGGTACAAGAACTAATAGATAAAATTCCATCAAGTATAAAAGAAGTAGATATTAGTCTTAGTCAAGATGGCTTATTAATTGGTTTTGATAAAAATAAATATACTTTTCCAGTAAAAGATATATATGATGATAATAATTTTTCTATGGATAAAAGTGACAGTTTTACTATAAATAAAGATTCATTTATAAAATCATTAGATCTTTGTTTTTTCCCCAATATTGGTAAAGACTGTACAGATAAAAGTTATGATAGTCTTTATTTAAAATTATTTAATCATAAATCTAACAATAGAATGAGAATGATGTATACTAACACCTTACTTATCAATATAGTAGAAAACAAAGAAATAAAATCAACTATAGACTCATCTACATCTTATGATATTACTATAGATTCTGAAGCTGTAATAGAAATAAAAAGAATGATAGAATTATTCAATGAGGAAAATATAACAATTAAAATAGATAAAGATCAAATATATTTTATCCTTAAAGATAATGCAATCTTCCAAACATTTTTAAAAGATAGTAATAAATTTGAAAAAGTTTTTGAGGCATCAAAAGGTAATTTCAGTCAACTTGTCAGATTGAAGTATAATGAAATATATCCTACATTATCTAGATTAAGCTTATTTTCTAAAAAAGATAGTGATATTATTTTAGATATTAACAAAAATGAAATAACTATAGGATTAGATAATGTTAATAATGTTGCAGTTAATGATTTGGTAGAAAAAATATCTATTGAAGAAGAAAGTAAATCACAGAATACTATATCTTTAAAGTTTTCTTATTTTCATGATTTAGTTAAATGTAGTAAAGATGATCTTTGTATATTTGTGGATGATAATAAGAATGTAGTAAATATTGTTAAATCAAATAAGGGAGAAAACGGGGAAATAAAATCCTGTTATATTATGTCTAAAAGATAATGGAATACTTTAAATCTGAAGATAATAAAGAAATATTAGAAAAAGTTTTTTTGGAATCTGAGTTTGATTTTGGTCATATAGATGAAGAAAAATTTCTAGTGATTGATGCAGAAGGCGATGCTAAAAAACGATATTTAGCTAAAATTAAAAAAATGTCTAGGCTTGAATCTTATTTATGTGATAAAGAATATGAATATGTTATAATAGTAAATAAGGATTTAATGTTAAATAAATCTGAAGAATTTATTTTCAAGGTTCTTGAACATGAATTAATGCATATAGATATAAATGGTAAAATAATAGATCATAATTTACAAGATTTTAAGGAAATTATAGAAAAATATGGAACAAGATGGACTGAAGAAGAATAACGATATAAAAATATATACTAAAGGAGATAAATGTTATCATCTTTATAGATATATAAGTTTATATGATTGTCCGATAAACCTAAATAAAACATACTATGATATTGTTTTAAATGGTATTTCTTTAACAAAAATATTATTTCCATTTATGATATCATTGTTTCCATCCTTTCCAATATCTTTTTATTTTACACTTATATTAAATAATTGTAATTCATATGATAAGTGTTCTATGTTAGAATATGTAGTTTATAAATGTATCTATTGTAATAATGTTAGAAAATTTATTATTAAGAGAAATAATTATATAAATACTAAATACAAAATACAGTAAGGAAACAAAATGAATAATAATAGCAAAGAAGAAATTCTTTTAATAAAAATATTAAAAAAATATAAAAACATTTTAAGTTTTATAGAAGATAATAAAATAGAAGACTCTTTTAACTCGATAGTGTGTATAAAAATAGATATAGAGTCAGCTCTTGAAAAGCTAGATCCTAATCTTAGATCAATAATAGATAAAACCTATATAGATGGATATTCAATAGAGAAAATAGCTAATATTACTGGAGAAAAATCTAGAATATTATACAACTATAGAAAAGAAGCTATAGATAAAATGATAAAAATATTAGGTAAGGAATGGTTTAATTTTGATGTATGACTGGGAAATCGCATTAAAAGATAGTAAAAAAGATATAAATCATTTAGTAAACTGTATGAATAGAGCTTATGGGATAAATGTGTTTTTAGATAAAGACGATCTAAAACAAGTATCATATATGGCTTTATTTAAAGCTTGTAATAAATATGATCCAGATAGAGAAAACTGCAATGGACAAAAAAGCAGTTTTAGAACATTCGCTAGAAGAGTAATATATAATACTTTAATTACTTTTTGTAAAAAACACATAGATAATAAAGGCGATGATTTTATTCAGTTTTTCCCATTAGAATAACAGTCTATAAAAATTTTATACAAATTTGGTAAAACTTATACAAAAAGAGTGTTGCATGAAAAAGACTATAAAGAATTATTGTTTCAGTCCTATTGAAGATAATTATGAGTTGGCTATTAGGTATGTTTATCTTAAAAATGAAGTTTTTCAAAACTGAGTGACCACTGGAATCAATCAGAGAGCGAATTACTTAAAAATTTGTATAGATTTTTAAGAGCAGATTAAATTAAAGAGGAGATTAAATGGATAATCAAGATTTATCAAAAATTAAAGAAGAAATATCTAAAATGTTCTTAGAGGGGAAGAGTAGAAAAGAAGTATATGATATTTTAGTAGAAGAATATGGTAATATTTTAGATTGGGAAGATTTTTGGGACTTTAAATATTTCTTAGATAAAAACGATTTAAGGGTTAAGCAAGTAAGACAAGGTAATAGTATTAAAAACATAAAGGAGTTAAAGGTCTTGGATAAACTAGAAGATAAAATATTATTATTTTTATCAAGAGAGTCTGTATTGTTAGATGATTTAGTTAAAAAACTTGATGTAAGCGAATTATCAATATTTGAAAGTATGCGAAATTTAGAAAAACTTGGATATAGAATAAGTTATTTAGATGGTGTTCTTGAAATAAATAAGAACGTATTATCTCCTAATAGATGTTTTCCAGTAATCAAAGATTTTTATAATAAAGAAATTAAAATAGGAGTAGTAGCAGATACTCATTTTTGTAGCAAGCATCAACAAATAACACATCTCCATACTTTTTACGAAATATGTAAAAAAGATGGAGTAGAAGAAGTTCTACATTCTGGAGATATGGTTGCAGGAGAAAATGTTTATAGAGGACAAAAATATGAAATATTTTTAAATGGTGCCGATGCACAAAGTGAATATGTTATAAAAAATTATCCTAAAATTGAAGGAATTAAAACTTATTTTATTATAGGTAATCATGATGAAGATTATATGAAAAATATGGGAGTTGATATTGGAAAAAGAGTATCTGCGGAAAGAGAAGATATGGTTTATCTAGGACAAACTGAAGGAAGATATTATCTTAATGATAATTCCTGGATACTATTGAGTCATCCAAGAGGTGGCGGAGCTTATGCTAAATCTTATAAGCTACAGAAGAAAATAGAAAGTTTATCATCTGAAAATAAGCCAAATATACTTATTATGGGTCACTATCATTATAGTATGTATATGTTTTCTCGAAACGTGCATGCAATACATCCAGGATGTTTTGAAAGCCAAACCTTATACCTAAAGGAAAAAAGCTTAATGCCAGAAGTTGGGGGCGTAATAATTACAATTAATATAGAAGAAGATGGAAGTATAAATAGACTTAAATACGAGTGGATTCCTTTCTTCAAAATGATACAAAACGATTGGTAGGTCAATTATGGAATCAGGACAAACTGGAAAATATAAAAGAAATCCAAAACAAAAAGAAATATTAAGAAAAAGAGCAGAAGTAGCACGCCAGGGAAAAGAAGAAAAAAAAGAAATGATGGAACTAGTTAAAAAAACTACTGATATTCCTATGGATTTTTTAAAAAGTCATTTGGTGGATCCAAGATCAAAAAAAAGAAGAGTATCAATTGCTCCTAATAAATCATATAGTATTAACTCAAGAAAACTTGATCTAAATCCAGAAGAAGCTCTTTTATATACAAACTACTGGAAAGAGATAGCAAGACAAGTATTAACCATAAAGAAAACTATAAGTATTATAGACGAAACTTATATTACAGCAGCATCTTATGCTTGGCTAAGATTACATAAAAAAGCTAAGTGGGAAAGTCAGGGAAATACCTTTTTAGATCAGCAAGTAACTCAGGATCCATTAAGGCAGATTATAGAGTGCATGAAGCAGTTAGGGATTCAAACAAAAGTAAATATATCAAAAACAGAGAAACATACAAAAAGTATTTCTCTCACTGAAGAAATATTACAGGAAGGAAACCTGGAGGATAATATAGATCAGGATTTAGATTATCAGAAATGGGCACAACATCAACAAAATAGAGAAATAATAACAGAAAATAGAGAAATAACAATAGAAAAAAATAAAGAAATAGGATGATAAATTATTTAATCCATGAAGGAGAGGTTCAAAAACACCTCTCTTTTCATAGGACTTGACTTGACTTTTTCTTTCAAATAGGTTATAATTTTATGAAGGAGATAAAACATGGAAAAATATGATATGTCTATTGAAGAATATAATCATGATACTACAATAGAAGAAATACCAGAAACAATAATCGAGGATATAATAGTTGAAGAAAAAGAGACTCGTAAACTGGCTTCTATTCAAAAAATTATCAAGAAGATAAAGAATGAAAATTCAGATACTCTTTCTATTTATACAGTTTTGGGGTGGGAAACTGTTGATAAAAACGAGGCTTATAATGTAGGAGATTTAGTAGTTTATTTTGAAATAGATTCTATATTACCAGAAATAGAAGAATTTGAATTTCTAAGAAACAAAAAATTTAGAATCAAGACAATAAGACTTAGAGGTGCTTTATCTCAAGGATTATTACAGCCAATTTCTATTCTACCAGAAAATATCAGAAATACAATACAAGAAGGACAAGATGTAACTGAAATATTAGATATCAAAAAATATGAAATACCATTATCTAATAGTGGTAAAAATATGAATCCAAAAGGAAACTTTCCATCTCATTTAGTTTCAAAAACTGATGAAATAAGAATACAATCAGTACCAGATATTATAAGAGAATTTGCAGGTAAAACATGTTACAGTACTTATAAAATAGATGGGACATCTGCAACTTTTATTTATTATAATGAAGAATTTCATGTATGTAGTAGAAATTTATCTCTAAAAGAAGATGATAATATATATTGGAGAATGTTTCATAAATACTATCTAGATGATAAATTACCTAAATTGGCAAACCATGTAGCTATTCAAGGAGAAATTAATGGTCCTGGAGTTCCTAATTCAGGTAAAAAGAAAGATCCCTTAGAAATTAAAGAAGAAAATTTAATGATATTTGATATTTATAATATAGATGAAAAAAGATATTTGAGTTTTTATGAACTTAAAGAAACATGTAAACAATTAAATATTAATATGGTTCCAGTTGAAGAAATTTTTGATTTTAACGAGAATATTAATATTGAAAAACTTTTAGAAATGGCAAAAGGATATTATCCAAATACTAAAAACAGAAAAGAAGGAATAGTTATTAGGCCTATTAAATCTACTTATAGTGAAATATTAAGAGGAAGACTATCAATAAAAGTCTTAAATAATGAACACCTTTTAAAGGACGAGGAATAATGGAAAAAATTATTGGAAAAGTTCCATGTTTTTGTGGGAATAATCTTTTTATCATTATAACTACAGGAATAGATGATATTTTTGAATGTTTAAACTGTAAAAAACATAGATGGAGTCTAGATCAAAGTGATGAAGAATATAATAGAGAATGGAATAAAATAGATAAAATATGGAAAAATAATAGAGAAATAAGAAATATCTCAAAATATTTTACGGAAGAAGAGTTCAAAGAAATATTTTCAGCTTATGAAAAAGGATATATATCCAATCCAGACGAAAAATCTTTTAAGTTATACAAAAAACTAGAAAAAATTCTTGAAAGCTATTATAAAAAACTACAAGGAGTAATAGATGGATAATATGAAATTAGTAGAAAAAGAAATAAATAGAATAGAAGATAAAGACATTAAAGAATTTACTGTTTATTTTTTATCAAAAGCAAGTGAAGAATTTTGGACATCTCCATCATCATCTTCGGGTAAATATCATCCTTTGGAAGATAATAATGAAAATGGACTAATAAGACATACTATAAAAGCTTTTTATATTGCGGAAGATTTATGTCGTTTTTATAATATTAAAGATACTTATATAGATATTTGTAGATCTGCATGTCTGTTACATGATATTATGAAAAATGGAATTAAGTGGGAAGATAAAACTGATTATACTCATGGATTATTGGCTTTTAATTATATGAATAATGATGAATATATATATGTAATGGCTGAAAATATTTATAAGACAAAAATAGATCCTATCCTACTAGCAGTCAGGTGGCACATGAGTAGATGGTGTAGTCCGGAAGATGAAAACATGACTATGGGTCTATATATGAGTTCTATTGGATCTAATTATATTACAAATACTATTATAGAAATAGTTCAATTATCTGATTATATGGCTAGTAGAAAAAATATATCTTTTCTTCCTGATATAGAATTGAATCAAAATCAAATAGATAGTTTTATGAGAGATAGGACTTAATAATACAAAAAATAAAGCTATAATATAATAGAGGATTATATAAATGGAAATTATTTTTTGTGATCTTATTTAGAAAGGTAAAATAATGCATAAAGAAGATGTAGATAAATGCACTATATATAAAGTTATTTCAGGATCTAAATCTTATGGTACTGATGGACCTGATAGCGATATTGATATTAGGGGAATATGTATATCTCCTAAAGAATATTGGATAGGTCTTAAAAATTTCGAACAATATCAGGATTTATTTAATGACTATACAATATATAATATTAAAAAATTTATAAAGCTTGCAATAGATTGTAATCCAAACATCATTGAATTATTATTTACAGATGAAAAAAATATTCTATTTATTGATAAATATGGTAAAAAATTAAGAGATAATAAAGAATTATTTCTTAGTACAAAAGCTAAGTTTACTTTTAGTGGTTATGCTATTGCTCAGCTTAAAAGAATAAAATTACATTATAATCATATAAATAATCCAATAGATCATAAACCTACAGTTGAAGAATTTAATGGATATATAAGTAAAGGAGAAGCGTTTTTTCCAAATGTAAACAGACAAAATAATTATAAAGAAGCTCTAAAAAAATGGCATCAGTATGAAACCTGGGTAAAAAATAGAAACCCCAAAAGAGCTGAAATGGAAAAAAAGTATGGGTTTGACGGGAAACATGGGAGTCATCTTGTTAGATTATTAAGAATGGGAGAAGAAATTTTATCTGGTAAGGGAGTAATTGTTTACAGACCAGATAGAGAATATCTTAAAGGTATTCAGAAAGGGTTATTAACTTATGAAGAAATTTTAAAAATAGCTGATGAGTATGATAAAAAATTAGAAAATCTTTATAATAACTCCCCCCTGCCAAAACATCCTGATTTTAATAAAATTGAAGAAATAACAATGGAAATAGTAGAAGAATATTTGTTTGATAGGAGTAATTAATGAAAGAATTTGTTCAATGTGCTATATGCGGAGATATGTTTGGTGGAGATAAAAAAGAGGAAATACAAGTATCAAGATACAATAAGAAAAAGAAACAATATGAATCAATACATGAATGGTGGTGTGATAGATGTATTGATGAAATAGAAAATAGAAAGAATAACGAAGATGATAATTTTATGGAGATTGATGAAAACGAAGAAATAATATGATAGATATAAAAAAAGTAGATATAGTTGTTGTTTCTGGAAATAATAACGAAACATCGTACAGAATAGATATATACACAAATACTAATAAGGTTGATACTATGTTAATTATCAATCCTGAAATAGTAAGTATGTATGATATAAGTTCGGTATCTTTTAAAAGAACTAAGGATAGAATATCTTTGATTGTATCTTTACCTTATCCTTTTGATTCTTATGTAATATATAATATATTTCTACATATTTTCAGAAAAATATTATCTAAAAAATCATTAACAGTATATGATAGATTTTTGAAAAATCTATCTAAAGTAGAAGTTAATTTTTCATCTTCTTGTTTATTAAATCAAAATACAATATCGGACTTATTTAAAAACAAAATAAATAGAATATCTGTAAATAAAGAAAAAAACAAAGAATGTAGGGTTGAAATAGAAGAATATATGAAAGTAATAAGAGTGGCGGAGAGGTTTTTAAATGATAAACAGAATTCAGTTTAAAAATATTTTACTTAAAGAATCAAGAAAGATAGGAATGTCTTTTCATGAAGTAGTTTTAACAGATAATTGGAAAGATAATTTTTTAGTAATTGGAATATATGCATGGATAGAAAATAATAACTATAAAGAAAATTGGATATATCATGAAGAGTATGAAAAATTATTATTAGAGTCAATTCCTATAAATATAAAATCAGAAATAAAAGAATTAAATCTTATAAGAGATCCTAATTTATTTAAAAAAGATAGAGATGTAGAAGTTTTATGCATATGGAGACCAAATACTGAAGATCCTCAAGAAGATAAAATATATAAAGATCTTGTTAAAAACAAAGAAATAATATCATGTAAAGAATTTAGTGATATTGGTAAGAAAAAAGAAATGAAAAAATATTGGTATTCTTGGATTCCAGGAAAAATAATTAAAGAACCAGATACAACTATAGAAGAAGTAGAAGATAATGAAATAGAGATAATTCTTGAAAGAGATATCCTTTTAGATAATAATTTAAAATCAACTGTAATAGCTGGAACACCACATAAGATAAATATAAACGATTGGAATTTAAGATTAGGATAATAATATGGGACATTATGATGAGTTTAGAACAATAGATAAATGTATTGAAATTAGAAAAATAAAAGATATTTCTAAAATAAAAGATATAATTAATATATATAAAGATAATATAATTCCTGTAAAAACAGGAAAAGAAATAAAGAATTTCTTGAATAATCGCATAAAAACAGATAAATATTTTTTTAATAATAGTAGTTTGAAACATTCTACAAGTTTTCTAGATTATATAAATGATGATTATTATATTTATTTAGATGATTTGAATTTAGATTATTTTATAATATTAAAAAAGGATTTAATATGTGTAAAGGGAAGAGTTAGATCTGTTTATAATTTTATAGAAATAAATACAGAAGAACCAAATGATATAACTTATAAAATTAATATGTATAGTTAAGGACTTTACTTTTATCTAGTTTTATAATATAATAATAATATGGATAATATAGAAAAAAAACTAAAGACAATATTAAACCTATCTGGAAATAATTTCAGAGATTTTAATAATATTACTTCCGGAAATAATAAGATAGAAGGTATTATTTCTTTTGCTCGAGATCATAGATTAGGAGCTCTTGTTATATTTAAAGTTAATGATATTATAGTTAAACCACAAATAGTTTGGGGTATGCCTAAACTACATTATCCATATATAAATAAACAAAAGAGAGCAGTTAGGTTTCCTCCAGGAAAAATCAGAATAGAGGAGAAACTAGATGGTACTAATATTACCTTTTATCCTTTAAGAGATTGGACTGGTAAGATAATAGAGGTAGTGGCTAAAACTAGATTATGTCCTATAGTTAATAATTCTTTTAGAGATTTTAAAGATATGTTAAATAAAATTCTAACTAGGGATAATATTAATATAGAAAAAGCAGTAAGAGATACAGGTTATTCTTTTTCTTTTGAAATGTATGGTAAGAAAAACTTACATTTAGTAGAATATGATAATGATTTAGATCTTGATTTGCTATGTATTATAGATAATGGAAAGGCATTACCATATGATAAACAAAATGAAATAGCTAAAAAATATAAAATTAAACAAGTACCATTACATTTTGAAGAAGATGAAGATAATATATATGTAACTGAATATTTCAAAAACAAATATAAATTTAATTGGAATAAAAGAAAATATACAAAGAAATCTCCACTTTATCATGATATTCAAAAAATTTATGAATCTATTAATAAAATAAATGGTAAACTTATAACTGAAGGAAGTGTATGGTCTGTTTCTAATTCTATAGAAAAAATTATGTTTAAATGTAAAGAACCATCAATTGAAGAAATACATATGTCAATGGCTATGGGAATTCCAGAAGAAATTATAATTCAAAGTATACATAAAGGCATAGAGAATAATATTTTAGAAAATATATTCGATTTTGTGATTTCTGATTTGTTAGAAAGTTATGATTATTTAGTTATACAAAAACTAGACGAAAAAATAAAAAAATTATCTAAAGAATTAATTAATGAAGAAACCATAAGAAAAGATATAAAAAACATAATAAGTAATATTGAAAATAAAGATATTAGATCTGTTATGCCAATCTTACATAAAAAATATGGAACTAAGAAAAATGCGATACTATTCAAAATATATAAAGAGGTAATGGAAAATGAATAAATTTAATAAATTTCATAGCAATATACTTACGTTAATATCTTTAGATAATAATATAAAACTAAAACATCAATATTGGAAATTTTATTGTAGTTTTAGAATTACTATTGGAAACGAAGGATATGGTAAAAACATAAAAAACATTTATTATTTCAAGCTTGAAATTTGTCCTGAAAAAATAGTTCGTGGACCAATAACATATTTTACGAAAAAAACAACAATAGAAGTATTTCCCTTCCTTTTATTTCCTTTTAAATATTCTTTTGATCGTAATATTATAAAATAAGGAAACAATATGAAAATAACGAAAACATGTGAAAAGATAATTAATTTATCATCTCCAAGTCATTTTATTAAATATGACATTAATATTGGATATAAAATTGAAGAAAATTTATATAAAATTGATTATTTTAGAATTTGTCACTTATATATAGATGGAAGTTTTGTATATTTGTTTACTTTAAAGGTGTTCCCCTTTTTCATATTTCCCTTTCAGTATATTTTTGATATTTTATAAAGGGTGATTTATAATGAAATGGTTTAATAATATAAAAAGAAAAATAAATAATCTTCTATTTCAAGAACATGAGTTTATATCATGTTATCCAGATAGTAGAGATTATAGAGATCTTTCAGCTCCGGAGTACAAAGGAGAGGAGCTACCAGAAAATTTTGATCTAACTGATCAAATGACTCCTGTAAGATATCAAGGAGGTGAAGGAACTTGTGTTGGGTTCTCTAGTGTTGTGGGAATGAGAGAATATCATATCAAAAAACAAGAAAATAAAGAAATATTATTATCTCCACGATATTTATATTTTAATTGTAAGCTAATAGATGGAATGCCTAATGTTATGGGAACCAATATTAGATCAGCTATGAAAGTATTATATGATAATGGAGTATGTTTAGAAGAAGAATGGAAATATAAGCCATTTCAACAAGATAAACCTAGATCAGATAATACTGCTACAAAATACAAAATTAGTAAATATATGAGAATAAATAACTCAGTGTATGATATTAAGACTTGTTTATATTCTTTTGGTCCATGTGTTGCGGGGATAAATGCACATTCAGGGTGGAACAAATATAGAATGGAAAGCACTGGAATGATTCCAGATCCTATTTCTGGAAATGTTTTTAGAGGTGGAGGACATGCAGTATGTTTAGTAGGATGGGATGATAGTATGAGAATGTTTAAGTTTAAAAATTCCTGGGAGGGAAACTTAAAGAAAATGTGGGGATCAAATGGTTATGGATGGGTTAGTTATAATTATATAGAAAAACATACTAATGATATATGGATTGGAGTTTAAAAGTGAAAAAACTAGATATTAATAAAGTTCCACCAATAAGTGATTTTATAGATCCTTTAGAAGAGGTTTTCAAATCTCATTATTTAAAAGAAGAAGAGTTAGATAAAATAAAATATAACGGATATGAAGTTCCTAAACATATATCTTTACATTCTTTTCAAGATAAATTATCTGATGAATATCTACAAGACCATGATGTTTTCAGAGAATTATTAATTACAGCTTTTCAACTAGGAGGGGAACAAATGAAAAGAATAATATTTAAAAAACTAAAAGATTTAATATTGGTAGGAATAATCAAATTACTTGATATGAAAAAAATTGAAAAATGGTGGAAGGATAATATTATTGATATTTTATAAAGGAGTAAAGAATGAACGGAAATAAATATCTGGATATATCTACAATAGTCGCGCTAATAATAATCGTATTTACTTTTGGAATAATCCTAACGGTTATACTTACAGATTATGATGTAGATAAAATACTAAAAATATGGGCAGGTCTTGGAACATCATTAGCACCAATAGCCTCATTCTTTTTTAATAAAGAGATGACTAAAAATATGCAATCTAGTGTTGATAATGCTAACAAGAGAGCTGAAATTTATGCAATGAAAGTAGATCCTAATCAATCAGAAGAAGTTATGATGATGATAAATGACAAATAAGGAATAATATTAAATGTATTGTGAATGTACCAAAGATCAAAGAGAAATAAACCGATACTATTTCAGTCGCCATGTTTATATAAACCCTCAAACCGGAGAAGAAATTGGAGAAGCTAATTATTTATTTAACCCAAATCCTTATATTGATATTTGTGAAACATGTAATAGAGAAATAGATCAATTTGAACAGGAGAAATAAATGCCTATCTATGAATACAAGTGCTGTGATTGTAATAATATAGAAGAACATAAGCAAAGAGTCCTTGATGTTCCTTTGAAAAAATGCAGTAAGTGTGAATCTACAAATTTTTATAGAATAATATCCGCTCCTGGAATTATATTTAAGGGAAAAGGTTTTCATATAAATGACTATTCCAGAAAGGATGATAAAAAATGATTAGATGGTTAAAAGTCTATGGAATAACCGAAGATAAATCTATTAATACTTTAGGTAAATGGGATTGTCCATTAATTAAACTAGAATCTGTTAGAGTAAATCTAATAGATTCTAAAGGAAGGTCATACGATATATCATTTAATGAAGGAGAAGAAACTATTAAAATTGATATTAATGGAACTCAAAAAATAGAACTAAATAATAAAACTATTGACTTGTAAAAAGGAAGATGTTATAATAACTATGAAGAATATAAGATTGGAAGATAGGTATTATATGATATCTAATAAAGAAATAGATAATATGGATAATAAAGAAATAGAAGAATTATATAAATCATATTTTACGTCTTTATATAATAAAACAGTGGAATCTATTGAAATATTAGTTAAGATTAATCAATTATCAAATAGATTAGATCTTGATCAAAATGAAATTTTAGAGATATCAGAACTTATAGATACTTTTGAAAATATAGAAAATAATCTTTCTAAAAAAGATTTTTTATCAGATGATGATTTATATAGAGATGAAGATTATTAGAGAAGGATAAATAAAATAATGAAAATTAAAAATAATTGCATACAATGTGGAGAGGAGATTAAAAGAGGAAAATATTGTTCTCGAAAATGTTATGGAGATGCAAAAAAGAATAGATAAAAGAAGAGATAAGTTCTTAGAATCTAACAATAAAGAAAACATATTAATAGATCAATGTTTACCAGAACATACTAAGATTTTAACAGATCGAGGATTGAAAGATCTAGATACTCTACAAATAGGAGATATAATTTTCTCTCTTGATATTGAAAAAGATGAGTTAGTTAAAAACAAAGTTCTCAAAAAAGAAATTTTTAATTATAATGATAATATGATTAATTTTAAAAATGATGGAATTGATATATTAATTGCTTCTAATCATAAAATATTAAATAAAAGTGCAATTTATATAAATAAAATAAAATATTATGAATGGGAATATACTCAAATTAAAGATTTAAGAGTAATTCATAGTTTAGTTTTTCCATTAACCTCAATTTATAAAGGATATAAATCTATAAGTATTGATTTAGCTAAGCTTTTAGGATGGGTACTTACAGATGGATGTTTTCATAACGATAAAAGATGTAACTACCAAGATGTTCAAATATCTCAATCTAGTGTAAAGATTAATTATGTAAATGAAATAAGATCTATTTTAGAAAATCTAAAAATATATTTCAGAGAATATAAAATAAAATATATAAATGGATATACTGAAAACAAATACCAAGATCGTTTTATGTATTGTTTCTGTATTCCTAAGAATTGGAACAAGAAAATTAGAGAAATAATACCAGGGAAGAAACCTACATATGATTTACTAAATCTTATTTACGAAGAAAGATTGGCTCTATATAATGCTATGATTAGCGGAGATGGAAATAGATATTATTATTCTAATAAATTATATCTTCCCGAAGAATCATTTATTCAAAAAGATAAAAAAACTCTTGATTGGTTTGAAATGTTAGTTTTATCTATAGGAAAAGTTCCTACAAGAGGAAATACTAAAATTAGTGTGAAAAAAATGAATACAATAGGGTTTCGCAAAAGTAATTTTCATCCTAAGTCAATACATTATATAGGGAGAGTTTGGGGAATAATATCAGAAAAATCTAATTTTATAGCTCATCAGAATAATAAATATTTTATAGCAAGTAATTCTAATTTTTAATAATATAAAAGAGGGACAAATGAACCTAAGATCTCCTTTGCGCTATATAGGCGGCAAATATCATATGTCTGAAAAAATAATTAATATGTTTCCTGTAAACTATAGAGATATGATATATGTAGAGCCTTTTGGAGGAGCAGCACATGTACTTGTAGAGAAAAGAACAAGTAAATTGGAAATTTATAACGATATTAATCAAAATTTAGTTAATCTTTTTAAAGTTTTTCAAAATAAAGAAAAAACAGATAAACTAATCGAATTAATGACTTTTACTCCCCACTCAAGACAATTTTTTTATGATGTAAGAGATGATGTTTATGTTCCACCAATAGATGATGAAATGGTTAAAAAAGCATATAAGATGCTTTACATGATGGTGGCTAGCTTTTCGGGACACTCAGTAGGAAAAGGAGTTAATCCATCATGGTCTTTTAATAGAAAAGATAGTAAAAGTTCTGGAATGGATCGATTAAATAATTTACCACCTAAAATATTATATTTAGTAGATAGATTCAAAAAAATACAGATAGAAAACTTAGATTTTAAACAATGCATCAAAGATTATGATAGTGAAAACACGCTTTTTTATAATGATCCTCCTTATTGGGATTGTGAATTCTATTATGATGGTAGCTTCTCTAAACAAGATCATGAAGATCTTGCCAATATATTAAATAATATTAAAGGTAAAGTAATTCTTTCTTATTATTATTTTGAAAGCCTAGATAAATGGTATCCTAAAGATAAATGGAACTATTACGAAATCGAAACGTACAAATTCTGCGAGAAAAACATAGGTACTCATAAACAAAAATCCATAGAGCTATTAATAACCAATTACGAACAAGAAGGAAAATTATTTTAATGAATAGAGAAGAGATGGATAAAAGAATTCAATTTGATATATCAATTATATTTTTATTAGTTATAATATCAATGATAATTTTCCAAAACATATTCCCAATTGCTATTGGAATGGTTATATGTATAATTGATATTTATATTAGAACTCAATAATTAATATTTATCGATAAGGATCCATAACTGATTATGAATAAAAAAAATGAAAACATTCAAAAAAAGATCCTAGTTTGAAACCAAAAAACAAAGAAGATATTAAAAAATGGTTAAAAATATTTAATAATCTTGAATTTGAACTACTCCCACCTAAAGGAGGGAGATTCTGCTAATAGTCTCTTCTATATTGAAAGGGAGACCAGCAAGGCTCGTCCCGAGCCCTAAAACATTAATAGCTGAATTAATATCTCGATGTAGTCTAAGACCACAGTAAGGACAATCATGGATCCTGACTGACAAATCTTTAGGAACTAAACGACCACACCTACAACATCTCTGACTCGTACCTTTGGGATTCACCTTTATTCTTAAACGACCAGCATCTTCCGCTTTGTAGCCTAAATAATAAAAGAAACGACCCCACGAAGCATCAGCTATGGACTTACTAAAATCATTCTCAATCATTGACTTAATGTCCAGATCCTCAATACAAATAATTTGGTAATTTTTAATGTAAAAATTAGACAACTTATGTAAAAAATCTTTTTTCTGATTTACAATTTTTTCATAAGACTTATCTATCAGGATCTTATTTTTAACCCAATTCTTAGATCTGAATTCTTTAAGAGCTAACTTTCTCTGACGATTAGCTAACTTCTTCTGAGAATTTTTAAAATAACAAGGATTATCTATATGACGACCATCAGAATCAGTTATATAATGAGTTAATCCCATATCTAAACCAATTGATTTATTAGTTTTAGGTAGTTCTTTAGTTGGAACATTAATACAGATAAATGAAACATAAATCGACCCATTAGACCGTCTCTTGATAGTTATAGTTTTTATTTCACCCTCAATAGGTCGAGAAAGATAGAGTCTAAATGATCCAATCTTATTAATTTTCAGATCACGACCATTAAGAGACCATCCAGCTTGGCTGGTTAGGGTTAGTGAATTATATCTGTAGGTTGATTTAAAACGAGGGAAACCATGAAGTTGACCATCTTTTCTAGGTTTGGACTTTTTAGTTTTAAAGGACTTATGATATTTATAAAAAGACTGAAAAGATTGATCTATTTTAATGAGAACACTCTGAATTGTCTGAGATCCAATAGTTTTGAACTCAGGAAACTCTTTTTTAAGAGTAGGTAGTTCATTAGCTTGATCACAATAACTTAGAGAAGTTCTAGATCTTTTCCATGCCATGATTCTCTGCTCGAGACAGTGGTTATAAAGTTGATGACAAAGATCAAGAGATCTATTAAAATTCTTCCTAGTCTCTTGGTTGATCTTGGCTTTATAAATAAAGGTTTTCTTTTTGATCAGTTTGCGATCATTTTTACTTGACTTAGCTAAGAAAAAAGGTTTTTTCATCTTACTATATTATACCAAGGGACTTGACTTTTCAATCAAAAAAGATTATAATTTTACTATAACCCCTCCCTAAAGGGAGAGGTATTCTCAAAGAGGATAAAACTAATGAAAATATTTTATCATGATGATCTAGATGGTAGATGTGCCGCATATTGGGTTGATTGCTATCTTATGGATTATGGGGATATGTGGTATAACAAAAAAAATCCTGAATATTTTCCTATGGATTATGATAAAGAATTTCCAATAAAAGAAATTAAAAAAGATGAGCCTATATTCATAGTTGATTATTCTTTAGAGCCTGAAACTATGAAGCAGTTATTAAATATTACTAAAGAAGTAGTTTGGATTGATCATCATAAATCAGCAATAGAAAAATATAAAAATTTCAATGAAGAAATAGATGGTATTCGCAAAGATGGGATAGCTGCATCAGTTTTATCTTTTATATATTTCTTTAATAAAAAAATATTAAAAAACATAGATAAAATAAAAGATTATAATGATCTAATAGATGAAGTTCCAGATTTTACTTTATATATAGCTGATTTTGACACTTGGCATTTTAACTTTGAGGACTCAAACTACTTTTTTACGGCATTAAATAAATTATATGATACTAATCCATTATCAGATATATGGATAAAATTAGAATATAATGATGAAAATTTTGAAAATGAATTAATAAAAACTGGTAAAATGTTATATGATCAAGAAATAGTAGAATATAATAAAGAAATAGATAAATATTCTTTTGAGTCCTGGTTTGAAAGTAATAAATGTCTAGCAATGAATATATCCGGAAATGGTAAAATAGGAGAACTTGCTCGAGATAGAGGATATAATTTAATTTTTTGTTATATATTCGATGGTGAAAAATATAACATATCTCTTTATTCTTCAGATAAAATAGATTCCTCGAAAATAGCCATGAAGTATGGAGGAGGCGGACATAAGGGAGCATCGGGATTTAGATGCAATAACTTGACTTTTGAAAATAAAAGGATTATAATAGAACAGGAGTAAATAACATGTGTGATAATATCAATAAAGAAATATCTCAAATAATTGAAGATCAAAAGACTAAATCTGTATGTTGCAGATTTAAAAAAGAAATAGGAAAAGATGAATCTGAATATGAAATAGAAACTATAAAATATAAAGAATCAATAATAACAAGTTCTTCTCCAAAAGAAATAAAAGAAGATGATTTCTACAAATATCATCATCCTGTAGAATATGAAAATGATAATATTCGTCTTGTTTTTGATAGATGTATGTTAGTTTTTAATATTCAAGATAAAAGAAACAATATTTGTCTTAGTTTTCATCATCCAATGTATTTCAGTAAAGATATATCAGATAAAATATCTTTCGATTATTCAGACAAAGATGATAAAGAGATAAATATGTCTCCAGAAGAATTTATTAAAATATTTGAAATTGGAATGAATAAAAATAAGATTATTTGAGGAATATAAAAATGATAAAAATGCCATTAAATTGGGATTACAATGATTGGTCATTATATGGTTATGAAGATCCAGAAGATATTAAAGATTTAAACGAAAGAGAAATTCAAGAAAACAAAATAAACATTTTAGAAAGCAAGAAATGTGCTTTAGAGTTAAACTATATGTTTAATTTTTTATATGATAAATATATTTCAATAATAACAGAAGAAAATAAATTTGAAATATTAAGTTTTATAGCTGATAAAATGTATGATATTTTATATGATTGGAGTAGTACGGGAAGCTATGATACCGAAGTTAGGGATATCTTTTGGGAACTATTACAAGATATTTATAAAATAAAAAATGAAGATATTTGTAAAATACAAGTAGAATCCCGCCCTAAATTAAAAGATCTTCTTTTCCAAAAAGAGGAAGATCAAAAGAACATAGATGATGTTGAAAAAATAATAGAAATAAGTAGTGAAGAAGAATTAGAAAAACAACTAGATAAAATAAGAAGAAATAGGACTAATGAATAACTTACCAATAAACCAGATAATATGTGGAGAATGCTCAGAAATAATGAGTACTTTTCCAGAAGATTGTATAGATCTAACAGTTACATCTCCTCCATATAATTCTATTCGAAAATATCATGGATTTGATTTTAATTTTGAACCTATAGCTCATCAATTATATAGAATAACCAAACCAGGAGGTGTTGTGGTCTGGGTGGTAGGAGATCAAGTAATAAATGGATCAGAAACAGGAGAATCATTTAGGCAAGCTCTCTATTTTAAAGAAATTAATTTCAAATTACATGACACGATGATATATCAAAAAACAGGAGTATCATATCCAGACACAGTAAGGTATTATCAAAATTTTGAGTACTGTTTTATTCTATCCAAGGGAAAACCTAAAACAATTAATCTACTAAAAGATTCATTAAACAATTATCATGGATGCCAAAATTGGGGAGTTAATTCAAGAAGAAATAGTAATGATATTTTAGTTAAAAGCAAAAAAGAAAAGAGAATGATTCCTAAATATGGAATACGATATAATGTCTGGAAAATAAACGGGGGCTTTATGCATACATGTTCAGATTCAGAATTACATAAAAAACATCCAGCAATTTTTCCAGAAAGTTTAGCAAGAGACCATATATTATCATGGAGTAATCCGGGAGACTTAGTTTTAGATTGTTTCTCTGGATCCGGGACTACAAGTTTTATGTCTATAAAAACAGGAAGGAACTTTATAGGTATTGATATATCTCAAGATTATTGTGATTTATCAGAACAAAGAACAAGGGAAGTTCAAAAAGAAATATGGTAATAAATAATATTCAGATAGACCAGTGTTTACCAGAACATACCAAAATATTAACAGATTTGGGATTAAAAGATCTAAATACTTTACAACTAGGAGATATAGTTTTCTCTTTTGATATTGAAAAAGATGAGTTAGTTAAAAATAAAGTTCTTAAAAAAGAAATTTTTGATTATAACGGAAATATGATTAATTTAAAAAGTAGAAATATTGATATTTTAATGGTTCCAAATCATAAAATTTTACATAAAAATAAAAGACATTCAAATAATAAAAGATGGATAGAAGATAATTGGAAATACATAGAAATTAAAAATTTAAAAAAATATGATGGAATAGTTCTTCCAATAACTTCAATTTATAAAGGATCTAAATCCATTGGTGTAGATTTAGCTAGTCTCGTTGGATGGGTAATTACTGAAGGACACTTTTATAAAAATAAAGCAAGTAATTATCAGAATATTCAAATATCTCAATCCAGTGTAAATATTAATTATGTAAATGAAATAAGATCTATTTTAGAAAGTTTAAAAATTAAGTTTAATGAAAACAAAATTAAATATATAAATAAATATACCAATAAGAGAAAAGAAGATAGTTTCATGTATATTTTTTATATTCTTAAAGACTGGAATAAAAAAATTAGAGAATTAATACCAAATAAAAAACCAACATTTGATCTTTTAGATCTTGTTTATGAAGAGAGGTTAGCAATGTATAAATCTATGATCAGCGGAGATGGACATAGATATAAAAGATATAATAAAAAAATTGATTATATAAAAAGTGCATATTTTTGCCAAAAAGATGAAAAAATTCTCGATTGGTTTGATATGCTAGTTTTATTTTTAGGATACCATCCTACAAGAAGAGGAAAATTATATGTAGAAATAAAGGAAAAGAAAATAACAGGAACCAAAAACAATTTCCATCCTAAGTCAATACACTATATAGGTCAAGTTTGGGGAATAATATCAGAAAAACCTAATTTTATAGCTTATCAAAATGGAAAATATTTTATAGCAAGTAATTCTAATTTTTAATAAATATTAAAGAGGAGTTAGAATATAATGTTACCCATAAACCAGATATTATTAGGAGATGCTTATAATTTAATTAAAGATATTCCTGATAATAGTATAGATATAATTATCACAGATCCTCCTTATAATATTTTGGGGAGTATTGTTAATTGGGATAATGATTTACCCTCCGTGGATATATACAAACAAATGAATAGGGTCTTAAAATATGGAAGCTTTGCATTTATTTTTTCTGCGCCAAGATTAGACTTATTATCAGAAAATGCATATAGATTAAAAAAAGCAGGATTTAATACAGGATTCACTTCAATTTATTATACCTTTAATTCGGGAATACCCAAAGCTCAAAACTTGAGTAAAGTAATTGATAAACGTCTCTGTAGAGAGATGATGATAACCAAGCTTAATAGAGAACCATCTAAAGAAGAATTTAAGGAAGAATGGAAAAATTTCAGAGAAATAATAAGCAAGGGAAATCCTTTATCTTTTAACAAAGAGACAAAAAACGAGTGGAAAAGTGGATATCAGGAAAACTTTAATATTACAAAATCTAAAACAAATCAAGGAAGTTTCTTTGAAAATTCATACTCAAACTTTACTCCGAAACCAGCTGTAGAAGTGATTATTGTTGTTCAGAAACCTTATTCTGAAAAAACATCAATAGATCATGCTTTATCTTATTATAACCAAATAAAGGAGATTGAATCAGGAATTAGAACAGAAACTGATATTTCTCCCGGATGTACTTATCTTAATAAAGGTAAAATACCATTCACTCCTGAAGATTATGAAGAATATGTAAAAACTAGAAAAGGTTTTAATTCAACTATAGGAAAAACTTATTCAGGATTTAATGCTTCACCAAATACTAATAACATACAAACTGATGGGAGATTCCCCGCGAATCTACTTGTTTCTGATGATGCTTTAGATAGCTCTTCAAAATATTTTTCATTAGATAACTGGTTTGATAATCATATTAAAAATCTTCCCATTAATATCCAGAATACATTTCCATTTATAGTGACGCCAAAACCAAGTTCCAGTGAAAGAAATATAGATTGTCAATCTCTTCCAATTAAAAATTCCATATCTCGAAAATATGGATTTAATAGTAAAGAAGCAGTAGAAAAAAGAGGAAGAGATCCAGAAAATGAATATGAACATAGAAATAATCACGCATCTCTCAAGTCTATAAAATTAATTTCATATTTAATAACTATAGGATCTTCAAGAAAGGAAGATATTATACTAGATCTATTTGCTGGTTCAGGAACTCTTGGAGTATCTTGCATTTTAAATAATCGTAAATTCATCTGTTTTGAAAAAGATCCAGATTATTATAATATTGCAAAAACAAGAATAGAATATTGGAATAAAAAATATAGGAGATTATTTTAGATGTTTAATATAAAAGAAATGTTTAGATTTTTTAATATAGTTAAGGGAGAAACATTATTGAGATATTATTAGATAAAGTTGATTCACTGTCGGATGAAGTTGAGGAATTGAAAGATAGAATAAAGGATATGAAAATTAATGAAATGTAAAAAATGTGGACAATACATGGAAGTTATATCAGATGATATTAGAGCATCTTTTTACTTCTATTGTGATAAAGACAAAGAAGAATACAGGACTAATATTTTTGATATTATAGATTATGTCAATAATTTGGTTCAGATATATAAAAAATCAGGAGGTTAATCATGTTAGATAGAAAATACTATTACAGTAAAGAAGATGAAAAAGATGGAATCATAATGGAAGACACAAATGATATTTATTTCACTTTTAAAGTAAAGGTTTTTGTTCCAAAACATCAATGTAAAATTGAATTCAATACAATTAATTGTAACCAATGTGTAAACGAATGGAATAAAATAGGAGAAAAAATAATTAGTATTTTTGGAGAAAAAACAAAATTACAATTTATAGAAATAGTGGGTGGATTAGGATGATATGAAATACTATGATAGAAAAATATATAAAGAAATCAAATTAGAGTCTTATAGTGAAAAAACTAATAAAATAGAAAATACAAATATAATCTATAATAAATCCAGCGAGAATATGGAAGAAATTCCTGAAAATTCCATACATTTAATAATTACCTCTCCTCCTTATAATGTAGGAAAAGAATATGACCAAGATTTATCTCTTAATGAGTATTTCGAATTCCTTGAAAGAGTATTTTTAGAATGTAAAAGAGTTCTTATTCCTGGTGGAAAATTGTGTATAAATATAATAGCAATAGGTAGAAAACCATATATCCCTTTACATCATTATTTAAGTACTTTATTAATAAATAATGGATTATATATGTTAGGAGAAATCATATGGAATAAAAGTACTAGTGGAGGAGGATCATCGTCTACTGCATGGGGATCCTGGATGTCTCCGTCAAGTCCTTGTTTAAGAGAAATTCATGAGTCTATATTAATATTTTCTAAAGGTAATCAATCCTTAAAAGGAAATAAAGAAGATATAGATATAACTAAAGAAGAATTCTTAGAATATACTAAAAGTATTTGGAACATTAGAACAGAAAATAGTAAATCTAATCCTCATCCTGCTCCTTTTCCGGAAGAGCTACCATCTAGGCTAATTAAATTATATACTTATAAGGGTAATATAGTTCTTGATCCATTTATGGGAGGAGGATCTACATCAATAGCCGCTATAAACCTTAATAGAAAATATATAGGATATGAAACTAATCCAGAATATTGTGAAATGATAAAAGAAAGAATATATAACCTCAGTAAAAAAAAGAAGCTATTTTAGGACTTGACTATTTCCTAAAAAATTGTTATAATAAAAAAAAGAGGTTGAAATGATAGATAAAATAAAAGAAATTATAAAACATCGATTAGAAGGAATATGTCATAATATCGAAACAAATCATACAGTGGATGATAAATTCAATATTGAATGTGATATAATTTTAAATAAACATAAAATTGGAGATATAGTATATATTTATTTGAAAAATTCTGGAAAAATAGTAAAGCAAAAAATATCTAAAATCAATATTAACCCAACCACTGGAATAATATATTATAGTCTATTATCATTAGATCCGCCAGTACATCATTCCAATGGATTAATATCGTATAGTGGATCATATTTGATTGAGGAAAAGGATATGTATGATAATCTTGAAGATATTAATCAAGAACTAAAAGGAGTATTATGAAAAAATATAAAATGATTTTGTGTTTATTAATCTTATTTTTAATCGGATGTAATCAAGATGTAACAGACCAAATAGATAAGGTTGATAACATAAACCATAAATATATTTATCTTATAGATGGTGGAAGTACTATAATGAGAATAGTTGATTATGATGATATAATTTATCGTTATTCTCTTGGAAAAATATTCATAAAAACAAAGAGAGGTACAATAACATGGAATGGAATATATTTGATAAGTGATCATTGTATCGATAAAGGAGTAATTTGGTGTCCAAGACTAAAGGAGGAAATATAATGAAATTTATAATGAAGGATCCCTTAATATTTTTGACTAATTTTTATGTTGATATATGGATAAAATGGATAGTTTTTGCTCCCTGGCATCAAGAAAATATTATTCCTATGTCATTATTGAGATTAAATCATTTTTATAGTTTCTCGTCAAGATATTAAAAAGGAATAAATAAAATAATAAACAAAGTTTTCTTAAAATAATAAGTAGAAATACAAAAGAATAAACATACAAGGATAATATTTATGACATATTATGAACCAGGACAACATCCCAGTTATTATAACCTCTTAAAGATATCCCCTTCCTTTAGGTGGGGGTAGGGTCTTCCTATATTTTAAGTTCAGAGTAGTAGTAATAAAGGTACAAATATGGGTAAACATACTAAGATTAGA
>Ga0209210_1000774_pt1 | contig 30794 bp, 35 predicted proteins | sample RifGroA1_FD_183991 | JGI IMG/M metagenome (GOLD analysis project Ga0209210, IMG submission 183991) | Contaminated groundwater microbial communities from Rifle, Colorado, USA - Rifle Groundwater A1 (SPAdes) (version 2) | ecosystem: Environmental > Aquatic > Deep subsurface > Groundwater >...
ATCTCTAAAACCAAGCTTAAATAAAATTGCTCTCGCTGCATTAAACATAGAATAATAGCTTTGTACTATCGACCATTTGAAATCTCCCTCTTCAAGAGAATTTTCTGCGCGATCCAGATCCAGACCTGCCTGTTCTAAAAAGTGATTTATGTGTTCCGGCGGGCTTGGCGCTTCAACTAATAAATCACGTTTTTCTATTTCTTTTTTCAGCGCAGATATCAACACATTTTGAACATCGCCCAATTTTTCGCCCAATTTTCCATTTCCGAGTTTCATTTCACGCCAACCGTATCTTGTCTTTTTCTACTCTTTCATAAAAGGGCTTATCTTTTCGAGCCGCTTGCGCCCATTCTAACTTTGTAAATATTTGGAATGTTATTTTGCGCTCTATCAATTTCTCCAAAGATGCCAATTCTGCGTTCACAGCATTTCCTGCTACTCTGTCGCCGATTATTAATAAATCTATATCGCTGCTTTCTGTATCTTCTCCGCGCGCGGCAGAGCCAAAAATATAAACTTCACATTCTAATTTACTTGCGATCTCTTTAGCGGATCCGTACAAATTTTCAACATTAAATAATATCTTAACTTGCTTCACAACAGAATTATCTGAGTTTGCCCAAAACAAATAAGTTCTACCAATCTGCTCATACTTAATAAAATCTACATCAATTAGTATATCTAGCCATTTTGTCAGTGTAATCTTTGACAGTTTAACAATTTTTTTAATCTGGGCATGTGTAAATTTCTTTGTTGAATTAGTCGAAAAAAAATACTGCAATCTGATTAAATTTTTATCCGACATTATGCTATCTGGAAGTTTCATAGTATATCATAATATACTAAATAGTATATATATTTAAACCTTTTGGTATAATTTATTATACAATACTAATTAACAATTCTTTTTAAATACAAAAATAAGGTTTTAAGCATGATCCGCCAACCAATCATTACAGTCCTCGGCCATGTAGACCATGGCAAAACGAGCCTTCTTGATTTTATCCGCGGCTCTGCTGTCGCTGCCCGAGAAGCAGGGGCAATTACGCAGCATGTCGGCGCGTCATCTGTCCCGCTTGATGTGATAAAAAAATTGTGCGGCAACCTGCTGGAAAGGTTTAAAATCAAATTCACAATCCCGGGGCTTTTGTTTATTGACACACCAGGCCATGAAGTCTTCACAAACCTAAGAAAAAGGGGCGGCTCAACAGCAGACCTTGCTATCGTAGTAATTGACATCATGCAGGGCATGCAACCCCAGACAAAAGAGGCAATCGAAATCCTCAAAACTTTCAAAGTCCCTTTTGTTGTCGCAGCAAATAAGGTTGACCTAATCTCTGGCTGGCGGTCTGCATCAAAGTCGTGCAGTGAAAATATAAACAAGCAAATGCCAAACACAAAAGAACAATTCGAAAAAAAGTTTTACAATCTGGTAGGCCAGCTTTCCCAAGTAGGATTTGACGCAGACCTATTCACAAAGGTGGATGATTACCGAAAAAGAATTGCAATTATCCCTATTTCTGCAAAAACAGGCGAGGGAATTCCAGAACTTTTGGCATTAATCGCAGGGCTTTCGCAGAAATTCCTTGAAAAAAAATTAGAAATCGAGCCGAAAAGTTCTGCAAAAGGGACTATTCTGGAAATAAAAGAAGAAAAAGGAATCGGCATGACTGCGGATGTAATAATCTATGACGGGCATCTTTCTGTCGGCGATACTGTTGTATTTGGCGGAGTGGACGGCGTTATAACATCCAAAATAAAAGCCCTGCTTCGGCCCAAACCACTTGTTGAAATGCGCGATGCACGTGGAAAATTTGACCCCGTACAGGATGTTTTCGCAGCCTCAGGAGTAAAAATAGTCGCGCCGGACTTGGATAAGGCAGTGGCCGGCTCGCCATTAGTTTCAGTGAAAAAAGAATCAGAAATAAAATCAGCTGAAAAAGAAATTGCTGAAGAAATAGAAACAATTATTTTGACAACAGACCAAACTGGAATAATTCTGAAAACAGATGCACTCGGAAGCCTCGAAGCAGTTGCATCAATGCTGAGAAAGAAAAATATTTTAATAAAAAAACTCGGAATCGGCCCAATAAGCAGAGGCGACATAATGTCTGCCGCTGCATCTGTTGAGTCAAATCCGCTTGATGCTTTTGTTTTGGGATTCAATGTTAAGGCAGATGAAAGCACGCTTGCAGAATCTGAAAAACTGAAAGTAAAAATAATAACCGATAATATAATATACCACTTAATTGAAAAATTCGAGGAAGAAGTTGCAAAGAAAAGATTTGAAATGGAAAATAAAAAGCTGGAGGGCGTTGTCTGGCCAGCCAAGTTCAAGGTTCTCAAAGGCTTTGTCTTCCGGGCAAGCAAGCCTGCCATCTTCGGCGTGGAAGTCCTCGGCGGAAAGCTGAAAGCAAAAACTTCCCTGATAGGCAGGTATGGGAAATACGCAGGCGATATAAAAGAAATTGAAAACGAAGGAAAAAAAATCGCCGAATTAAGAATCGGCGATAAATCTGCTGTCTCTGTGGATGGCATCACTGTTGGCAGGCAGGTTTCTGAAAACGACGTGCTTTATGTTGACATGAGCGAGGATAATTTCAGGAATTTGAAGGAGAGGAAAGCTACATTATCAAAAGATGATGTTAGTATCCTCAAAGAGCTGGCAGAAATTAAACGCAAACATACAAAGGAGACTTGGGGTCTTTAGATTTGTTTGAGTTTATAAAAACTTATAAATAAACAGCTTTCATAGATTCCATGACAAATGACACACAAATTCCACTGAATATTAAGTATACTCTAACTCCAATAAAAACAAAGATAGCTTTCACTGCTGGTATCGTATTAGCATTTTTTGCTATCCTTGGCGTAACCGGCACAACAATAAGCTGGGCTTACTTTATGATAATTGTGGTATTTGCCATTCTTGCAATTGTTTATTGGCACTTTGCTGACTCAATAATTAAAAAAAATCAGGAAGATAAAGCGCGCAGCGAACTACTTAATGAAATTAAAAGCGACATAAAATTTATAAAGAATAAATTAGAAGGTGACAATAATGGCCCGACATAACATTATAGATTTTAGTAACTTACCTAGAACACTTGCTGAAATAACTGGATTAATTTTTACATTAGTTGTTGTTTATTTGATATTTAAAACATTAGGCATAATTTAATTAGAGCAAATAGTTTATTTTATATATTATCTCGCCCCAAACAGCCCGCGCAGTGAATAATGGTGCTTGTCGTGGCATTTCGGATGCGCCGTGGCCAAATTCCTTTTGTTGTGTATGCCTTCCCTGTTTAGCATGCCCTCAAGGGACTGCTCGCTCTCCGGGGCAAACTGCCTCATCAGCTTGTGGTGAACAACATAACTATTTTGTGGCACTGGCTTGTCACAGAAATAGCAAACTCCCTTATCCTGCACATAAACTTCCCTGCGTATCTGCGACCATTGGGCTGGCTCTTCCTTCGGGCCGATATAATTTGGCATAAAAATCCGCTGGAATTAAAATTTAAAAGGTTATGCTACAGCCGCGTCTTGCAATTGCTAATGATTCCGGTTTACTAATAGTTCTAGGTCTTTAAGATTCTTCTGCGTGCCCACCATGAATGGCAGTGCCAGTAAAGCCATTGTTGTAATAATTGCAGACTCTTTGACCGCGTCCAGAAGTGTTCTGCCATACGCATGAAATACAGCCGTAGTGACAATAAAAGCAATGCCGCTGGCTAAAGCTACATAAGGCAGAAAATTTTTGGAGTACAAGATGCGCCCGGTTTCGCCGGCGCGCGCGACATAGTTTCTGAGTTCCATAATGGCATATGGCTATTGTGATTTATAAACATTGTGGTGATGTTACGCAGCCGCAACCGCTTCCGCCTTTTTTTCTTCTTTAGCCTTTGGCGGGAATTTCATATTCAAATCCGCATCGCCCCATTTCACAATCTTGCAGTTCAGCTGTGCGAGGTCATTTGCTATTGTATTCCCGCGGATTTTTTTAATTCTGCCTTGAATTCTTCTTTGCCACGCCGCCTGTCAGTGGCAATCGTAACTATGCTTGCTATCTTTGGTTGCCTATCTGAATAAGTATAATTCGCCAGATCGCTGATGAAGACAAAAACCCCTTCGGCGCCCCACTAAAAACCGCGTCTTGGATTTCTTTCGCCAGGCCTGCCCTTCCAGCCTTCAGCTTTATCTGCGGCACTGCAGATTGAGCATAATAATCGTAAATGCGATAGAAGGTCTGCACACCGCCAACTTTTTTAATATATTGCTTAAGATGCATGTGGTAAATATAATCTGATGCTATTTAAACTAATTATTATTTGCTCGAGTTATGATTTTACCATTTTTTAATTAGAGGTGCAATAACACTTATAAGTAAGAGTATGTATTAATTCATACTTTGAAACTAGTTTCATTTTGGCTGATTACTTAAGACTATAGTCATGTAAAATACACTAAATTTATATGCTTTAATCACAGTTTACTACTATGGCTAATAAAAGGCTAAAACAAACTATTGAGTTAGCAGTGAAATCATTTATTATTGTGTTAGCATTCACAGCAATTGATTATTTATTTCACACACTTCCGGCATTCACTGTGCCATCATATTATTTTCCTAATAAAATCTTATTCGGCACTGCTTATTTATTTCTGGCGCTGTATTTGATGCCGAAAAAATTCGGCGTAATTATGAAAACAATTATCGCGACAGCAGTTACGGTTTTATTACTGCAAATCAGATATTTATTTATATATAATTTGAAATGGAATGCTGGAGTCATGCTTGCACACTTAGTAATTTTAGGTGCGCTGACGTATATTGCATTCAGAATGAAACAAATTAAATTGTAAAAGTTTTTATTATAATTAATCGCATTATTATTTGGCACCAGATACTTTTTCTTCTAAACCAACTTTGCGAAATTGCAGTTCCGTAACCAGATTTCCAATACTATATGCTGCAATTAGCCCCATTAAAACAGGAGCGGTAATAACAACGGGAACATAGACATCTGGCGGTATATTGACTAGTCCGCTATATTTCCCAACCACGAATGTGACTATAGTTAACGCAGATATTGCTTGCACAGCAACTACACTTCCTTCGTGCCATTTATTTTCTACCCTGCGATAAATTGCCGGTTTCATGGAGGACTACATAAGCATTGGCTTTTTAAGATTTGCGTATCATCATCCTATTGAATAAGCCAAGACTATATATTAGATTATTTTTCTTTTTGCGTAGGCAAACCGCGCGCCACATAATACAAATCAACTGCGCCAGTAACTGCCCGCAATGCATCCGGCTCTGATACTTTAGCCCCATGCATTCCTTCCACTGCTGCAATCAAATGCTCGTAAGGCGTAAGTGGTTTTGGTGGATTGCAATGCGATTCAATAGCTTCGCGAGCAATACCTGACCTTGTCACATTCCTGCCACAAGCAATTTCTTTTCTTACTATATTATCAAGCTCTTCTAATTGCGCATCACTCAACCGAATAACTAATTGATGCGCCATTATTATTGAGAACCTTCTTTTGGAGCTTCTGCCGCAGCAGTTTCCGGACTCCACTTCTTCTTTTCTTTTACAACGACATTGAAGTGCTTCATCAAATCTGCATCGCCCCATTTTGTGATTTTGCAGTTGACTTGGGCAATATCGTTTGCGATTGTATTCCCGCGGACTGTTTTCTTTTCTAATTTGCCTTTGTGATGTTTTGGAGGATGATAACTCGGAGGCTCTCTCAAAAGCAGTCTTCGCCTTCCTTCGCCGTCAAAGTCAGGATACATTGCAAAGCCTGCCTTGTCAGTTCCGCCGGTGATTTGGAATTCAAAGCCGGTTAATCCAATCAACTCACCGCGGAATGCCTCGCCAACTTTCTTGCCAAACAGCTGATCAGCATCTGGGCTCTTCAGCTCTGCTTTATATGTTCGCTTTGTTTTTGAATCGCCGATTACTAGTTTAAAGTCTGCCATTTATGTGTCTGCTCCATTTGCACAAATTATTGGTTGATGCCTGCCATGATACAAATTATTTAAATAATATGCTACCAACGGCATTGCTCCAACTAATGCAATAGATGAGCCTGCAACTATGCTTTCCAAAACGCTGCCGGTTCTCGTGAATGTTTGTACGCCAGTAATTACTGGCATTGCGGTAAAAATTGTTGCCAATGCTATTTTAGCTTTGTACGTGAATGGAATAACGGGCAGTGCTGTTACTTCATCCATTTTACCTGCTTGCCCCCGACTGCCTTTCCATGTCCATCTTCTTGGCAATTGCATTTGATTTCTGCTGGTCGTTGCTTGCTGTTCCCATTATTTCATCTGCCAGAGCAGTCCAAACGTGTTTCTTGCCTTTTGCAGAATGGCCGAATGCAGCCTGTGTCATCCATCTCAAACATAAGTCAATTCTTCTCTGCGGAGCCATATCTGCTGCTTTTGGATATCTTACTCCGCCGTATTCGATTGTCGCAACGCCTTCCCTTGGCGCGCCGTTCTCGAGAGCGCGGACAAGCACTTCGACTGGATTTTTCTTTGTCTTCTGCTCGATTATTTCAAAAGTCTTCTTGATTGTGTTGTATTGTGTTGCTAGTTTTCCCGTGTTAATATTTGATGTCCTGAGATGCTTCTTTCCCTTGTGGCCTGACACCATTAATTTCAGCATCAGCCTTTCAACAATTGATTTTCGCGATTTCCAAAACTGCTTCTTGATATTTCTGCCAGCAGTCCATGGAACAATAATCGGATTAAGATTTATGTAATTTCTCAGCCCGAGGTCATTTACAACAACATCCATTGGCCAGCGATTAAAAATTTTTAGGTGCGCGAATTTCTGCTTTCGGGCTTCCTCTTGCTTTGCTTTTTCTTCAAGAGTTTTGTCTGCCTTCTTTTTTGCAGCTTTTTCCTCTCTTGCAGAACCGGATTCTTCTTTGACAATAATATCTATATTAATTTTAACCCGCTTTTTCTTTGGCACGTTAGAAACTTCAGCAGGAACTTCAGTTTTTGTTTCTGGCAACTCAGCTGACTGGTGACTGGAGACCGAAGACTTTTCTTCAGTTTGCGCTACTGTAATTTTTTCTTCCTCGCCCATCTTTTAATTATCTTCCCACCGTCTTCTCTATCTTGCCATAAACAAGCCTGTCCAGAGGCTGGCCATTGACAGCAACAACCTTCCATCTGACCTGCGGAATATCGCCTTTTGTTTTTCCCATGTGCCCGCCCATGCCAGCAACCATTACTTCGTCATGCTCGTTGATGAATGTGATTGCCTTATTACCCGGGCAGAATGCAGTAATTTGCTTGCTGTTTTTTGTCAGCTGGACTCTTACAGCTTTTCTCATGGCCGAGTTTGGCTGCTTGGCTTCGAGCTGTCGCTTTTCGAGAACGATTCCCCTTGCCAGCGGTGCGCCTTCCATTGGGTCTACTTTCCTTTTCAAGTCTAAAGCCCGTTTGACAAACCATTTATTATGCCATCTGTGGCTTGCCCTTCTCTGCATGAGCTTCTTTCCGCTGAATAAACCTCTTGATTTTTTTGCCATTGTAACTATATTTTCTGTATATTTTAGCCACTGCTGGAGTTGCTTTATAAATCTAGCGGATACAGAAAATCAACTTATTTAGATGCGCTGGACTTATAAATTCCCAATATCCCTATCGCGTATTATGTGATTTTTTGGCTCAAATCTCAGCGCTTTATAAACGTGATAGGCAATTGCCGCAAGTGCATTTCTAAAAGGCAGATTTCGCAAAAAGTATGAAAAATGCTTCTTTTTAAGCTCTTTTTCAACAACAGATATGTCTTTTTGCACTTCACCATCTTTTACTGTTTTTCTCAGAGCTTCCGTAATTGCCAACGCAGTATCTATGTACCCGTAGCAGGCCAGCATCAAAACCGCTTTTAGCGACTTCAAAAACTTGTCTGCATCGCTCATTTGCCTTATCTGTTCGAAAAACACATCGGGATCTTTGAAATAAAGCGCGTCTGCCCAGATTAGCTGTCCTTTTGGCCTGCCGTACGGCAAGCCGGCAGTCCTTTTCCAATAGGCTGGCTGAAGGTCAAACAGCAGGTATCCCTGCTCGCGCATGAAAGCATCAATATCAGAGAATACAAACTGGTTCTCGTAAAGCTGATAAAATTCAACTTCTATCTGCACGCCGAAACAGCCAGCCATGGTTTTTTTCCCGTGCTTTAATATATTCAGCTCATTCCCTTGCGTATCTAATTTTACAAAATCAACATTATTTATTTTATTTGAAATCAGCGCGCCATCCATTGTATCTACTTTCAACTGCACAGTCTGCACCACATTATATCTATCTGTGCCTGAAAAATTTTTGAGGAATTTTTTATTTGCCTGCAGAAGGGATGACGCTTCGGGTTTTTTTGTAATAAAAAACTCTGCCTCGCCCTGCTTGTCTGCCAGAGCAGTATTAAGTATGATTGTATTTTTATCCTGCAGGCCAATCAGTTTATCATGCGCTTCTTTATTTGGCTCGAAACCGACAGTGCGCAAGCACTTTCCAAATATTGAAAAATTTGACAGTGTTCCGTTCGCTGCGCCAACGTCCACCAGCGTAATAGGATTTTCCGCCAACAAATTATGAAATCTTTTTGCTATGTTTGTAGTTATCTTTTCGTGAAGCCGAAGCATTATTTTTTTCATTTCAGATTATTCGCACCATTTTATGCGCGGCGTATTTGTAATTTGTTTGCGCACGCAAATATCGCAGGATTTTCCTGCGCTAAGTTATTTAAAACTGTTGCTCTTGCCAAAGAATTATTGCAACACAAGTATATTAGCAATACCTGGGAAGTATCGTGCCACTATTGCCTTCAAAAGTTTAAGGTTTTCGATGTTATTTGACAGCAAAATGCGCCGTTCCCTTGGCGACGGAAGCTGTATTTTAATTACGTCCTTGCCATCCTCTGACGATAAAGATACCTCTGTTGCCTGCATAGGCATTAGGAAATTTTTTGTTAATTCGACGGGGTTGTCAGCATACCCCAAAATCTTCACTTTCTTGTGCAGGCTATTCTCAAGGGCATTCCTGTTCATGCCGCCTTTTCCGATGGCCAGCCCTGTTTCTTTTGGCTCTGTTGTAAATACCAGCGTGCCATTAGCTTCAAAACAATCCCTGCACGATACTCTGGTGGCCTGCTTGAAATAAGCCATCAATCTTAAAGTTTCAGAATCAAAAGTTATAACCATTATTGCTTCTCTTTTATACCTACAATAGTCACGTTGAAAGGCTTTTTCATCTGTGCTGCCAGCTCATCTGCGGCAATTTCAATTTTTGAAACAGTTGCGCCAGCCATTTTTGCGACGCGGTTCAGCTCAGAAAGCTTGCCATCGGGGCAGTTCTGCGCAACAAAAACTTCCTTTACCTGCCGGAGTTTCAGCGCCTTAAGAACTTCTTTCTCGCCGATTATGATGTTTTCCTTCGCCTTGATTATTTTTTCAATGCTCATTGTTCACTCTCTATTTTTAATTCCGAAGCGCCCTTAGCGCGAGGCGCATCTGAGCTTTGCTCAGATTGTGCCTCTTTTACTTCTTTGGATTTCCCAAGCGAAACATCTTGTTTGGCTGGGCTCTGCTGAGCTTCGCTCGGCTTGAGTTTTGCAGGCTTTGCCTTTTCGCCTTTCATCTTTACGACGAGGTCTGGCAGGCCAGTTCCGACAAATATCGGCTGGTTTATCATGATGTTTTCGACTACTGATGTCAGCTTGTCTACTTCGCCGATGATTGCAGCATCAACAAGGTGCTTTAAAGGTATTTCGAAAGAGGCTCTTGCGAGTACTGAGCTTTTCTGCGAAGTAATTCCATGCCTCGTTATGCTTTCGGGTGTCCCTGTCTGGCACATCAAATCCCCAATTAAGTGCACGTGCCTTGAATCCACAGGCATGCCCTGCTCAGTCAAAACTTTTTCGATTTCGCTGATTATGACATGCCTTGCAGCTTCGATTCCCAAAATATCTGCAACTTCGTAAATATTATTTGTTATTGTTCTTGTCTCGTCAACTTCATCTATCTGCATGACACTCTTCAGGTTTGAGCCGAATGTCTGGATGGTATGCTCGCCATCTCTTTCAACTACGAGGACGTGTGTTATTCCTTTTGCACCGGAAATTACAGATTCTTTTATGCGTTCCTTTAACCTATAAAGTTTTTTTATGTCGCGTACCTTCTGCTCAATATTAATTGTGTCTGCGCGCTTTGTAACTTTAAATTCTTTCTGCGATTTTTGCAGTGATTCGTAAATTTCTTCCATAGACACGCTGTGCATTGACAATTCCTGCTTGTCAAATGATATGCTCAGCGAAAATTCTGACATGCTCAGCGATATTTCTTTTGCTAATTCACCGAGAGAAACCTGCTTTATTCTGTTTGCAATCTTGTCTGCAGATTCCCTTGTTTTTCCATGCGGAGATTTCAAATAAATCATCATGAATGGAGTTTTCGGCTCTTTTCTTAAGTCAAGAACTTCGATAATTCTCGGCAGGCCAAGTGTAACATTAAGCTCTGCAATGCCAATAAAGTGGTGCGTTCTCATAGTCATCTGCGTGCCGGGTTCTCCAAGAGACTGCGCCGCGATTATTCCGACAGATTCACCCGGAGTAATCTGCATTTCTTCGTATTTTACTTTCGTATCTGTGATAAGTTTTTCTTTCTGCGCAGATGTAAGCTTGTGCTCTTTGGCAAATCGTTCTATGTCGCTGAGAGTTTTCTCTGGCAGTTCTGTCTTCAGCCAGTCATTCTCAAGATCACTTTGATTTTCCTTTGCCATAAACCTTTACTTCTCCCTCATCTGATTTTGAAACATCTATATTGTCATCGCCATACGTGAATTGGACTATCTTGTGCCCTGAATCCCTTACTGTTCCATCATAATTCACTCTCAAGTCCTGCAGTGCGTTAATCAGCCTTCTCTGCATATATCCTGATTTTGGAGTTCTCATAGCAGTGTCCATCGCTGAGTCTCTTCCGACAATTGAATTAAAAAACATTTCAATCGGATCCATGCCCTCGCCGTATCCATGCGTGATAAATCCCCTGGCCTTCGGGCTTACATCGCCTTTTGTGAAGTGAGGCAGGACTCTCTTGTCATAGCCTTTATGGATTCGCTTTCCCCGGAGTGCCTGCTGACCTACAAATGCGGAGGTTTGCGATAAGTTCAGCATGCCTGCCTGGCCTACCTTCGTAAGCAGAACGATATTATTGTCTTCCTTAGCTTCTCTTTCGACAATTTCTCCGATCGGGCGCCTTAACTTATTCAAGGTGCTCAAAATCATAGCTTCCCGTGTTTCTTTTTCAGTTTTGCCTGGGATCGGAAGTATCTTGCCTTCTTTATACTGATTGATTATTTTTCTTGTTTCCTTAATTCCATCTGTTATTATTTCCTTGATTTTTTCAGTTGCCTTCGCACTTAAATCCAGGTCAGACATTGACATAGTGTAGGGGTATCTTCGCACCACTGCAAGCCCTAGCAAATTCAGCTGGTTCATGAAATTAGTTGCTATTTTCGGGCTGCATGAAGTAAATATATAATGAATCAGCATTCCTTCCTCTGCGCCGACATGCGTTTTGGTAATTGTTCCGCTGGCAAGCCTGCCATCTTCAATCTTCATATCTTCGTGCGTGTAATTCAGTCCTTTCGGCAGGAACATTGAGAAAATATCTTTTCCGCTGTAAACTTCCTTATCTCCTTTCTTTGCTGATCTTTCTGGAAGCTGTTGTATCCCGCTGGCCAGCAGGAATTCAGAAGCATCTTCTTTGTCAAAAACTGCGCCGTCTTTTGTCAAGTTGTATAATCCAACGAGAACATCTTCGCGCTCGCCGACTACGCTCAGCCCGTATCTTGGAGTGACTATCTGCGTGTCCAAAAGCATTAAGTGTTCTGCTTCTGCAATTGCCTCTTCTGTCTGAGGTATGTGCAGGTTCATTTCGTCGCCATCAAAATCTGCATTATATGGAACAATGACTGCTGGATGAATTCTCAGGGTTTTGCTTGGCAGGACTTTTATCTTGTGCGCCATCAAAGACATTCTGTGGAGGGACGGCTGTCTGTTGAAAAGCGCAATATCGCCGTTGATTATGTTTCTTTCGACAATCCAGCCAGGTGCCAATTCTGCCAGCACCTGTTCCTTTGTGTCTTCTGTGATTTTCTTTCTCTTGCTTTCGAGCGTGATTACATAGCCTGCGCCAGGATAAATGTTGCCATTCTTTATGAATTCCTTGAGCGCGCCGATATTCCATTCAGTAACTCTTTCTGGAATTGTAAGTTCTTTTGCGATTGCAGTCGGAACGCCGACTTCATCAACACTCATAAATGAGTCTGGAGTAATAACTGAACGTGCGCAGAAGTTAACTCTCTTGCCTGCAAGGTTGTACCTGATTCTGCCTTCCTTTCCCTTCAGCCTTTGTGCTAATGTCTTCAGAGGCCTGTTTGTCTTGTGCCTGGCTGGCGGAACCTGTGCAACAGAATTGTCAAAATAAGTTGTCAGATGATATTGGAGCAAGTCCCAAAGGTCTTCGACTATGATTTCTGGGGCTCCGGCAGCAATATTTTCCATTAATCTTTGGTTAACTCTTACTATGTCGGAAAGCTTGTGCGTTAGGTCATCCTCTGATCTTTCCCCAGTTACTAATGTGATTGACGGCCTTGTCGTGATTGGAGGAACCAACAGCATCGTGAGTATGTGCCATTCTGGTCTTGCACACTGCGGATCTATTCCCACAACCTGCAGGTCTTCATCTGGTATTTTTTCTAGACGTTCTCTCAGCTCGCCTGGCCAGATTCTCCTTTCGCCTTCATGGAAGGTTGTTGGCTTTTCAATTACTAATTCAGGTATGTTTGAGCCGCAGTAATGGCACTTGTGATTCTTTTTCAAAAGTGAGAAAATGCTTTTTTGGATGATGTGCAGAGTATCAACATTATTTTCCTTGCGGGCCTGGTCTATTTTTGCTTTCCATGTTTCTGCTTTTTCAGGCGCCATTAGGATTCTTCCGCAATTGAAGCAGAAGCTTCTGATTAAGTCATAAATTAAATTAGCATACATTATATGGACTACCGGCTTGGCCAGCTGGATATAACCAAAGTGTCCTGGGCACGAGCGCATTCTTCCACCGCAGGTCTTGCAACGCAGGCCAGGGTCTATGACTCCCATTGCAAGGTCCATAAGCCCTTTTTCTACTGGATAGCCATCCGCATCGTAAAGTTCAGGCGATACTACGTTGGCTGCCGCTAGCTTTTTTATCCATGCCGGCGATGTTACGCCAAAGCTTATCTTGTCAATCTTTTTTGTGATGATTTCTTCCATTTTTCAAAAGATAATTAGCGGAAATAGTTTTTCCGCTTTATTATTTCTTCGCTCATTTTAGTATTTATCCTTCAATATTAATTTCGGCCTCAAGTGCATACTTTTCAATTCATCAATGAACAGTTTGAACGCATATGACATTTCTATCGGCGCCAAGTTTGTTTTTTCTCCGCACAGGCAGTATGCCTTGTTTTTGTATGAATCGTAAATTGCAATGTTTCCGCATTTTTCGCATATCCAGACAACTTCCCTATCTGAATCAAATCTTTCTTTCAGTAAAAGTGCTGCGCCATGCGCGACAAGGCAGTCCTTTTCCATTTCTCCGAGCCTCAATCCGCCTTCCTTTGCCTTTCCTTCTGTCGGCTGTCTTGTCAGGAGCGCAACAGGCCCCCTTGTTCTGGACTGCATCTTATCTGCAACCTGATACTTCAACCGCATGTAGTAAATATTTCCAACGAAAATTCTCGCAGAATACTGCTTGCCTGTCTTGCCATCATACATTATCTCTGTACCGTCTTCGCTGAAACCAAGTTCTTCGAGCTGTGTCCTTATGTCGCCGACACTTTCGCTCTGGAATAATGAGCCGTCAATCGTCCTTCCTGCAAGCCCGCCTACTTTTCCGGCAAGCATTTCTATCATGTGGCCTACTGTCATTCTCTTTGGCAGACCATTCGGGCTGAATAAAATATCTGGGACAATTCCTGATGCGCTGAAAGGCATGTCTTCAGGATCAACTACGTGCCCTATGACTCCCTTCTGCCCGTATCTTGATGAAAATTTATCTCCGATTTCAGGAGAACGGCTGTCCCTTACTTCAACTTTTATCAGGGTGTCGCCATCTTCGTTTTCAGTGACTAGGACTTTTGAAACAACTCCTTTTTCGCTGTATCTTACTCTTACTGAAGTATCTTTTCTGACATTTGCAGCCGTGCTAAATGCTTCAAGCTTTCCTAAAAATCTTGGAGGCGAGGTTCTTCCAACCAATGCATCTCCGCCTGCAACTTCTGCTTCTGGATAAATTATTCCATCCTCATTTAGAAGCGCATAATCATGCTCGAGTGTGTAGCCCTGTACATCTTTTGGAGGTATGATTATTTCATCAACCTGTCCGCCAGGGTATCTTAATTTTTCTATAACATAAGGCCTGTAATATGTAGAACGCCCGAATCCCCTTTCCAGAGATGCGCGGTTTATTACCAGTGCATCAGCTATGTTGTATCCTTCATAATTAATTACTGCAACAACTACATTCTGGCCTGCAGACAAGTCCTCTCCGAAAACATCCTGCATGAAACTTTTTGCGATTGGTTTTTGCGGGTAGTGCAATAAGTTGATTGATGTATCTGTCCTGAGTAAAAAGTTTGCAGCATAGCATCCAAGGGCCTGCTTCTGTCCTTTCTGCCCCCTGTAAAGCTTTGAAACTTGATTATAATTTGCAAAAGGAACCATAGCAGTGCTTACACCATAAATTGCAATCGGATCTATTTCTAAGTGAGTGTGCTTTTGAGTTATGTCTGCTTCGCGCATGGCAATAAAAGTATCTTCCTCTTCAGAAGCGTCAATGTATTCAATAATGCCTTGCTTCACCAAATCGCTCCACTTTAAATCTCCGCTTTTTAATTTTTGAATTAATTCCGAAGTAAGCATGGATTTGCCGTCCTTTATAACTACAAGTGGCCTTCTTACCCGATTTTTTTCTATTGATAAGTAAACTGAATTTTGTTTTGACCTGAAAGCTGCGTTCAGAGAATTGGAAAGCCTGCCTTCCCTTCTTGCTGTCTTGAGGCCAGTGATAAATTCCTGCGGGCTATCAACTTCGCCGATCAATGCGCCATTAAGGTAAACGTCTGCCATTTTACTGGGAGGCCTCCTGTTTGAATCTTTTTAATCCAAAGCCTTCCAGCTGGGTTTTAAATTCCTCTACGTCTTCCTGTTTTGACTGACTTGTGATTGACGATAAAAGGGCAAGGTTTTTTCTGAGGCCTACGTGCTTGCCTTCAGGGGTTTCTAGCGGGCAAAACCTGCCCCAGTGTGTCGGGTGCAGTTCTCTGGCTTCAAAACTTTCTCTTGATGCTTCTAAAAGTGACGTAACTCTCATTAAATGTGACAAAGTTGCAAGTGCATTATCTCTTTCCAGTCTTTGCGAAACTCCCTGCCTGTTGCCAGTCCAGTTTCCTGTTGCCATTGCGCTCTTGATTCTCTGCGAGAGGAATTTAGTCCTTACTATGGTTGACAGCGGGAGGATTTTTCCGCGCCGTACTCCCCTTTGGAAAATGTAAAGCATGTCATTAACTAGGATTTTCATGTTTGCCCTGAAAAGGTCTTCAAGCAGGTCTCCTGACAGGCGGACTCTTTTGTTCATATAATGGTCTTTGTCATCCTTGCCGATTTTTCTCTGCTTGAGCAGTACGATTTTGCGGGCCATCCTTCCGAGGAAAGCTGCTTTTTCATATCTGTTCTCTGGCTTTGTGCCTACGTGAGGCAGAAGGAAATTATCAAGAAGGAACTGGACTCTCTGGAATCTCTGCTCATCTTCCAGTCCAATGCTTTCTGATTTTGCAATGAAGTCCTGGGCTGCCCTATCTGTTTTTAATTCAACAAAATCAACCAAATTCATATAAATATCTTCGTCCTGCATGATATCTGCGCCAATGAGTTTCATTATCTCTGCGTCTTTTGTTGCGCCGAGCGCTTTCATCATAACAACCAGCGGAACTTTTTTCGTGCTCGCGAAATTTAATAAATATACTCCGTCTTTTGTCCTCTGGAGTTCGTGCGGAATCTTAAACTGCTGTGATGCTGAGAAAATTCTTGCCTTGTGTGTTGTCGGGCCTGTCTTCACTCTATCAACAAAAACAGTATTCGCTGCTAAGTCTTCCAAAAGTGTGAGAACTCTCTCTGTTCCGTTGATTATAAAATATCCGCCATGGTCAAGCGGGTCGTCTCCTGCAGTTATCAGCTCTTCTCGGTTCATGCCAGCTAAATAGCATAATTTTGATTTGAGCATTATTGGTAGGTCAACAATCTGGACTTCTGTCCTTTCCCTTTCCTTTCCGTCAATCATTAGAGAGACTTCCAGAAGTATCGGCGCTGCGTATGTCAAATCCCTTAATCTTGCTTCTGATGGGATTAATTTTCTTTTTGCGCCGTCGGCTTCTGTGATGCTTGGCTGTTCGATTTTAACTTTTCCAAAAACAATTTTTACATCTTCTGCTTCCGGAGGGATGACTGCTGGCGTGGCATGCCCGACTTCATCAACTATTTTCTGCAGGCGCCAATCAATAAAGCTGTTGAAGGATTCGATATTAGATTTAACTATGTTGTTTTCCTCGAAATATTTTTTAATTAACAGCTCAGACATTTTACTCAATTACCCTTCGAAAATATGGCGATTTGCCAAGTTTTGAAACGCGCGTGATTTTTATTAAGTCATTTGGTTTTGCATCAACTGCTTTTGACATCACGTCAGATGCTGAAATTGTCGGGAGCTGTAAAAGCGAAATGTTGAATTTATCAAGAACTTGTTTTGTTTCCTCGTCAGAGAGTTTGGAGAATTTAGGAACGAGAGCATGCTGTGTGATATCGATTTTCTTAACCATACGCGCGTGTTGTGCTGGCCAAAGGCACCTCATTTAAGAGTTTATCAGTAGCCCTTTGTATCGGGACTGAATAGGCTATTTATGTCCTTGAAACTGGGTTTATAAGCTTTACTCTGTGGCATGTAGTTTGAGATAATTGGCACTACATATCATAATAGTTTGATTTAACGAATAACGCCGATACGCTTTTAAGCTCTGAAAATTTTTCTTAAACTAGGCCCAAGTAGTCTAGCGGTCAGGATAGAACCCTGTCAAAGCATCCTTTTTCTTTGCAAAAGAAAAAGGCTCCTTGGAACCCAAAATGAAAGCAGGCGATTCTCAATCGCCTAAAACTATGGATTCCTAAACAGAACGGTTCAGACCCGAGTTCGAATCTCGGCTTGGGCGTTCAGAATAATTTTTAAATGATAAAACAGCATATTATTCATCCCGCTCTAACTCAACGGTAGAGTGCACGACTGTAGTTGGTACAACTGGGCAACCAGTTAGAAAGCATTTATCGTGAAGTTCCTAGTTCGAAACAGACGAGAGTCTGGGGAGCGGGATATTTCAATTCATAACACGTGCTATCACAAACCACTTGGGAATTCTTTTAAGGCGTATGCGTTTTATCAGTCAGATAAAAATGTCGTACCTTCACAGCATGAAACGCCTCGCTGACAGAGAAATAGAATCCACTCAGCTAGCAAGGCTCAGGCGTCTGCAAGCCAGCCATCCAAACATAACGCAGGACGAGCTGGCAAGAAGAGCCAAAGTGCCATACTACATAGTCGACCATTTTCTCCAGTCGCACGCATTCAGAAACCAGGGTGCGCTTTCAGAGTTAGAGCGACGCGTTGTCGCTGAAGCCTTAAAACCAGAAAACCAGCATCCCTACGCAGGGTCAAGAGTTAGGCAAACATACTGGTTGAAACTCAACACTATTTGTGATAACCTTCGCTATGCGCCAAATGATGCCAACCCCCTGCATGTCCGCAGAATTTTGGAAAAGCAGGCTAGTAGTATGCTGGATAGGATTGCCGAAAATGTTTTTGAAAAGGCATACACGCAAGAAGCTATTGATGTCTGGCGGGCAGACATGCCAGAATTGCACCATATATATTATGCGCACGTCGCACGCGCGGCTGGCACGCTACCAAAGACAGCAGAATATATGTTAGATAAAAGATTTCACATGCCGCCGCCAAATATTATTTCAGAAATAGCTAAAACTTACAGGGCGCAAAATATGACTTTGCAGATTACAGCTGGACTTGTGAGAGGAATTATCAATGGGCAATTCCGGAACAACGCCCAGCCATACGACACAATTAAATTTGCAAGGCACATAGATAGTATTGGTATTGCAGAGCCTCTCAAAGTGGCTGAAGGGCTTGTGATATGCTTAAGGCACAATAAATACATTACTTAATATTACGTATTAAATTTAATCAGAAACAGAAACTTTTCCCTTGACCGATGCTGTGTTTGAGTAGTTGATTACCTGCTGGCCTGCCTTCGCTTTATATTTTACTTCTGCGCTCGGTAGGACTGCTTCTCCGACAAATCCGAGAGTGGATTTAAGGCTGTAAACTAATACTCGTTCTTCATTCGGGTAAATTACATCAAACTTCCAGATGACTTTTGCTCCGCCGTGCTCGCGCTTTATTATTGTTGGATTGGCAGTGCCAAAGCTCTTTACTAATTTCAAAGGCGCGGGTATCAAATCTGCAAGAGTAACATTAGTTATCTGCCTTTGCCCCGTGTTCTTTATTGCTATTTTGACCTTTAAGTCCTTGCCGTCTTTTATGACTGATTTTCTGGCTGTGATTTCCTTCGCACCCTGCGTGTAAAATACATAGCCTAATGCGCAAAGTATTATTAATATTATGAATAAAGGCACATAAGAAAATGTATATTTCACAATAAGCGATTCTGCAGGCTTCAGCGAGTAGTGCCAGCTTATTTCATAGCCACCGTAGGCTTTTGAAGAAATAGCCTTCGGGCTTGTTGAAATAAATAACCTTGTCCATGTTGGCAATTTTACAAAGTAAGAATCGTCAACAGCCAAGTTTCCTGTGTTTGTAAGTTTTATTACGTATGATTTTCCGAAGATACCTTGCTTGACAATTGTATCTGCAGTCACCTGTTCTGAGCCAAGTATCTGGACGCGCTTTATTGAACTCTTGATTAATTTTTCGCCCTGGTAAATATTTATTATTATATTGTGAATGCCGACTTCCGATGTTGGCCAGATGTTGACTTTGGACTGCAGTGCGACTTTTGCTTCCTGCGCTGGAATTTCTCCGATATCAAAACTCTGCGTGTCAAATAAATCAGAGCTTACAGTCCCTCTGAGATTGCCGACTTTTTCACTGCCGACATTTTTTGCAATTAAATTCATTGTGTATTCGTGTGGCCTTAGCCCAATCGGCAAGTCAACAGAAGGTTCTATATGCGGAAGCTCTGTCATTACTGAAATTTTCATAAGTGTCGTGCCTGCCACAGTTGGGTCTTTGCATGATTTTGCAGTAAGTTCTATTGCATATTGCCCAATGTAAACATCCATTGGCGGAGTCATTGTTACTGAAATAGCAGAAGTTGAATGTGCTGGCATCGTAATAATATTATCACTAAGGACGGCCATGCCCCATGTTGGCGTTGTAAGGCATATGTCATCTGCGATGTCCTGCGTATTAGTTACAGAAACAGTATACTTGGCGCGCCCGTCATAATTCACTTCGTTGGTTATAACTTTATTTGTCAAAATTAAATCAGTAGCATTTGCAGATGCAAAAAGCAATGGGGCTGTTATGATTAAAATCAGCAGAAGCGGCCATTTGCTTACCATGTTGAAAAGGTATATGTTAGGTTATTTATAAACATATCGGAAATATCATATTTATTTCCGATTGCGCAGTGGCGCTACGCTCCGCTTCAAGTTTCTAAATCCGCTTGCTTTGTGCAGTTAATCATCAAATAGCTTTAAAATATAAGATTGAACTACTGGCCTGTGGGGCCATCCGCATAGCGTTATTTCAAATTTAGCTCAGAAAGGTTTATAAACAGTTTACGAATAAAATACTAGATTAATATGGTAGTAACGTATGCTTTGAGAGAGGTTAGTGACTTTGATTATAATAGCTTTGCTGACGTTGGCTGGTGGGAATTTACAAATGACATACGATCACCTATGTCCTGCTCAAAACAGGATGGCAGAAAATTTCCCCGCGGAACAACTGTCTGTTGTATCTTAGATGGAGACGCTGAAGGTAGCCGCTTAGTAGCCATGGTAAAAATAAAATCTATCTCGCCCGATGGCACGCTAACTTTTGGCGAAAAAATAGGCAATAAGTGGAATTTTCCGCTACCAGGAAGAAGTGATACTATTATTGATGAGCGCGCGAATTTGGAAGGTAGAGTTTTTGGAGCAACACAAATAGAAATGCCAAACGAATTACCAAAGCTGCCAGACCCGCAAAAAGACACAGAGTAATTAAAGTTTTAAACTAATCATGTATTTGCTTTAGTGGGGCTGTAGTATAGCTTGGTAGAATTCGCCCATGGGGTGGGTGAGGCCGCGGTTCAAAGACACAACCGAATTGCGATTCGGCTGTGCCACGCCTCTTCGAGGCTTTGGAAATCCGCGCAGCCCCATACACTTTTAAAATTTAAAATGCGCCAGCTGGGAATTGAACCCAGGTCTTAACCTTTCTGCTCGAGAACCAAAGTTTTGGCGATTGAAAATCGCCTCGCGTTTTTCTTTGGATTCCCGGGAGCCTTTCTTTCCGCAAAAAAAGAAAGGCTGCCGTGGCAAGGTCATGTCCTACCCCTAGACTACTGGCGCACAATCCCAAAACTACAACTCAATTTATAAATTTAATTGAACCAGCATTACACTACCGCGCCAAGCACAGTACCTATTCCATATCCAATTAATGCGGCAAGCATGCCTATTATTGCCAGTTCTGCTCCGCTTTTCCATGGATTGCCTATTGTTGTTTTCGCAGCGTAAAATCCCATCAAAAACAAAACCACTGCCGAAATAGCAACTGCAGTCCAGACAGCTGAATGTATTGCCATGAACAAAAATGGAATTACTGGTATGAGCGAGCCGGCAATTGCAGATATTCCTACAACAAATGCGCTGTTTGCCGGAGAAACTTTCTGCGGATAAAGCTTCAGCTCCTGTGCCATCATCACCGCAAGCCAGCGCTTCTTGTTAGCTGTGATGTGATTTACTATTTTTTTCAGAAGTGAGCCGGTGAATCCAAATTTTCTGTAAATATCTTCAACTTCTTTTTTCTCCGCAAGAGGCACTTCTTTAATCTCGCGCTTTTCTCTGGCAACTTCAGAAAGATAGTATTCTTTTTCAGCCTTGAAAGAAGTATATGCAACTGCACCCATCGAAACTGACTCTGCAAAAGCTGCGGCAAGTGCTGCGATTAAAACTATTTTTGTGTCTGCTGTTGCTGTTGCAACGCCGAGGACAACACCAAGAACATTTACAAGCCCATCCTGCCCTCCAAGAATAAAATCCCTGATTCTCGAGCCAGCCCTGCTGGCAGGCTCTTTGTGGCGAAGGAAGGCTTTGCTCATGAATATATATTACAAATAGAGTTTAAATAAATGGTTTGTTAATATGGAGTGGTTAGCTTATCGCGTATCGCGCGCATTTAAATAATCCAATGCGACTTTAATAGAACATAAACATCTATCGCCACTATGCTGGTACTTTCTGATGCGGTCCCACTCTTCGCGGATTAATTCGCTTCTTTTGCCGGATAAAATCCCCTGGCTGTGCAGTGCAACTTCGCCCCAAGGCAATGTTACGCCAACAGCATTATACACTTGCAACTCCGGATATTCTTCTTTGGCAATGGTTATCGTTGTAAGGCATGCGCGGGGCTGATGGAATGGCGGCGCAACTATGGCAACAGAGGTTACACAGTGTTTTTTCGCATACCGAACAAGGTTCTCTGCTTCTGCCAGAGTATTTGGCGCTGGCAGGTGCGGTATGCTTACTATTTTTTGCAGCGGCACACTATACGGTTCCAACAAAAGTCTTGCATGCCAATCGTGAAGCCCGGGATAGCCATGATGTGTATTATCCGAGCCGCAAATCGCAATTTCTAGTGACGGATTGGCTCTGCGCAGTTGCGCTCCCGTTGCAAACACAGACGACGCGTTATCTGCTGTTTGTGCAAATAAATATGCTAAATCTAACTTTCGCGGTATTGGCACGTCACATAATACTCTTGTTGCGAACTCTAGTTCATAATCACTTAAATCCATTGAACTATGCAAATTATTAGATTTAAAAACCTATCGTACGCTTCCCTTATTTACAATCTTTGTCTTTACTTCGCCTTCTTTTGTTCGGAAAACCCTGCTATTTGAAACCAATCTTCCATGCTCAACTTTAAGGTTTAGTTTTTCCAGTTCCGGAATTTCTATCTGCTCTGCTTTCTCAAACTTTATTCCATCTGCCAGCACCTGCTCGCCATTCTTTCCAACTGGACTCAGGACTTCCAAATTGTGCGCTTCGTCTTCTGTTGCGAGGAGCATGCCATTAGAATCAACCCCTCTTAATTTCACAGGCTTCAGGTTTGCAACCAAAATAATTTTCTTTCCAATTAATTCATTAGGCGCGTAATGCTTCCTGATGCCTGCAACAATCTGCCTTTCTCCAAGACTGCCAACATCCAACTGCAGTTTTACTAATTTATCCGCATCCAGAACCGCTTCGGCAGATTTTATTTCTGCAACCCGCAAATCAACTTTTGATATCATTTCTTTCTGCCCAAAAACTTCTGGCTCGAATTTTTCAACCTTCCTGAACAAAATTTCTCCTTTGTTTATTTTTATTCCGGCTTTTGTCTGCCCGTATTTTATTTTTTCTAATTTGGGTACTGCCTCAAAACCCAATTGCTTTGCAATTTTTTCTCCGCTTTCCGGAATGAATGGGTAAACCAGCGCCGAAATTACGCGCAGGGATTCTGCAAGATTGTAAAGGACATTATTTAGTTCTTTTACTTTTTTGTTCTTGGCCAGCTCCCACGGCGCTTCATCGTTTACATATTTGTTTGCCCGCGAAATAAAAGAAAATACCTTTTCTAATGCGTGGTGCAGTTCAACTGCATCGATGTCTTTTTTCACTTCCTTGAAAGTTTTTGTAAACCCTTTTTTCAGATTCGCATCAGGCCTGCCTTTAGGCACCGCACCTGCTGAGAATTTTTCAATCAGTGTAAGCGAGCGCGATAAAAGATTTCCCAAATTATCTGCAAGGTCCGAGTTCAGCCTTTCTACTAACATCTTTTCTGAGAAATCGCCATCCTCACCAAATGGAATGCTTCTGAAAAGCACATAGCGGAAGCTGTCCAGCCCATACTTATCAGCTATTTTTTTCGGGTCAATTACATTTCCCAGCGTTTTTGACATTTTCTGCCCGTCAACAGTCCACCATCCATGGGCAAATTCCATTTTTGGAAGCCTTATGCCTGCAGAAAGGAGCATGGCGTGCCAGATTGCAGTATGAAACCAGAGAATTTCTTTTCCCATGAGCTGAATATCCGCCGGCCAGTACCTCTTGAAATCTCCACCTGGCCAGCCCAGCGCAGAAATATAATTCAAAAGTGCATCAAACCAAACATAAGTTACGTGCTTTTTATCCAGCGGAAACGGTACGCCCCAGTCAAATGATGCGCGGGAAATAGATATATCTTTAAGCCCGTCTTTAATCCGGTTTAATATTTCATCTTTTCTGTGCGCCGGAGATATTAATTTAGGATTTCTTTTGTAAATCTCAAGCAATTTATTCTGGTATTTTGATAATTTAAAAAAATATGATTCTTCTTTCAGTGCCTGCACCTGCTTCTTGTGGATTGCGCAAAGCTTTCCATCAATCAAGTCTTTTTCAGTGTAATATGCTTCGCAGTCAACACAGTAAAGCCCTTCGTATATTCCTTTGTAAATGTCTTTAGAAACTTTTTTTATAAACCTCTGGACTGCTTCTTCGTGCTGTTGGTCAGTTGTTCTTATGAAATAACTGTATTCTATTTTCAAATCTGCAAATAACTTTTTCCATTTCAAAACTATTGACTCCACAAATTCTTTTGGCTCCTTGCCGGCAGCTTCGGCGCTTCTCTGGATTTTTAATCCGTGCTCATCTGTACCTGTCAGGAAAAAAACATCATCGCCGGATGATTTGTGCCACCGCGATAAAATATCCGCAGCTATTGTTGTATATGCGTGCCCCAAGTGCGCAACATCATTAACATAGTATATGGGTGTCGTGATATAATATTTTGCCATGAATAATCAACTTGATTTAAGTTTAAAACAATTACTATGGTATTTATCTATTTGTGGGCGTATTAATTAGCCATACATGCCACTTGTATCTGGCTGGCAGTTTTATAAACCTAACTCAATGGCACTGCCTTGATTATTTTTACAAGGTCAGCAGGCCTGCTGTCTAATGCGTCTGACGGGTCTATTTCCGGTGCGAGCAGGTCTTTTTCCAGCCTGTGTTTATTGTAAAACACCAGCCTCAGCGCCCTGTTAGGCTCACCATCAAGATACCATGCAACAGCTGTCCAGCCATGCTTCAGCGCACGTTCATCATTCAGCGCCCGCGTTGCTAAAAAACCCTGGAATGACTTATATATCTCCTCAGACTCAAACGGAAATATAAAATTAATAATCCCTGAATCTGCTTGTGCGTGGATCATGGTTTCATATGCCATTAAACTACGCTTAAAAGAAGTTTTAAGAAACTTTGGGATGCAAACCTATCAATCTATTTCTCGCATAATAGACACAATCATCCAGACTGCAAATACTGCGCTGACAATGTAAAGGATGCGGGAGAGAGGCCAGCCAAGCAGGACGGGCATGGTTTCCACGCGGGCAAGCAGTCCAGCCCCTATCAAAAGCGCGCCAATCATAAACCCAAGGGAAATTTTTGCAGCTGCGACTTCAAGCCCTCTTGCAACATGCTCTACTTCTCTTAGTTCTTTTGGCTCGATTTCTATTTTTATTTTTCCTTTCTCGAGTTTTCTCAGCAGAACAGTGAGCTGGCCTGGCAGTTTATCAGCAATCCGCAGGGTTTGCTCTGCCCGCGATTTTACTTTTTCTTTTAGGTATTCGAGCGAACTGCGCGAATCAAGCAGTTTCTTCATGTAAGGCTCTATTTCTTCAATTAGGTAATAATTCGGAACCAGCATCTGACAGACGCCATCGAGAGTGAGCAGTGCCTTTGCCAGAAGTATGAAATCAATAGGCATGTGCACACCATTATCTGCTGCGATTTTTACAAGTGTAACAATATCTTCGACAGAATACTCGCGGGCATGCCTAACATACCAAATATTCAGATCCTCGCGTACCTCCTGCCTGATTTTTTTAATATTAATTTCAGAATCAGCAGTATTTATGTCGAGAACTGCATTCATTATGCCATCTATATCTTTGCGCGTTATTGACATCAACAGTGTTGCAATGCTTTCCTTCAATTCATTGTCGAGATTTCCAACAATGCCAAAATCAACCAGGCCGATTTTATTTCCGCGCATAATTATTATATTGCCTGGATGCGGGTCTGCATGGAAAAATCCATCTTCAACAATTTGTTTCAGCATTGCGTTAACGAGATTTTTCAAAAGCTCTCTCTTTGCAGAATCAGATGCCTCAAAGTCTTTCAGCTTTACGCCATCAAGATATTCCAACGTAAGCACGCGCTTGGTGCTGTAGTCCCAGTAAACCTTTGGAATTTTTATAGCGCTGTTATTTTTGAAATTCACATACATTTTCTCTGCATTCCTTGCCTCGATGAAAAAGTCCAGCTCTTTATGAATCCATTTCTCAAATTCTGCAACAGCTTCGCGCGGATGGTATTTCTGCGAGCCGTCAATATACTGCTCCATCAGCCGTGCAAAGTGATAAAGAACATGCATATCATGGTCAATTGTTTCTTTTATCCGCGGGCGCTGGACCTTTACAACAACCTTCTGGCCATTCTTCAGGACAGCCAGATGGACCTGCGCAATAGAAGCTGCCGAGATGGGCTTTGTGCTAAAAGACTTGAAGACCTGATGGATTGGCTTGCCCAATTCATTTTCAACAATTTGTTTTGCCTCATCAGAATCAAAAGGAGCAATTTCATCCTGAAGTTTCGAAAATTCTTTTATGTATTCTTTTGAAACCAAGTCGGGCCTTACAGACAGGAGCTGGCCAAACTTTATGTATGTGGGGCCTAACTTTTCAAAAGCAATCCTGAGCTTTTCAGCGGTTGAATGTATGTGAAGTTCTTTCTTTCCAAACTGAATATTGAATAATTTTCTGCTCTTGAGCCGCAGCCTGTCCAGAAAATCGTGCAGTCCCACAGATGCCAGCACAGAAATAACCCTCTCCAATCTGCCAAGGTCTTTTATTTCATGTATTATTGGGGCCATGAAATTACTTAATTATGCAAGTTTAAAAGTCTTCGGTTTGCATTACCTTTTTAATTATTTAGCAGAGTTATTTCCAGATAAAATAGTATTACAATTTTTTTGCCAAGGAAATTTCTACGCGGTTTTCTTTGGTTTTGCAACGCGCTCTTCGAGCACACCTTCGCGTACCCCGAGCGAGGAAAGCGCGAGCTGTGGATTCTCTTTGCAGTCGAGGTAAGACCCATCCGCGTCGGCATAGAGCCGCGCAACACACCCATAAACCTCGAACGGTTTAGAATTTAATCTCCACAAATAAACTGGTGCACTATTGATAAATGTTAAAACTCGGTTTACAGTCCCAACATTGCCTGTCCCAACTAATGCTTCAAGGCAGGCACTATCTTCCTGCGTAATTTGCCTGTTGGGCCCAACCACATCCACTTTTTTCTGATGGGGTTTTTCTGTTCCGATACCATGAGTAACTACATCTTTCTCGTCTTTTGGCAAGTAATCTATTGCGGTTAATGTTTGCAACCAATCAATTCGTATTGATTTTCTTATGAACGCCAATGGTGCAGAAACATCGGGTTGAGTTCGCTGTTGTTCAAGCGACCTGAAAATTGCGAAATACATTGGCAACTCCCTTGTCACAAAACCATCTGGGTTTGCCCTTATGTATGCACCAGCTTGCGCTTGGGTCATTTCTGGCAGGAGGCTATCACGCAGCTCAACTGTTAACCACTTACCTCTATACCAGACGTTGGGAATGCTCCAATAGCTTTCACTATGCTGTGATATCGGGCTTATGTTTCCCATTTTCAATATTTTTATTAATAATAGTTTTAAAAACCTTGCGCACGGCAAACGCTATCCCTTGCCTGCACAAGCCTGCGCATTATTTTATTCGCGCTGTCCTGCGTTTTGAGCCTGAGGCCGCAGTCCGGCGTTACGTATTTTATTTTATCGCCGAAATGTCCGCAAACCTGCATGATTCTTTGTTTAACAGCATCAACATCAGGCAAATATGAAACATCAGTTCTAACGCACCCGAGGCTGATGGCTTGATTAAATTGGAACCCGCGCAATACATTGAATATCTGCGGATTTGCAGTGAAGTCGTAGCTCAGAACCTGAACTGGCAGGCCTGCAACTTTTCTCACTTCCGCACGCAGATCGTGGTTTTTATTTGCGTGCGCGTGCAGAATTATTTCTTTTTTAACGCCTTTGGTTAATTCCATGAAAAGATTTTCTGCGTAATCCGGCGCGCCATTGTAAAACGATGGCTCATCAATCTGGACTACATCAATAATATCCTGCATCTCCAGCAATTCTGCATTTAATATTTCTGCAAGCGCGAGTGCGGCATCGCTTTCACTGCCGTAATAATTATTCTCACACGCTTTGGCAAGCGTGTAAGGCCCTGTTACGACTCCCTTCAATAGCGCTTGAGATTTTTTCCGCGATAAATAAGTTTTCGCACGCCTTTGGTCAGGAACTATGATGCCGTCGGCAGGCCTGCCCAACTCACCGGCAATTTCATACTGCCTGCGCCCATTCTGCTCGTGCAATTCTATGCCGCTGATTTTTCCGGCGAAAATATCAATCATGTCTCCGGTGGTTTGCCCGTCCGTAATAACATCTATACCTACATCCAGTTGGGCTTGGACCGCCTGCTCTAGCGTGATTGGCCTGCCATTGCTATCTGTCGGCGGGTAGCTGCCGATTACTGAAGTTAGTATTTTCATATGGTTTCAGTTCAAAGAAGAATTAAAAAGTTATTGCGTGTGGCTAAAGTTCAACCACGTCGTTGAAAGGCAGCCAAACGCGAGGGCTTGATGCAATGTAATCTTTTATTTGCTTTTCAAGCGAATCCTCTGGCGAGCAGCGAAAAGCGCCAAAATGTGGCACAAGCGATACCCTGCCTTTTTTTTCTAACTCGTTAATTTCAGCATTGCGTTCGTCTATGAATGACGACGCCTCGCCTATGGTTGCAAAATCTTGCTTGGAATAATTATCCAGTGGCACAACTTCACGCCTGTTTTCGCCATAACATGCATGAATGTTAACATCATCAACCGTCTCTTGCGGCGCCATAAGCCGTACCGCATCTGCAAGCGATTTAAACACTCCTTTGGTTTCATCACCAATACTAGTAACATAATATGCGAATGGTTTTTCCGTTTCCATGCGGACTTACTTCACGATAACTTAAAAAACCTTTTGGTCGTGCTGCCTAAATGCTTAGTGCTGGTTGCCAATCAAACATATTTGAAAGAAAACAAATCTATTTTAACCAAACAAAATTACTTTCTACATGGACTACATCAGCGAAATAGCCAGCAGATTAGCAGAGATTTCAAAATCGCGGGAAATATTATCTGCCAACTTAAATGAGCTGAACAAATCCAAAATAATTAATTTGAAAACAGAAATAAAAAACCGCAAACTAAATAACATAAAAATCTGCGGCGTTGACGGTGGATTTTTGAAAAAGGAATTGCACGGCGCAGGAATAATTCTCCGGCGCGCTGTTGGTGTTTGTTTTGAATACAAAAACGGAAAACTGGAAAACACCGGATACTTTCCCGGCAAAATACCCTTGCCTGATGCAGTTGTGACTGGTCCTGAGCTTTCGGAAGTTGATTTCAACTTATTCGCAGGATTAAAGCGCGAGGAGATTGAATTGCAAACGTGCTTGCAGTCCATAGAAAAGTTTTCTCCAGACATTTTAATAAGAGATGGCTCTATAGTTTTGTATCCATCAAACCTGCCTGCCGAAAATTCCGAGGCATACGAAACATACAAAGAAGTTGTCGCACTTTATAAAAAATTATACAAAACCTGCGAAGAAAAAAATATTTTGCTCTGCGGTGCTGTCGAGGATTCGCGCGGAAAAAGATACTGCAAACTTCTGCATGATGAAATAATCCCAAACATTCCAGCTTCACACGCAGTAAAACTTCTTGCGCACAAAGATATTCTGCTGAACACAACAGACACTTTGTTTTTGTATTATCTTCTGAATGTTGGCGAGAGGACAGCGCCAATGGACTACTCGCAGTCCTCTGAGCTTCCAATCCTAAAGGACATGGATGAGTATGCAAAAAAGATTTTTGCGGTTTACATAAAGGCTGTGGAGTTTGACAGGCCTTTGCGCGTGGATTTTTTTTCGAACCCCGAGAAATTAAACGAAACCGTGGAGAAAATTTCGGAAATTATTTTTGCTATTTCAAGCCAGAACAGAACTTACTCTTATCCAAATGTTTTGATTGAGGCAGATGGTAGGGCCAAGCTGTCCGAAATAGAGATTGAAAGATTTATGGCCGAACTAAAGCAGAAACTTGGGCATAATCCTGCAATGTTTGAGCTGAGGCGCGCGGTTCGGCCTTTCTAAAATTATTTTGGCGGCGCAGATACTGTTGGCGTGAGGGTTGCCAGTCCTTTGTAAGTTTTATTTGTTATCCACCGGCTTCCGCCAATATTGCCTTTGAAGTAAGTACGCAGTAACGCGAGTGGCCCTTCCCGTAGCAAGTAAAGCATATCGCCCGACACAAACGCATTGCCGTCCTTGAATTCAACAGCGTCAAAATCAAAATGTGCGAGCAACAAATTATCTGCTGCATCTATGTGGAATTTTGCCTGCAAATGTGCCGGACCGCGAAAGTTTAGCGCGTACTCTGTTACAAATTTATAGCCAACTACGCTCACTTCATCTTGCGAAAGACGCGCTTCTACAGGCACCATGCTTTGTTTTGTCTCATAACTGTCAAGACTTGCCCAATTATTAGCTACGTTTCCCCAAACTTTTGCAGTTGTGATAAACTCTGATAAAACCTTGTCTAAATCGCTTCGCACTTTGCAGAGTAATTCTAAATTAAATCTGTTTTCTTCTACGCCTTTTCTTGTCATGCAAATACAACAATCGGTAATTTCTTAAACTTTTGCCATGATAGAAAAATAATTCATTCCAAATCTAAAATCCTAAGCCTTGACCATCTTTTTCGCCAATTTTTTTCTTTCATTCTTTTTGCATAAGTACCAAGCCTGTGTTTCGCCAGCGGCCCGGGGCGGACAACCAAATTAACCAAATCCTTTATGCCATGCGGTGCTGCAAGAACAAGCCTGCCTGTTTTATCAATTTTTACTCCCACGCAAGTGGGCGTTTCTGTCCACCTTGCCAGCCCATCTGCGGAATTTTTGTATGGCTTGTCGCCATTCAGCTTGTGCATTCTTGCCTGATTCGTGACTGACCAGTTTACTTGCGGCATTTTTTCTTTCAGCTTATTTTGGTAATAGACCTCGCTCTTTTCGCTTAAATTTTTCCTGTCGAAATAAATAACGTCAACATCATTCAGCGGCGTTCTTTTTTTGTAGCCGTGCAGACAGTCAAAAACTTTGTTTCTCACGAAGCCCGCTCCAATCCACCAGTCAGGCAAGCCAAG
>Ga0209210_1000775_pt1 | contig 30791 bp, 38 predicted proteins | sample RifGroA1_FD_183991 | JGI IMG/M metagenome (GOLD analysis project Ga0209210, IMG submission 183991) | Contaminated groundwater microbial communities from Rifle, Colorado, USA - Rifle Groundwater A1 (SPAdes) (version 2) | ecosystem: Environmental > Aquatic > Deep subsurface > Groundwater >...
GGGGCTTGGCTCACTTGTAGTTGAGAGAACTTCAGGGGCTTTTGTGGGCCGTGCAAAGACGGCACTAACAATAACTATTACAACTGCAATACCAATTACCAAAATATTCATTTTGTTGTTTTCATTCTACACCCTAGGGCAAGAGGTTACCGACATTCGGGAAAGGAAGGGAAGTAAGGACAGTACCAAGGTTTTGACGAAGAGGTCGGTGTCGGTGTTGCGGTTGGCGTACTTGTTGACAATGGTGTTATAGCCGGAGTTGAGGTTGGTGTTGCTGTAGGCACAGCCGTGGGAGTCGCAGTTGGTGTTGCAAACGCCTCGACACACCCAACAGCCGCACAAGCATTTATCCTTCCATAAGTCCAATAAGTTCCCGTCCCCGAAATTTTATCTGCGGTTGATTGAATTTGATTTCTTACTTGGGAATTAGTCCACCCGGAATTCTGGCCAAAGATAAGGGCCGCAAGACCCGAAACAAACGGCGTTGACATTGAAGTCCCCGAAAGATTTGTATATCCGCTTCCATAAGTTGAATAAATAGAAACTCCGGGAGCTGCAACCTCGACCCAACTGCCGTAATTAGAAAAACTTGCCTTTTTATCATTCTGGTCGGTTGCAGCAACCGCAATTGCATTTGTGTAAAAGCCTGGATAAAGCCTTCTGTTTCTTCCATTGTTTCCTGCTGCGGCAACAACCACAACTCCATGACTCCACGCATAGTTGACTGCCGATTCAAGAGTATATGAGGAGGAAGTTCCCCCAAGGCTTAAATTGATAACCTCCGCACCTGCGTCAGTTGCTGCAATTATCCCGTTTGCAATCCAAGAATAATATCCCGAGCCGTTATCGTCTAAGGACTTAACCGACATGAGCCTCCCGTCCCATGATAATCCCGCAACACCTATACCATTATTGGTTATCGCCGATGCAATTCCGGCAACATGTGTTCCGTGCCCGTCCGGATCGGTTGTGGTAGCCACTGGACAGCCGCTAAGGGTGCAGTTTATGGAAAGCGCAATCTTCCCTCCAAGATCGGGGTGATTAATATTTATCCCCGTATCAACAATCGCAATATCAACACTTCCTCCACCATGAGTTGCGTCCCATGCACCCGGCGCCTTAATTTTTGTCAGTCCCCATTGACTTCCAAAACCCGGGTCATTGGGGGTTTCAAGCTTTAGAGCAATTGCATCGCCTTCAGCATATTCAACATTGAAATTTTTCCTCAAGGCCTCAATAATTCTTACGGACGAGCCTTTCGAAACTTTTAAAACATAAGTGTCTTTTAATTTCAGTTTTTCTGTTTCGCCAGTAAGAACGGAGGGGGTGAAGCGTCTGAATTTAACAATAATTCTTTCGGTTTCCGCCCCCAAGACATTTGAAGTTGTTAAAAAGAAAGCTAAAAGAAAAAATATTCCGGTAAGAAATTTTTTCATTCAACTATTGTAGCATATCCATTCGAATGGTTTTTGTGCCACTTAAATGTGCTCTCTATTATCTCCTCCAATCCATATTTCGGTTGCCAGTTAAAATCGGTCTTTATCTTATCAATCGAGGCCACAAGTTCATCCGCATCACCCTCGCGCCTCGGGCCATATTTGACTTTCGGGGTGATTCCTGCCACTTTTGCAACCGTCTCAATAACTTCGTTATTTGAATACCCTTTTCCTATTCCGGCATTGTAATAGTTACTATTGGTTCCTACCAATAACTTATCAAGTGCAATTGCATGGGTATCAACCAAATCCAAAACATGAATGTAATCCCTGATGTTTGTTCCATCGTGTGTATCATAATCGTTGCCGAAGATTTCAATTTCTTCTCCTTTCAAAGTTTTTTTAATTATATTGGGAATTAAATGGCTTTCTTCCGAATGATCTTCTCCAATCGATCCGTCAAGCGCCGCCCCCGCAGCGTTGAAATAGCGAATGGCAATAAATTTCATACCATATGCACTGTCAAAATCCTCAAGCATCCGCTCCATGATGTATTTCGTTTCACCATATGGATTAAGGGGACTTTTGGGGTCATCTTCCTTGATAGGCAGGTTCACCGGATTTCCATAAACCCCGGCGCTGGATGAAAGAATAATCTTACTAACATTGTTAGTAACCATACCATCCATCAAATTTAGAAATCCCACAACATTATTTCGATAGTATTTGGAAGGGTTTTTATATGACTCTCCCATTTGAATAAAGCTTGCCATATGAACCACACCGTCAAACTTCTCCTTCTGAAGAAGGAGGTCAAGCTTTTCTTTTTCACTAACCAAATCAATAACTTCTAATCTGAAATCTTTGACGGCTTCTTTGTGTCCGCAGGCGAGGTTATCTAAAATCACAACTTCATATCCAGCTTCTTTTAGGCGGCGCGTCATAAAGCTTCCGATGTAGCCTGCCCCCCCTGTTACAAGTATTTTTTGCATATATAAATTCCTGCGATTGCCCCTATTGTATCAAAAACAACATCTCGAACCCTTGGCTCCCTTCCCGGAGTAAAACCTTGATGAAATTCATCGCTTGCCCCATAGATAACAGAAACTAAAATTGCGGCAAGTCCCGCATTAATTTTTTCCACTCCCTCACTTCTTAATGCTCTATATAGTAGTACTGCAAAAATCCCGTACTCTATTACGTGAGCAGTCTTTTTGACCACAAAGTCCTGCCAGTAAATTTCAGTAGTTGGAGTTACAGACAAAGAAGAAAAGAGAAATATGATAACCGCCCAGGCAGCAACCGGCGCCCAAACTTTAATTCTGGACAGTACTTGCTTTGGCACGGATTAAATTATACAGGGCAAAACCTATCATTAAAACTCCCGAACCGATAAAGATGATGGGTAAGACAATTGGTTTCTTTTTGTTTACTGATGACACATCGGGAGTGAGCTCGGGCAAGGACTCCTCGGGGGTAGGCTTGGATTCCCCCGAGGTGGCCGCCTTCCCCAAAACTTCCGGCTCCGGCGTCGGACTTTTTGTGGGTTTGGGTGTCGGACTCTTGGTTGGAACTGGGGTTGGACTTTTCGTCGGCGTTGCCGTCGGTGTACTAGTTGGTATCTGCGTCGGGGAAGGGGTAGGAGAAGGAGTAGGAGTTGGTTGTAGGCAAGACCCACCTGAAACATTAAATTTGTCTCTTGAGCTAGAAGTCAAGATTTCAAGTGATCCCTCTCCGTCAACAACTCTACCTATCGATACATTTTCACCTGGGCCATCATCATAGTGATAAGTTTCTATTGGATTACTCTGAGAATCCAACAACTTAATATCATCATCAGATAAATTCCAGTTAAAATTACCGCTTTGAAATGAAATACATTTTTTTGCCTGCAAAACAATACCCGAGGCAACGGTGTATTTTTCTGAACCACCGCTATCATCAATTATCCATCCAGAAATATCCATCGACTCATCAGATTTATTATAAATTTCTATCCAATCGTCCGGAGCTACTTGAAATTCATTTATCACAACTTGCGCTGAAACAATACTAGGAGTTAGAAGAAAACCAGCCACTATAATAATATATATTAATGTAGTGGATAGAAATTTTTTCATCTATCAAGGAATGTGCCAGTATAAGGTAACAAGACCGTTTTGGTGATCGATAATAATACCTTTTCCAACAGTTCCAGTTAAGTAACAGGCTTGAGAGTCCTGTGCCACATATGCAACTCCCGACTCTGCAGCGTAGATAGGCGCACCATAAGTTGTTCTATCACTGTATTTATATGCAAAGTCAACCCCTGTGTGGATTCCAAGAAGATAAGCCTCGTTATACTCTGCTGTAATAGTGCTTCCCGGAAGAGGATGCTGAAATTTTCCGTTGTCAAGATAGTTGTGAGGGTTTGTGCGATTTCCTACGACTCTTCCATTTTCAACTTTCGCATTTTCAAACACCTCAAAGTGAAGGTGTGCCCCAGTAGAACAACCAGAATTTCCTACGCTTGCAATAATTTCTCCCTTTTTAACATCGCCTATTTTTGCACCAACCGCTGACAGCGCACGTTCGATTGAAGCAAGATCAGCCTTTGCAGCTGCCAGAAGTTGTTGATAGCGTTTTTCATCATTTCGCGTAGTTTCTAATAAACGATTTTTTGCCGCTTTCTGGCCCACCAAATTTTGCTTTTGTTTCTCAAGCTCTGTTTCAAGTTCTTCCTGATCTTCTTTTTCGCCTATATAGGTGTCTTGGGCATTTTGAAGCCGGGTAAGTAGATTTCTGTCTGCCTCCTGAATTTTTTGCAGGTAGTGATAGCGGGATACGACATCATCTACTCCCGGGGCAGTAAGGATGTAGAAAAAATTATTCTCAAAACGGGACATTTTATATGTCTCAACTGCCCGCTCACCAAAGGCATTATTCAAACTCTGAAGTGATTCCTCGAGCTGGTCAATCCTTCCTCCCAAAAGAAGTATTTTTTCTTCGGTCTGATTTATTTTTAAGGTGGTGAGCTTTATTTGGGCATCAAACTGAGCGATTTGGTTGCTTAAAGTTCTTGCCTGGCTTGAGAGTTTTGTTAATTCCGCCTCATACTGCTGAATTTCGCTTTGGAGCTCTTCAACTGTCTTTGCGGAAACACCGAAGGAAAATGCAAAAAGAAGTATTACAAAAATCAGAACTTTCTTGAGTAGCCCATTCATCTTGCCCTTCTGACTCGAGATATCGCCAACAAACTTCCGGAAAGAGAAAGGATAATACCAAAAACAAATTCAACCCCCAATACCACCCCGAAAATAATCAGTAAACTTAGAGTATCGCGAGGTAAAACCGGTACGTCTCCAAAATAACTCAAAAGTCCGGGGGCAGAATATAAAACCATGATAAATGCAATTGTCCAACCTATCATTACTCCTACCGTTGAATAAATAAGAGTCTCAAGAATTATCGGGCTTCTTATGAATTTTCTTGTTGCACCAATAAGATTTAATATTTCGACCTCTTCCCTGCGCATCGCTATCCGCATGCTGATAATGATAAGAAGAATCATGAACGAGGCCAAAGCCAAAATCCCGGTAAAAATTCCCCCACCAAACCGGACGTAAGTTGTTATCGTTCGAAGCCTGCCCACAACATCTTGTAAACTTTCCTCCCCTCCGAGGGCGGCAGTAAAACCGACGGAATCAACAACGGTTTCATTTTTAACCTCGTCTATAATCCCCTGAGCAAAGGTTAAATCATTAACAGAAAATTCCAAAGATGCGGGGAAAATTGTGGGGCTCACCAATTCTCCTAAAAGGGGATTGTCGCTGGTTGCCTTTTTGTAAATGGCTAGGGCTTCTTCTTTGCTAACATATTTGACTTCCTTAATCCGGGTATCTGAAGAGAGTCTGCCCGAAAGCTCAGCAATTTGGCTTTCTGTTGCATTATCCTTCAAAAAAGCAATTACCTGTGGTCTAGTCTCAAAATAGGAAAGAAGTTGAGAGCTTGAATAAACAAGAATTGAAACTAAAGTTGCAACAAAAAAAGTTAGAGATAAAACAAAAGTAGCGGCTAATGCCTGAAAGGGAGATCTTTTAATATAATCAAGCGCTGTTTTAAGATGAATGTTTGCCATTATTCATTCTACCACCTACCAAATGAATCACTCTCTTTTTATATTTCTTTATAATCTCTTCATTATGAGTAGCCATTATTACAGTTTTACCTTCCTTGTGGATTTTTTCAAAAATCTGCATTATTGAATCAGATGTTTCCCAGTCAAGATTTCCGGTTGGTTCATCTGCAAGTAGAATTTTAGGATTAACTACCAAAGCTCTTGCCAAAGAGGTTCTCTGAAGTTCCCCGCCAGAAAGCTGTCTGGGAAAAAGGTCAATTTGTTTTTCTAAACCAACTAATTTCAAGACATGTTTTACTCGCCCGTCCCATTCATCCTGGGACAAGCCGATAACTGCAAGTGCCACCTCGACATTTTCGCGGACTGTGCGCTCGGGTAAAACTTTAAAATCCTGAAACACGGTTCCTATTCCCTGCCTGTAGAAAGGAATTTCACTTGCACTTAAATCTCCAACACTCACCCCATTAACGCTAACCCCCCCGCCATCAGGTAAAATCTCTCCCAAGATAAGCTTTAAAATTGTGGTTTTTCCTGCACCTGAAGGACCAGTAATGAAAACAAACTCGCCTTTCTCAACCTCAAAGGAAACTTTTTCTAAGGCAACAACGTTTCCAAACTTTTTAGTAACATCTTTAAATTTGACCATTTGGGCATATCATTCAATAACTTTTATTTTGACTACGTCCATGAACCAGCCGGCTTTTTTAACCGCTTGGGATTCTCCCCAAACTTTTACTTTTTTATCTACAAAGGCCTGAAGATCAATTGCTGTTGATGCCAGGTAAACAGTCTGGGACTTCCCGCCTTCCCTTTCAAGATGGTGAGTTCCCTCACCATTAATACCTTCTTCTTTCAATGTTCCTTCTGCAGTATCACCTTTAAACGAACTTTCGTCTAAAATTCCGGCTTCATTCTCTCCTACTGAAATGCTTGAGGAAAGACCGGAATTTCCCCCCCCACCCTTCGGTGATAAAAACCAGCCTGTTCCGATCCCTAAGATGACGACTGTGATGACACCTAAAACCATCGGATATTGATTCTTAATGAAGAAAACAACCTTTCTCAACACTTCCATAAAACCACTATATCACACTTTTCAACTCTGCATCAATAAACCCATCAAGCTCCCCATCCAAAACCGCGTCGGGATTTGAGCTCTCAAACTCCGTACGTAAGTCCTTGACCATTTTATAGGGATGAAGAACATAGCTTCTTATTTGGTTCCCCCAGGAAGCGGGGCGATAATCCCCTTTGAGTTCCTTTTTGACTCCTTTGGCTACTTCTTTTTCCAAAAGCCAAAGTTTTCCTCTTAAAAGATTTAGGGCAATTTTTCTGTTTTGTTCCTGAAATCTCTCGGATTGTGCATTGACAATAATCCCTGTGGGTTTGTGCATCAGCCTTACTGCTGTGGAAACTTTGTTAACATTTTGTCCACCGTGACCGCTGCTTCTAACAAACTGCCAATCCAAATCATCCTCATTGATTTTAATACCCGGAAGATCAATATCCTCAAGTTCAGGCATAACCTCAATTAATGCAAATGAAGTTTGTCTGAGTTTATCTGCATTAAAAGGAGACTGGCGAACCAGCCTGTGGGTTCCCGCTTCTCCTTTTAAATACCCATATGCATATTTACCTCCGACTTCAAAGGTTACACTTTTAATCCCGGCCTCATCCCCGGGAGTGAAATCTAAAGTTTCAAAACTCCACCCCCTTGTTTCGCAAAAGCGGGTATACATCCGAAAAAGCATACTCGCCCAATCCATAGCCTCAGTTCCCCCCTGACCGGCATGAATAGAAACTAATGCGTTTTTATCATCATATTCACCGGACAGGAAAGATATAAGCTCCAATCGGGAAAGAGTTTTTTCTGCTCTTGCGGACTCGGCGGGATCATGAACTTCTTTCAGGATGTCCAAGGTTTCGGATAAATCCTCTACCTCGACCACTTCTTTTTTAAGATCTGCAAGCTCCTGAGTAATTTTCCTGGCTTTATCCTGATCATTCCAAAGATTGGGATCAGAAACCTCCGCCTCAAGAATCTCAATTCTTTTTTTCTTTTCGGGAAGGTCAATTGCTTCTTTTAATCTCTCGAGTCTATCGTCTAGGGGTTGCATATGAGGGATTTTACTTTTTTAACTTCTAAAGGGTCAAGACTTTGGAGGATTTCTATAGCCGACTCTGTTGTAGAATCACTCGAGGCGACCGATTGCGGAATCTGATCCATCATTCCAAGCACATCTACTAATTTATTTCTTCCTGCTTCGATAGCAATCAAAATAGGTTTTGGTGCATTCTTCCAACCTAAAAATTCGGTAAGTGCCGTTTTTCCTCCGATTATTAAAAATCCTTCCAAAAAAAGCGCCAGTAAAAATCCAATAAATATTCCAAAAAGCGCCCCCTTAATGGACCAATCGATAAAATGCCGCCTGACTTGAGCAAGAGTCAGAACTAAAAGAAAAAGCAAAACCACGATTGCAATTGCTTTCCATTGAGAAGCCAGAAAATTAAAATCCAGATACTTGGTGATATTTTGCATTAACTAATTATATACCCTCAAGGAGTTGTTGTTGTCGTCGGGGTCGGGGTTGGACTGGCGATTGCAGTTGAGGTTGAGGTCGCAGTTGGTGTTGCACTTGCCTTGGGTGTTGCCGATGCAGATGGTTTGGCTGTTGCACCTTTCCTTAAACCAGTAACAATCACAACGTCAATTGAGGTTGAAGCTGAAGTTTTTGTTTCAACTTCTTTGTAAAGATCTTTTAATTTCTTTGTAAGCTCATCAACAATATCGGAAGAGAGATTTTTTGAAAATGTAACTGTAGTAGTTGCGTTATTTTGAGAGCTTGCATTACCTACCGAAATTGTCGAGTACCCCAAAGCCTTAAGTTGGGTTTGTAGATATGCAGCCTCGCCCGTTATTCCGGTTCCATTCTGAATCTCAATTTTCACTTTGTTTTTGTCCGCTGGTTTTGCGGTTGATGTCGGGCTTGGTGTCTCAACCGGAGCAAAACTCGATGTTGGGGTTGGCGATGGTTGGACTTCCTTACTTGATGCACTCCTGAAAATGAGATATCCCAAAATACCAACTAGGGCCAAAATTCCCAAAGCTAACAAAGCTTTTCCTTTGCCTGCTTTTTGAGGTTGACCAACAGTTGGAAAAGAAACACCGGAGTTTGTTGATTCCTGCTGTTCCACCTGCGGTGATTCGGCTTGATTTTCTTCCATCTCGAGTTAAGTGCGCAAGTATAGACACACACTTTGCATTCTGTCAAGTACCTATAATAATCCTGCACCTAAAAACGAGATCGATCCGAATTTAATTAATTTTCCCAAAGTTACAATGATAAAATATTTATAAACTTTGACTCCAGTAGCTCCTGCAACAATCCCTGCAAGGTCAAAAAATGGATTGGGAATTGCTGCCAAGACAAAAAGAGTCCAGAGACCGTATTTTTCCATCCACTTTTTGACTTTTTGTATTTTTCCTCCCTCATTAATTAAATGTTTCCCGCTTACACCAGCTACATACCCAGTTAACTCTCCAATTGTTGCTCCCAACGACACAACAATAGAAACCCACAAAGGATTAAGAATTCCCCCTCCCAAAAATGCCGTTAAAACAACCGGAGTAGGTAAAACAATTGTTGCGTTTCCCAAAACACTGATAATAAAAAGCCCGAGGTACCCATATCCCTGAAGGTTTGTAAATTTATCCCTATAAACAAAAATGACAACGCTTAACGCCAAGGCCAAAATCAATCCAGCAAACTTTTTGTACTTAATCATTCAACTTTTAGAAGCTCGATTTCAAAAACCAATGTTGCGTTCGGCGGAATTGTATCTCCCGCACCCGTTTCGCCATACCCAAGAGACGAGGGAATTGTTAATTTCCTTTTTCCCCCGACTTTCATCCCTGCAACTCCCTGATCCCAACCTTGTATAACTTCCCCTGCTCCCAAACTAAAAGTAAACGGGGTTCCCCTATCGAGAGATGAATCGAACTTAGTTCCATCAGTTAAAGTTCCTGTGTAGTGGACAGTAACTTTTTTGCCGGAAACGGCTTCATCGCCAGCCCCAACCACAATATCTTCAATTTTCAATTGTTCCTGCGCTTCTTCCACACTATTAGTTTTACCCACATTTAGTTTTTTATCAAGAAGCATTACGCCACCAAAAACAAGAACAAAAGACAAAATAAAAAGCGCAAACTTCCCCCACTCAAATCCCATTTTGTTTTCTTCGTTCATGATGCGTGCTTAAGACTAACATATTTATCCAAAATTTTCTCAGCCCAAAATAGTTTCTCTTTTTCTGTTTCTAATTTTAAACCTCTAAATTTTTCCCCCGAGTTTTTCAAGAATTTTAATCCTACTTCTTTCGCCCCTTTGGCTATATAAAATGCGGCTCTATACAAATTTCCTATTTCGTCAGTCATAAATTTGCAGTTACCTTCACATAATCCCCATATTCCTTTTTTATTTTCCCGATTTCTTCTTCACTAAGAGGTTTATCTAAAAACTTCATATCTGAAGTTTAGCAGAAAAAGATTACTTTGGCAGTTGGGGATAATGGCAGTGTTTCCATTTTTTGCCGCTACCGCACCAACACGGATCATTTCGACCAAGCTTCTTTTTTTTTGGCTCAATAACTCCTGTCATATCAGATTTATCGATATTCTCTCTGGCTTGGGCAAGAGGAATTTCGGCAGGTGCGGTAACACCAATCCTAAAGATTCTATGCGAAAGCTCTTCATCAACCCTATCAACCAAATTCTCAAACAATTGATATGCCTCATTTTTAAATTCAACAAGCGGGTCTCTTTGTCCATAACCCCGAAGTGAAACTCCCTCCCTCAAATCATCAATGTGGTCAATATGATCCATCCAAAGATGATCGATACTTCCCAAGTATACATATTTCTCCACCTGTCGCATTACAGTTTCTCCCAAACCCTTTTCCCTTTTCTCATAAACATCAACCAATAATTTCTGTAGGAAGGCTTCTTTATCGGTTTGCTTCTCAAGTTCCTGCCCGAGTCTTTTCATTGATGTATCATCAAAAGGAATTATTTCGAATAAAGTATCAGGAGAAATTCTTTTTTTAAGCTTTTCCAAAATCTCATCTTTTACGTTTTCCGATTCAAGAATCCTCTTTCGCAACCCATAAATAATTTCCCTTTGTTGATTCGCAACATCGTCAAATTCAACTAAACGTTTTCTGGTATCAAAATGGAATCCCTCAACCTTAACCTGAGCTTGCTCAATGGCTTTACTGATCAAAATATTTTCAATTGGCTGATCTTCGGGAAGTTTAAGCTTGTCCATTAGTCCTGAAATCTGCTCTCCTCCAAAAATCCTCATCAAATCATCCTCAAGTGAAAGATAAAATCTACTTGACCCAGGATCGCCTTGCCTGCCTGAACGCCCCCGCAGTTGATTATCAACACGCCTAGCTTCATGTCTTTCGGTTCCAATTACATGAAGCCCGCCAGCATTAACTACTTTTTCATGAAGGTCTTTCCAGTTTTTTTGCTCTTTGTCTCCACCCAAAACTATATCAACTCCCCGACCTGCCATGTTGGTGGCAACGGTTACCGCACCGGGCTTACCCGCCCCGGTAATAATTGTCGCTTCTTTTTCATGATTTTTGGCATTTAAAACCTGGTGAGGAATTTTTTTCCTTTTTAAGTATTCGGAAATAATCTCGTTTTTCTCAATTGAAGTCGTCCCAACTAAAACAGGCTGCCCTTTTTTGTATTTTTCAGTAATTTCATCAACAATCGCCCCATATTTGCCCCGAAGAGTTTTATATATCATGTCCGATTGGTCTTTCCTAACCATAGGCATGTGGGTCGGGATCGCAATAACGTCCAACTTATAAATCTTCCTAAACTCTTCAGCTTCTGTTGCCGCGGTTCCCGTCATTCCGCTCAAATACTCGTACATCCTGAAGTAATTTTGAAAAGAAATTGTCGCCAGGGTTTTACTTTCCTGCTGAATAACAGCCCCTTCCTTTGCCTCAACCGCCTGATGAAGCCCATCGCTCCAGCGGCGACCCATCATGAGACGCCCCGTAAACTCATCAACTATTATTACCTGATTGTCCTTAACCACATAGTCTCTGTCTTTAAGATACATCGTCTTTGCGCGAAGCGCGTTTTCAATATGGTGAATGCTTTCAAAGTCTTTCTCGTACAAATTATCAACTCCGAGTATTTTCTCTACTCGAGTAATTCCTGTCTCCGTTAGGCTCGCGCTCTTGGCCTTCTCATCCGTCTTGAAATCGGTGTCTGTGTTTAGTTTTTCAACAATTCCTGCAAATTTATAGTATTTATCGGTAGGTTCCGTATCGGGGGCGGAAATAATAAGAGGGGTTCTTGCTTCATCAATTAAAACCGAGTCGACCTCATCGACAATTGCAAAATAATGTCCTCTCTGCACCATCTCGGGCAGGCTTTGCACCATGTTGTCCCTAAGGTAATCAAATCCGAACTCATTATTCGTGCCATAAAGAATATCGCAATTGTATGCAATTTTTCGATCAGTGGGTTTAAGGTGAGCAAGTCGGGGGTCTCCGTGGCTTGTGTCATTAAATTCAGGATCATATACAAAACTTTTCCCTTCCTGAATAATCGAGCCTGTGCTCATTCCAAGTAAGTAAAAAATTGGAGCATTCCATCCGGCATCTCGGCGGGCCAAATAATCGTTAACTGTAACGAGGTGTACACCTCGCCCTGTAAGGGCCCTCAAGTATAAAGCGGGTACAGCAGAGAGAGTTTTTCCTTCTCCGGTTTTTTGTTCTACAGCTTTGCCCTCAAAAAGAGCAACAGCTGCCATTAACTGAACATCAAAATGCCTAAGTCCCAAAGCCCTATCCGAAGCTTCCCTCACAACCGCGTACGCTTCAGGCAAAAGACTCTCCAAGGACTCTCCCTTTTCCAATCTCTTTTTGAATTCGTTGGTCTTCTCAGGAAAATCTTTAATTTTTAATTTTTTATATTTACTTTCAAGGTCGTTAATTTTCTTAACGACTTTGTCTAGTCTATTAACTTCCCGGGCATTAAGATCAAGAAGCTTTGAAAATATATTAAACATGAGCTCCTAATTGTAGCAGAAAAACATTAAATTAGCTTCGGGGTAAAACCATTCAACCTTGGGGAAGATTTTTTCTAATTTTCTTCCGAATTTAACAGCCTCCGGCCTTTTGTCACCATAACAAAGCCTGTTAAAAACAATGATTTTTGATTTTGTAAGGTGTAACCTTGTAATGTCGATAAATTTATCGCCTAAATATGTATCAACTATCACCAAATCATATTTTTTAATTTTAAATTTCCTTGCATCCCCAATTACTATTTTTATTCCACTAGTGTCTAGTCCCAAATACCTAATGCCTAGTTCTATCATCACCGGGTCTATCTCAACTCCGGTAATTTTCGCTCTGGGCCAGAACTTTCTAATCAGTTTCGCCGCTGTGCCACCGCCCAAACCAAGAATGAGTGATCGGTGAACAGTGATCGGTGAACGGTGAACTTTTTTAAGAGTTTGCCTCCAAATTTTTTCAACAATACCTCCAGACTGTGTTAGCCCATTCGCCTGAATATATGTCCCCATTCCCAAAGTCTTCACAACCCGAAGTTGCCCGTTATATTTTGATTTTCTCTCTTCCAAAATCTTTGTTCCCAGCATAAAACTATTGTATATTAGCGGGGTATGGGCAAGGAAATCAAAACAATACAGAACGAATATCCCCAAACAGTATTTGACGTTTGGCACGAACTGCTTGAAAAAAGAGAGGAGGTTGCCAGGCAAACAGTGAAAGTGTATACAAATCATCCTCACGGGCAAATCGCCGACCAGGAAGTAGAAATTCTCCCGAGAGAAAGAATCTTATTGTCCGACAATGAAAGTGAGTTTTGGGGGCAACCAAATGAGGTCAAGGCTATAGGCGCTAGGGTGCAAGTAAGGCCCGATGATTATGATCCCAGAGTTAATTATTCAGGATCATACAGGTTTTTCTGCGAAGGAGATTCACTAAAAATAGACTCAAATCTCAATCGACACCTTGATCATACTTGACAACCTATCCAAGTATCTAGGCCAACTAATTATGGATGTTTCTTGGAATTTAGGGCCAACAAAAAACAAGCTTTACGGACATGTTGGAAAATATTTGATTGAACATTTTGACGATAATGAGAAATTAAAACTTTGGGCAAATGACGTGCTCGAAAAATTCGGCCACGTTGATGACAGCAGTAAGAGACTGGTGTTTCCAATAGACATGCGGTGGGTCGCGCATCTAATTAAATCAATTGCAGAAAATAATATTGATGATGGATATTTAAGAGTAAGCTCAAAGCATGGATCTGTTCCAATTCTTGTTGCCAATCAAACACAGGGAGAGATTACCGTATTCAGCACAACAAATGGTTTGTTTGAAAGCGGACAATTGAAGCTGCCGAATTTTTATCATTAATGTAAACTCCACCATACTTGTTTCGCATTTTATTTGGATATAGAATGATTCAATGACAAATACACCTCTCCCTGAAATACTTCGGCCGAAAACATTGAAAGATTTTGTGGGGCAGGAAGATTTGGTCGGTAAAGATAAAATCATTGCAAAACTTTTGAAATCCCAGGATTTTTTTCCCAGCCTTATCTTCTGGGGGCCACCTGGTTCCGGCAAAACCACCCTGGCAAGAATAATTGCCGGCGCGCTTAAAAAAGAATTCTTTGAATTTTCGGCAGTTAATACAAAGGTTAAAGAGGTTGAAGAAATAATTAAGGGGGTAACTAACTCGCCGATTATCTTTTTAGACGAAATACACAGGTTCAATAAAGCCCAGCAGGATAAACTCCTGCCTCATGTCGAAAAAGGGCAGATTATTCTTATCGGGGCAACTACAGAAAATCCGTCTTTCGAAGTGATTGCCCCGCTTCTTTCCCGCTGCAGGGTATTAATACTTGGTCAATTATCCCAAAAGAACTTGAAAAAAATCTTAGATAGAGCATTAAAATTCACAAAAAAGAAACTAAACAAAGATTCATTAGAATTTTTACTGGAAGCTTCAAACGGGGATGCAAGGGTAATGCTTAATGTTTTGGAAATTGCAGCAAACATTCACCTCGGGAGAGTCAAGGCCCACTCCCGAGGTGGGATAACTCTACAAGAAATTGAAACAGCTCTTCAAAAAAGGCAATATACTTTCGATAAACGCGGAGAAGATTACTACAACACTATCAGCTCATATTTGAAGAGTATGAGAGCAAGTAATGTGGATTCTGCTCTCTATTATCTGGCTAGAATGGTAGCCGCTGGCCAAGACCCACTCTATATTGCAAGGAGAATGGTGGTCTTTGCCTCTGAAGATGTGGCTTCTCCCACAGCGTTAGTGGTGGCAAACGCTGTATTCCAAGCCTGCAATACTATTGGTTATCCAGAGTGCCAAGAGAACTTGGCTGCTGGAACTGTTTATTTAGCTACAACCAAGAAGGACAGAAGTGCTTACGAGGCCTACATGAGAGCCTTAGAGGACGTCAAAAACTATGGAAACCTCCCTATCCCTCTCAAAATCCGAAATCCTGTTACAAAACTGATGGGTGAAATCGGCTATGGAAAAGGATATCGGCAGTATAACAAAGAAAGCTATTTACCGGAAAAATTAATAGGTAGGAAGTATTATAATAAAACCAAAGAATAGGGTTCATTGACTCTTACACCACAAGATATGTTTTATAACTGTATATCTAACATAGGTTAATTATGTCAAAGATGTCATAACCCAAGTTCAGAAGAAATTCCTTGCATCGCGGCAAGCGCGATGCCGATAAACTCTTTAAGTGGAATCCCAAGTTCCTTTTCGCACTTTTCAATATCTTCCCGTTTTACCCCGGCCGCAAAGGCTTTTTGATTCCATTTGGAAAGAACATTATCAATTGTAACCACAGAGAGTTTCTTTTCGGGTCTAACCAAGGTTACTGCAATGATTAACCCCGTCAATTCGTCGCAACAAAAAAGCGACCACTGCATTTTTGTTTGGGGAAGTTTTCCCTGATGAAACCAGCCGTGAGATTCAATTCCGATTAACAGTTCCTCATCTGTCTCGCCGAGTTCTCTTACCCAATCAACCATTAATTTCGCATGATTTTTCGGATCCTCTTTGGTAAATTCATAATCCCCATCATGTAGAAGTCCAACAATTTCCCAGCGGTTCTCATCCTCGCCAAAATGCTTCGCCAAAGCCTTCATTACAGCAGCAACGGAATAACAATGCTTTCGCAAGTTTGTAGACTGCATCTTTGAATGCAGAAGTTCAAGCGCTTTACTTTTTTCCACCTTTTTTAACCTCCTTGGTTTTGCTAAATCCGAACTTTCTTAAAAAGAAAGATATTACCGTGTAGACAAAAACTGTTGCGCAAACAATAACAATCCATCTGATAACTACATATGGATTAACTTCTGGAAAAACAAATCCCAATCCAAAAATAAGAAGCATTCCAAACAAAGTAAACGTCATGCTTAATAAAAAATCTTCACTCATATTTTAATCACCCCAATTCTTTGAATCGTCTTCTCTCTTCCAAATTTCGACAGTAGCATACCTGCTCGGGGCCCGTGGGACTTGCCAATAAAGGCGATATAAATTGCAGCGAAAGCGTCTTTGGTGGAAATTTTTAGCGATTTGGCAAGTTCATAGAGGGAAATCTGCAAACTTGCAGCATCGTCACCCTCGTTATAGATTTTTAGTATTGCCTTCAAATACTTCTTTTGATCTTCACTTAATATTTTTATATCTATTAACTTTATATCTTTTAATTCGTGCCTATATTCATCAGGCGCATAATTTTCAATCCAAATTCCGGCATATTTAATTCTTTCCTCCAAAACCCCAAGTTCACTTTCGTCAATCTTCCCACCCTTAGCCTCCTGCATTTTTTCCAAAATTTCTTTATCAGAAAGGCCTTGGGACAGAAAGTTTGCAATATCTCTAAATCTCGGAGCAAAAAATCCTTTTTCTTTTTCAGGAACTTTATCAATTTGAGACAACACGTAGGCCCTTGCCAATTTTTCGTCACCATTTTTGTCATATGCTTCCCAAGCCCTATCATATTCATCGAATAAATCAGGAATTGCCATTGTTCCAACCGGATCAAAGTTGATTTGTTGGTTATATTTAACCCTGGCGATCATAAATCTGACAAGGTATGGTGGAGTGATCTCAGAAACCTCCTTTGCGCTGGAACCTAAACCTCTTGAAGAAGACATCTTCTTACCTCCAACCAAAAAAAATTCGTGGGAAAAAGAATAAGGCACTTTCGTGCCGAGCACCTTTTTACACATCAACTTCGCAAAATCGTGAGAGCCGCCGGCACTCATATGATCCTTTCCGGCACCTTCTATGGTTACCCCAACCACATTCCATTTACATGGCCATTCCACTTTCCATAGTAACTTTCCAGAAATATTCTCCTTATCGCTAAATGGAGATATTTCTCCACTGTGGCCACACCCCTTTGTCCACTCAATTCCTTCTACTCTACATTCATAGGTTACTCTCTCCCCATTCCACCCCGTTGTGGTAGTTGTCGAAATCTTCCCACATTCCTCACACCTTGCCTGAAAAGGAAACCAGTTCTTTGGTTTTACTTTTCCATACAAAGTTTTATAAATTCCTCTAATTATTTCTGCCTTGTCAAGACACACCCTTACCATTTCATTCATTTTTCCGGATCTATAAAGATCGCTACCCCAAATTATTTTTGGATAAACCCCTATCTTGTCAAAAATTTCTATATATTCCTTACCCCAACGTTCTCCAAAAGATTTATATCCAGGATCCGGGGAAGGAATGGAATACAAAGGCTGGCCAAGATATTTTTTATAGATTTCTTGATCTACATAAATAGGTAACCCATCCATAGGATCGTGGTCTTCCAAAATGTAAGAAAATGTCACACTTTTATTTAGATCTTTCAACGCACGGAAAATTAATTCATGGGTAACTGCGGCACGAACAGATCCTATATGAACCCTCCCTGATGGGGTCTTCATATCATCAACCCAATAGGGTTTATATTTACCCGAAGCAACTATTTCTTTGGCAATTTTATCCGCCCAGTGCATCTGAAGCTATTTTACTCTATCGCAAGAATCTCGTAAACAACTTTTCCTGCCGGGGCCTCAACCTCGACCTTGTCGCCCTTTCTTTTACCAATCAAGGCAACACCAAGAGGAGATGTGTGAGAGATTTTTTTATTAATAGGATCCGCCTCCCACTCGCCAACCACTTCATAAAAGTGGTTTTTACCATTAACTTTCAAAGTAACCTTTGCACCAACACTAATTTCGCTTGCGCCATTTTTAGAACTCACCACACTTGCGCCTTGTATCACTTCCTGAATTTCATCTATCCTTCCATCCAAAAATTCAAGCTCCTCTCGCGCACTTTGATAATCGCTATTTTCAGATAAATCACCCTGACTTCTGGCATTAGACAATCTGTCAACAATCTTTAGCCTTTTTACATCCACCAAGGCAGAAAGCTCCTTCTTAAGAGCTTCCAAACCGGCTTTTGTAATCTTGATGTCCATTTATCAAAAAATCCCCGGCCTTTGGCGGGGACAACGGAGCAAATTGTAGACTCCCTAATTTATAAAGTCAAGAAATCAAAATATGGTAAAATGTATCACTTGTCGCCATCGTCTAACGGCTTAGGACATCAGGTTCTCATCCTGAAAATTGGGAGTTCGAATCTCCCTGGCGACACAAACTAAAAGGCGTGGGAAAGACGAATGAATGAGCGACTTGGGACTTCAAACCAAAATGAAGGGCCCTTTCCCCCGCTAACCTTTTGAGTATTGATTACCACCAAATCTACCCCTCCCCACCCAGTTGCATCTTCTATCGTTAGTTCCGAGCCAAACTTCTCGGTAAATAGCCCGGAAAAGTTTATTTCCGTTCCTTCCGAAAAGGGAAAAACAAAATAGTCCACTTTCCCCAAGACTGTTTTTTTAAGAAAAATATACTTATTGTCAGGTGAAAAAGCATTAAAGGGAATAGTAAGACTACTATCTTTTGGAAGTGTCTTTGAAAAAATCTCCTTGTTCGATACCGAAAATGTGTGAACGACTCCCGCTTCGACTTTTTTCTCCTTCATTGTTAAAGTTACCTTTCCGTCGGGTGAAAGAACGTCTATAGACGAGGTTGATATTGGTGTTTCAGAGGCAAAAATAGGAACAGGTTTATTACCACCTTCCTGCAACGAATTCCTTCTGAGAATGGCTAAAATGCCAAACAAGGCAAAAATAACAACAGCTAAGGTAATAATTCTAAATAGGTGCTTGCCCATAGATTGTTACAACCGTACCCGGATTATCCGCAGTGGAAAGAGTAACGTTCCCTTCTGCCACAGGGCCAACCCAGTTATAAAGCTTCTCTGCATCAATTATTCTCATATTCACGCAGCCGTGGCTCATAGGATAACCGAAATTATTATGCCAATATGTTCCGTGCAAGGAAAATCCCCTACCTGCCGCAACCTCGTTATTAGAGAAAAACATGACAAAAGGAACATTGGGTAGATAATAATAATCAGCTCCCGACCCTCCCGACATTTTGGTTGCCCGAAGTTTCTCCCAAATCTTAAACTCACCTGTTGGAGTTTTCCCCCATTTCCCTGATGAAATCACAGTCTCCATAAAAAGCTTATCACCTTCATATGCACGTAGTGTCTGTGTACCCAAATCAACATAGATGTGTTTTTCTCCTATATCCGCCGCCTCTCCCAAAACATCTGCTTCAAAAGTACCGTATGACAAATCAATACTCGGGGGCAGGATTTTTCTACCAGAAAAAGTACCAACCTCAGAATTATTTACACTTAACTTGAGACTTTCTTCACAACTCCTAAAGTTGGCACACTTTCGACGACTCATATCGTTAAAAACAAACAGCCCAGCAAAAATTAAGAAAGCTAAAAACACTAGTTGGCGAAACCTCATATTTAACATTAACTCATTTTTGTTAACTTGACAAATACCCTGTAGTATTGTAGGATTCCCGCCATGTTACCTATAGTCATGAGCGTAATTGTGGCTTTTTTGCCTCCAAATCAAGCTGTTTTGGGGGCTTCCCGCACGGAGCTTGCCAGCCGTTCCTTCTCGCTGGAAAACAGATATGACAATAAGTTTGTTAATGACGTTTTTAAGTACAATATCCTCTTAACCGTAAAATACATGGGGGATTCATTTACCCTTCAGCCCGGAGAGACTTTCGCCTTCCATGACCAGGTTCTGTCTGAGTACAAAGAAAAAGTGGTGAAAACCACCAATGCCCATTTTAACTACCAGGACGGGTTTAAGTCCGACGGTCTACTGTACGGCGACGGTGTTTGCCATTTGGCCTCACTATTATATTGGGCTGCAAAAGATGCCGGCTTAACCACATTTTATTTTGCCAACCATAATTTTGCCAAAATCAACGATGTTCCCAGGGAGTACGGAGTTTCTATCAAATTTATGCCTGGGGATCCAAGCGGAAGCGCCCGCCAAAATCTCTACATAACCAACGATTTTGACGTGCCTGTTACTTTCACCTTCATTTACGACGGGGTAAATCTGACAATTAAAATCTACTAATTTGCGGCTATTTGGGAAAAAATGGGGATATAGCTGTCATCCTTTAACCTCCTGTCCGGCCAGGAGGAAAGAGCAACTTTCAGGGCCTCCTCAACTCCTTCAGTAAAGACAAATTTAATGTCCTTTTTAACCTCGGAGGGCACATCCTCCAAATCCTTCTTGTTCTCTTTAGGAAGAATTATTGTTGTTAAACCCGCACGATGGCCCGCAATCACCTTTTCTTTAACTCCGCCAATTTCCAAAACCCTTCCCCTAAGGGTAATTTCCCCCGTCATTCCAACCTCACGTTTTACGGGAATTCCCGTTAAAGCAGATATCAGGGCAGTTGTAATGGCAACTCCTGCCGACGGGCCGTCTTTTTTAACCGCCCCTTCTGGAACATGAATGTGAATATCGATTTTTTCCGAGAAATTCTGCTTTAGGCCCAAAATATTATAATGGGACTTAACCCATGTGTGGGCGGCCTGGGCGCTCTCCTTCATAACGTCCCCCAAATGTCCTGTCATAGCAAGCCTTCCTTTCCCGGGCATCAGGGAAACCTCTATGAACAGAATCTCTCCACCAAATGGTGTAACGGAAAGGCCCGTGCTCATCCCAACCTCATCCTTTTTCTCGGCAATCATGGAAGTAAATTTCTGAGGTCCCAGGAACTTACGAATATCGGGGACTTTAACTTCTTTGGGGTACCGTTTCTTCTCCGCCATCATCCTGGCAACCTTCCTGCAAACCGCAGCAATGTTTCTCTCCAGATTCCTGACCCCGGCTTCTCTGGTATAACGGGCAATTATCTCTTTCAAGCCGGTATCCGAAATTGATAATTTTTTGTCAAATCCATGGGCTCTAAACTGCTTGGGAATCAAAAACTTCTTGGCGATATAGAACTTCTCAGCCTCGGTGTAGCCGGGGAAGCCAATAATCTCCATCCTGTCCCGAAGCGCAACCGGAATCGTATCGATAATATTACCCGTGGCTATAAACATTACCTCGCTTAAGTCAAACGGAACCTCCAGATAATGGTCGGAAAACTCTTTATTCTGCTCGGGGTCGAGAGCCTCCAGGAGGGCACTTGAGGGATCACCCCTAAAGTCGGTCCCGATTTTATCTATCTCATCAAGCATGAATACAGGGTTTTTGGTACCGGCATTTTTAATTCCTTGGATAATCCTTCCGGGAAGAGCCCCTATATAGGTTCTTCTATGACCCCTTATCTCCGCCTCATCCCTGATTCCTCCGAGAGACACTCTGACAAATTTCCTGTTTATAGCTTTGGCAATTGAGCGGCCTATTGAGGTTTTCCCGACTCCGGGAGGACCAATAAAACAAAGGATTGTCGGATGAACCTCGCTTTTATCCTCCTTAATTTTAGCTTCTTTCTTAAGTTTCATCACAGCCAAAAACTCTAGAATTCTTTCTTTAGCTTTCTCTATCCCGTAGTGGTCATCTTCCAGAATTTTGGAAGCTTTCTTCATCGACACATTGTTGGGGGAGGTTTTGCTCCACGGCATCTCGACAAGCCAATCGAGGTAATTCCTAAGATATGCCCCCTCGGGATTATGTGGAGACATTTGGGAAAACCTTTTGAGTTCCTTTTCCGTCTTCTCTTTTACCTCAGCACTCATCCCCGCATTTTTTATTTTGGCCTTATATTCCTTGATATCCTCGGAGGCCAGCTCCCCGTCTTCGGTAAGCTCTCCAAGTTCCTCCTCGATAGACTTTTTCTTCTCCCGAAGCATTTGTTTCTTCATCTGGTCCTCAAACCTTTTCTGGGTTTTAACCGTGATTGTTCTTTCAACCTCCAAAGAGTTCACTTCCGCCGAAAGCTTTTCAAGAGTAACCTCCAACCTCTTTTTGAGATTTATTTCCTCCAGGATTTTTTGCCTTTCCGAAACTTTGATGTCAAGAAGAGAGGCTACCTCGTCGGTTAATTCCAATGGATCGGGAGCTCCGGCAACAAGTTTCATCACTGTTACAATTTCTCCCTGTTTGCCCATGTTTATCGCCCTTTTGAAAACCTCTTGAAGTTTCTGCGACATTACCTTAACCTCAGGACTATCATCAACCTCTTCACTCAATTCCTCAACTTCCCCGATTAAATGCGGTTCAGTGGTAATTACCTCATTAAGCTTTATTCTTGCCTGTCCGCGAACGAGGGCATGAACTTCACCCTCAGTTGACATCATTTGGGTAATTGTGGCAATAGTTCCTATCTGGTATAAGTCTTCTTTTTCTGGATCGGTTGAGCGCGGGTCAATCTGTGTAAAAATTGCAACCACCCTGTCACTTTGAAATGCAGAATTTACAGCAGAAATACTTTTTGGACGGCCGAAAGACAGAAGCGTATCGGTTCTTGGAAAGATAACCGAGTCTCTTACGGCAACAATCGGAACTCTTCGTTTCATTCTTTAGCAGTCTATATTCTTAAGTGCCAGAAGTCAAGTGCATTTTTCCAACCAGAGTAGCAACAATGATTCCTAAGACCACTCCCCCCAGAATATCAATCGGGTAATGAACATTAGCCAAAACTCTGGCAACCCCAATTAGAATAGCCAAAACTATATAAAGACTACCCACTTTTCTATCATGTTTAAAAATGGTCATGGCAAGGGCAAAAGACGAAGCCGTATGGCCGGAAGGAAAAGCACCATTATCCCCCGGAAAAAGAACTAAAGGGGAATTTCCATTTGTTAAAAAGGGCCTTACGGTCGGGAAAAAGTTTTTAAAAATATCAGCGAGAACCCAAGCCAAGACAAAAGCAAGAATTCCATGAAGAACTTGCTCTTTTTTAATTCTCCCGTCGATAAACCACAAGACAAAAATGCCACCAAAAAGAATCCAAACCAAAAAACTTGCAAGAAAAGTAATTAGCACTATTTTATGCTACCATATTTGCGTGACACACTCACTTTTCAGAAGTTTTCAATTTGCCTTTGAAGGAATCTCAACCGAATTCAAAAAAGGTAGGAATTTCAGAATTCAAATATTTTTAGGTCTAACCGCTCTTATATCAGCTTTTATACTTAAATTTTCTCCAATCGAGTGGGCGATTTTGGTTATAACAATAGCATCTGTCTTAATTCTTGAGCTTATCAATACCTCCCTTGAATCAATGGTGGATATTGTGAGTCCTGAGATTAGACCCGAGGCAAAAATTGCAAAGGACGTCGCCGCTGCTTCAGTATTTATTGCTTCAATCGCTTCAGTTATAATAGGCGCTCTGCTCTTTCTTTCGAAATGAATAAAATCATAGAAACCTTTCTCACTCGCCTCACATATGGGGAAAGTGAAAACATCAAAAAAGAAACAGGAACAAACGGCGTAATTGAAACTCTGGCACGTGTTTATGAAAAAGCAAGAAATGCCCTTGAATATAGAGCTGATCACTTAGTCCGCCGGGCAGCAATAGAAAGAATCTTAAAGCGAAGAATAATTCTTGATAAAAATCCAAAATCGGTAACAAGTCATCTTCTAACGGAGCTTAAATGGGCGCGGTATCTTGCCTTTACTGAAGTTGACCAAAACCTATTCTCAAATCTCGAAAAAATTCTGCAAAAATATATCGGCAAGACTTATGATTCAATTCCTGAGGTGTGGATCTCAAAAATCGCCTCTGCTGAAATTGAGGACATTCTGAATTTGAACACCGACTACCACGATTTCACCCTCCTCACTTTTCAGGTAATCAAACAGAAAGTAAAAATCAAAGATGAAAATATCGAACTTTTGATTTACTACGCTGTTGATAAAGTTTATGGACAAAGCGACGAAGAACAAATTGCATACCATATTCTAAAACTCGGGGCAGATTGGAATCTTTTTAATCTGGCAAAAAACCACAAAGATACGTCCCGGATAATTAAATTCGTCCGCCGTCAAATGCCCCCTCTTATTCTTTTAAGGGACATGTATTTTTACTCTCCTTCGGAATTTAAGAAAACCATTTCCGACGAAGCCAAATTCAAAAAATCCGCGGGGGAGGTTCTGGAAAATCAGTTGAATCAAATGTCCGGAAGAATTCAAACGGCGAGTATAAGAAGCATTATTTATGTATTCCTAACGAAAATGGTTATTGCAATGGGCTTGGAAATTCCTTTTGAAATTCTTGTTTATGGGAGTCTTTCCAAAATTCCACTGATCATAAACATCGTTTTTCCGCCGGTTTTGATGTGGACAACGACTCTGCAAAATCATCTACCTGATGATTCTGAAAAAGAAAATCTGATTAAAAGAACATATTTTATTTTTAACAACTTTGACAAACTCAAAGACGAAACCGACATTCTCACCGACAAGATTGAAGAAAAAACTTCGACTATCTACAGCATCTTTTCGACCATTTATATAATTATCTTTCTTGGAATTTTTGGTCTTATATATTTTGTGCTCGGAAAAGTCGGTTTTAGCTTTGCTAGCAAACTTGTATTTATCTTCTTTTTAACAATAATCGCTTTCTTTGCTTACAGAATTTCTCAAATCGCAAAAGTTTATTCATGGAAGAGTGGGGCAGAAAGGTCAAGTTTTGGGGACATTGTTTCTGTTCCAATTCTTTCAATCGGAAGTCGCCTTTCACGCGGAATTTCAAAACTAAACTTTCTGGCTTTTGCTTTTGACTTTATACTCGAGGCGCCTTTTAAAATAATCCTTGGTTTCTTGGACTCCTGGGTTCAATTCCTCTCACTTAAAAAAGAGGAAGAGATTATTGAGTGAGAAGAAACTTAACCCTTCTGGCAACAGCTTTACCCGAATCAACCATCTTAAACCTTTTACCCACATATTTTTGAATCAATCGAATGAACCGTAGCAGTATTGCAGGCAACCACGATCAAAGTAGCACCCTTCCCTAAAAGATATTTCGTATTCTTAACAGCAATTTTCCTAATCTCGCGCTCTACAGATCTCCCCCCAATTCCCGAGTCAAAAATCCCGATAATTCTCATGCCCATTTTGATATAATAGCACCTATATTGCCCGATCGGCTAACGGTAGGCCAAATGGTTCTGGACCATTTAATCCTCGTTCAAATCGAGGTCGGGCAGCTCATGAAAAATATTCTTGCTTCAGATTATATATATGTTGGTAGATCAAAAATATTTAAAGCGGGCCGGGGTGTTTTCGCCAGTCGTGATATTAAAAAGGATGAAATTATTGAAAGGTGTCCGATTATTGAAATTCCAAAACACGATTCATCAGGTTTAAACGAAAGTATTCTTGTTACTTATTTCTTTTATTTTGGTAAAGATAAGGAACGATTGGCAATAGCCTTGGGTTTTGGATCAATATATAACCATGCATATATACCAAATGCAAAATTCAGAATAAAACAAAAAGATACAGTAATTGATTTTGTTGCCTTAAAAAATATTAACAAAGATGATGAGATAACCGTTAATTACTACAATGGCAATCCCAAAAAAAGTCCTTTATGGTTTGAGAAAGTCCTATCTTGAAGATAATATCCTGTAGTATTTGACTTTGTGGTTTATTTGTTATACAATTCCCCCGTTAGCATTAGTTTTGGTTTTATAAGATAAAGGTACCCCAAATTTACTTTTTATTTGTATCTTTTTCTTCACTAGTACTAGATTTTTTATGTATAACAACAGATCCGTAGACAGACGTGGCCGCGGCCAAAACCGTGGATTTTTCTGTGGAAATGGGAATTCTCGCGGCGGAGGCTATAGAACTATTAAATCATTTGATCCTACAGGTTTGATTAATAGCCCACAGGAAAGGTCTACTAACAATGAACATGTCATTACCCACTCTTTTAATGATTTTAGAGTTTCAGACTCAATTAAAAGGAATATTACCGACAAAGGATATAAAATCCCTACTCCCATACAGGATCAGGCAATTGACCCAATTATTGAGGGCAGGGATTTAATAGGAATTGCCAATACCGGAACAGGCAATAAACAAGGTTCTAACCAATAGAAATCAAAAAGTGTTGATTGTTACCCCCACCCGAGAGCTTGCGGCTCAAATCAGAGATGAATTTTCATCTTTCTCCAGGGGACTTCAAATTTACTCTGCACTCTGTATCGGTGGTGCCAGTATGGGCAGGCAAATTAACGACTTACGAAGAAATCCTAATTTTGTAATTGGAACTCCGGGAAGACTTGAAGATTTAATAAGAAGCAGAAATCTAAATTTATTCGGGTTTGGATCTGTCGTTCTTGATGAAGCGGATCATATGGTTGATATCGGCTTTATTCAAAATGTCAGGTTTATTATTTCGTGTCTATCCACCCCCCGTCAGTCACTATTTTTCTCGGCAACAATTGATGGGAAAGTGAGAGAGGTTTTGCAAAGTTTTGTCAAAAATCCCGTCACTGTTTCTGTTAAAACAGGTGAAACCGCAGAAAATATTACTCAAAATGTAATTCGAGTTAATGGGTCAGAAAGAAAAATTGAACATCTTCATAAACTTCTTATTACAGAGGATTTTGAAAAGGTTCTTATTTTTGGTAGAACCAAACACGGAGTTCAAAAACTTTCGGATAATCTGGTTAAAAGAGGATTTAGGGCGGATGCTATACACGGCAATAAAAGACAAAGTCAAAGAATCAGAACCCTTGAAAATTTTAAAAGAAATAACATTCAGATTTTAATTGCAACAGATGTCGCATCACGCGGACTTGATATCCCAAATGTCAGCCATGTTATTAATTATGATTTACCAGAATCTCATGATGCCTATATTCATAGAATAGGAAGAACCGGCCGGGCAGACAAAAAAGGTATCGCCTTAACTTTTATTGGGTAAGGATCTGCTAAAGTTATATAGTGAAATTTGCGATTTTTGTTTTTATTCTAATTACCCTATATGGCGGATACCTCTTTCTCCAAAATTTATCGCTTAAAAATGAGCTTGAGAAAAATGTAAATACGATTCAACAAATCTCAACCGAACTTGATTCCATTAAAACTCAGGATCCTTATAGAGCAAACACTGAATTAAAAAAAGAAATTGATAATATTCAAAAAACTTTTGCACAGGCAGTTTCCAAATATGAAAGTCTATTGGATTTGGAAAACCCTCCCAAAAATATTAAAGGGCTTGATGAGCTTTTTGCCGAGATTTTAGTTCTTTTGGGAAAGCGTGATTATTCCGAAGCGGGTAAAAAACTGACAGAACTTTCAGGAAAAATTAAGCATGAATAAACCAAAATTGCAGCTAGCGTTACCATTTCTCAAAATGTTCCCGCCAGTAACGCTGCACCGGGGCAGGGATATTCAAGACAAAAAGTCTCAACCGATGCTGGAGACTTTCAAGTTGACATTATTGCGGGAGATTTAAGATCAACCCGAGTAATTGTTGATACCGCATCGGACTCAACCTGCGGAAACGAATGTCCCGTATTGCCTTTTGTCCCGCAACTTATCCGACCTGTGCCGGAAAAATAAATTCATTTGATACCTTACTCATGAATAAAAACAAAACTTACTTTAATTCAGACAACAATGTTTACAGCAATAATCCCGGAGCCATCTTCGGAGGGGGTTATATCAGATTTGTTTCCGCCGTTTCTCAATGGGGCAGGGACACGGGAATTGACGGCATGATTTCAAACTACCCGCTTCTGGTATTTAACTCAAATGTCGCCTTCGGCGGAGATGATGACCCCAAAAATGGCAGTAAAGGCGCAAGAAGCTTTGTTGCCAACAATGGGGGCTCAACTGCCCTTTGGTCCGGAGGTTATAAAGTCGGCCCCGGCCGTGACCTCCCCAATGTTATTCTTTTTGTGAAGAAATAATCGTTAATTTGGATCAATTTGATGTCAAATTAACGATATATTGACAAAAAGTCGTTAATTTGCTATATTACTCATGTGGCTACTACAAATCCAATAAAAGCTAAAATCAAGACTCTGAAGGCAGAATATGATATTTTAAGCAAGGGAAAAGAGTCGCTACTTAAAATTATTGATGAATCCGAGATTTCTGAAAGCGTTTTTAACTCAAACGCTATTGAGAATTCAACCCTAACTCTTCAAGAAACAGAAAAAATCCTTTTAGATCTTGAGGTCTCTCGGAATATTTCTGTCAGAGAGGTTTTTGAAACCAAAAACCTTGCCCGGGTTATGGAATATGTCAAAAATAAGGCGGTGGAAATAGAACTTTCGAAAGAAATGATTCTTTTTCTCCATAAAATGCTTATTAGTAATATTAATGATAGCATCGCTGGACGCTTTAGAGAAAAAGATGAGTACGTTCGGATAGGAACTTATATCGGGACCGCTCCAGAACACATTGAAAAAATGATTGATGAAACTCTATTCGAGTATCTAAGCGGACATAACAATTACTTTATTGATAATATTACCAAATTTCACCTAGATTTTGAGTCTATACACCCATTCATAGACGGTAATGGACGAATCGGACGAGTAATTATCAACTATCAATTAATCAGACAGGGATTCCCAAATGTAATCATTCGAAACAAAGAAAAGAAAATATATTATAAATCATTCGACGAATATCATAATTCGAAAAATACTAAGGTTATGGAAAAAATATTGGCGCTTAGTCTTATCGAATCACTTCACAAACGAACGGCCTATCTAAAAGGGGATCCTATAATCACGCTTGCTGATTACGCAAAAGTGCACAATAAATCCGTAAATTCTCTTATTAATTTAGCAGGACGTCAAACAATCTCTGCTTTTCGCGAAAAGGGAGTATGGAAAATTAGCAAATCTATTCATATCTAATGGCCTCTATCGGCTGTAAGTTTGCAGCTTTGCGAGCGGGGTACCAACCAAAGATTATCCCTATCGCCCCAGAAACCCCAACTGCCAGGAGAACACTAAGGGGGTTAATAACAAAAGGCAAATCCAATAATTTTGAAATTATATAGGAAAGAATAATTCCCAAAATCATTCCCAAAACCCCGCCTGCAATTGTTAGAATTGTTGACTCAACCAGAAATTGGGAGATAACGATCCTTTTGGTGGCGCCAAGGGCCTTTCTTAGGCCAATTTCTCGGGTTCTCTCTACAACAGTAACAAGCATAATGTTCATTATTCCTATCCCGCCAACCAAAAGGGAAATTGCCGCAATTCCTGACAAAAGCGCAGTAAATGCCCCGGTTACTTGAGAAAGAGTCGACAAAACATCAGCCTGGGAAAAAATCGTAAAATCGGCATTGGCAGGATCCGCAATATTGTGCCTGTCAATCAGTAAATACCCAACCTGATCGCGAACGCTGTCCATTGCTTGGGCATCGGAAACCTCAACCGAAACCGAACCCACATAGTCAACTCCGAAAAGCTGCTTCTGGGCAGTCAAAAGAGGAATGAGAACCGTGTCATCCTGATTACCGCCAAAACCCCCCCCGCCCTTTGATGTCATAACCCCGATTACCGTGAATGCTATCTTGTTTATACGAATAGATTTTCCGATTGTCTGCGAGACATCCCCAAAAATATCTGTTGCGACAGTCGGTCCCAAAACCGCAACCTTAGCCAAAGAATTATTTTCAGCCTCCGTAAAAAAACCTCCCCACTGCATTTCAACATTTCTGACCTCACTATAAGAGGGCATCACCCCTACAACCGTCGTATTTATGCTTTTCCTGCCGGCGGTTACCGCCTCTCTTCTTTGAATCTCGGCAGAAACGTTCTTAACCCCGATTACTTTGGAGGAAGTAAGAATTGCTTTGGCATCATCCAATACAAGAGTTGTTGCAGTTCCCGAAGCACTTCTGAAATCCCCAGGTCTGATAGAACCGGAAATTACAGTTAAGAGATTGCTTCCCAACGCCTGAATCTGGGTTTCGACCGACTTTTGACTTGCCTGGCCCAACGACAAAAGTGTAATAACCGCAGCAATCCCAATTATTATTCCCAGAGTGGCCAAGGCCGTCCTTGTCTTATTAAGGCTTAATGCCTCCAGAGACGATGTAATAAGTTCCCTAGTTTCCATCTGTAATCCTCCCGTCTTTCAGGTGAATAATTCTTTTGGCATATTTTGCTATCTCGGGTTCGTGAGTAATCATTAAAATCGTATTTCCGGCCTTATTTAATTTTTTAAAAATTGCCATAATTTCCTCTCCCTGTACGCTAGCCAAATTCCCTGTCGGCTCATCGGCCAGAAGAATTTTGGGGTTCATTACAAGTGCACGGGCTATGGCCACTCTTTGCTGCTGACCACCGGAGAGCTGATTACTTAAATAGTTGATTCGATCTGAGAGCCCAACTTCCTCCAAGAGTTTTGTGGCTTTTTCCTCCCTTTGCTCTTTCGGAATACCGGCGTAAAGCATGGGGAGCATTACGTTTTTTAAAGCCGTGGTCCTCGGCAGTAAATTATAAGACTGAAAAATAAATCCAACCATTTTATTTCTGATCTCGGCCAGTTTATCGTCTGTTAGTTTCCCTATTTCTTCACCGTCCAAAAAATACTCACCCGAAGTGGGGGAATCTAAAGCCCCCAAAACATGCATGAGTGTGGATTTTCCGGATCCAGAAGGTCCCATTATAGCCACGAATTCGCCCTTTTTTACTTTGAAGGAAACATTGTCAAGCGCTAAGGTTTCTGCGCCATCAGTTTTGTAAATTTTGGTTAAATGGGAAACTTGAATCATGGCCTAATTCT
>Ga0209210_1000778_pt1 | contig 30690 bp, 36 predicted proteins | sample RifGroA1_FD_183991 | JGI IMG/M metagenome (GOLD analysis project Ga0209210, IMG submission 183991) | Contaminated groundwater microbial communities from Rifle, Colorado, USA - Rifle Groundwater A1 (SPAdes) (version 2) | ecosystem: Environmental > Aquatic > Deep subsurface > Groundwater >...
ATTATTTACCATGAGGGTACGCTACCCCTAGCGTTTCTGAAAATTCTCCCTAAAGATATAAAAACCGAAGAATTTAAATTAGCAAAAATTATTTGGACTTTTTTGGATAATTTGTACCCCGGCAATACCGGAAAGGTTATTCGCGAACTGCATGAAGTTGTTAAAACGGAAGCTCCTGAGTTTGTTTTTTCGGTCATGGCGAAGCATTTTCGAGATCTTTATTGGGTAAAGACTGACGCTTCGACAATTCCTTACCAATCATGGAGAATTTCAAAACTTAAGTCTCAGTCGTCAAAATTTAGCGAGGAATTACTTAAGGATATAATTCCTGACTTGGCTCAAATTGATATTGAAGTCAAGACCTCTAAGGCAAATTTAGTTTCCGCCCTTGACCTTCTTATCATTAAAAAACTAAAATAGACCAAAGTGAAACCAATAAGCGAGTTAACAAAAGAGGATATAAAAGACATCAAACTCATTTGCTTTGACGTTGACGGCGTTACCATAAAAAAGGGCACTGAGATCAGCGAAGTAAAAACTTCCGAAAATACGACTCTCACAGTAAAAACATCGAATTTGTCTCCGGAGATGAAAGATGCGATTCTCAAACTTAAAAAGTATTTCTTTGTAGCAATCAATAGCGGCAGAAGTTCAATGTACTTAACGAAAGTATTTTCTGAGCTTCTTTGGGACAATATGGCCCTTATAAGCGAGATCGGTATCTTCTCTTTATTAAACGGGGGACTTGTTCAGCATGAGAAATTTGATGAAAGGACTTTAACTAAAATGAAAAATATTCTTGTTGACCTTCAAGGTCTGGAAGGTAAAGTCAAAGATTTCAGAGCGTTTGAACCAAAACAATTTTTGATAACATTACATGCTTTTTCAGAAATTCCTGAAGTTTACGATGTTCTTAAAAAAAATGATCCCGAGGGCGAGTTTTGTGCAATCTGGAATGGAGAAGCTTTTGACATACTTCCAAAGAGGCTGAACAAAGGAACCGCACTTAAAAATTTGTGCAAACATCTCAACATTGACGTCTCACAGACCATGGCTATTGCTAACGGCCCGAATGATCAGGCGATGGTGGATGTTTCCGGAATCAGTGTGTCGACTGAACCTAAAGAGTTAAAAGCGGATTTTTACACAGAAAAAATTCAAAACTTGGGAGGACTTGAGCTGACGGAAAAATTATTGGAGTTAAAGAATTATTAGATAATGGACCTAGATTCCCTTGGTGTTCAAAAATCGTTGGAGCTTTTCCCGGACCAGATAAAAGAGGCATATCAGCAGGCAATGGCTTGTGATTTAAAAATAGCATCTCCTCTTAACGGCGTTGTAATTAACGGCATGGGCGGTTCCAGTAATGCCGCCAAGATTTTGGAGGGAGTTTTTGAAGAGGATTTTGGCGCCCCGATCGATATTGATATTCATAATGATTATGGTCTTCCTTCGTGGGTCAATAAAGATAGCTTGGTAATTGCCAACAGTTATTCCGGCAATACGGAGGAAACAATTTCGGGTTACGAGGATGCTAAAAAAAGAGGTGCGAGAGTGATCGGAATTTCAACCGGTGGCAAGATTTCGGATATCGTTATAGACCCCAAAGACACCAATCCGACCGGTTTTCCCAAGACCGGACTTGGTATTTCGATAGGTGCCCTTGCCGGCGTATTGACAAAGATCGGCGTTTTAAAAATTCAGGAGGAGGAAATAAATTCTGCCCTAGTTGAACTTATGCAAATACGAAACATCTGGGATGTAAAGGAGAAGGCCGAATGGCTGAATGGTTATTTACCCGTTCTTTTCGGAGGCAGACCCTTAATCGGGGCTCTAAATGCAGGAAGAAACGTAATGTGTGAACTTTCCCGCAACTTTACCCAGTTTTACGATTTTCCGGAAGTTAATCACGTTCTTATTGAAGCTACACATAAACCGGATTTCGTTAAAGAGAAGACTCGATACTTGTTTTTTGTGAGCAAATTTAACCACCCGAGAGTTTTGGCTCGCTACAAAATTACGAAGGAACTTTTTGATGAACAAAGTCTGATGTACCGCGAATATACACTAAGGGGGTCAACAAAACTTGTTCAAGCCTTAGAACTTGTGCACTATTCTTCCTGGGTGGGATTTCACCTTTCGATTATTCAAGACACAGATCCCGGACCGGAGCCATGGATATCTAAACTCAAAGAGAAGCTCTCCAAAGTTGCCTGATAATTTCATCTTACTAACACTTCTACCATTCGAATGATTGGGGTAGTACCACAACAAAGTTTGCTTATTTTATAAAGGCTTCTCCCTTTCGTTCCTTGATAAACGTTTTGATTTCTTCCATTCTCCAATATTGGCCCCTTTTGGTGGCAGTGAAGTCAATATATCGAGAAATTCCGCTAAAGAGTTTCGAATAATCTTTCTGACGAATATGTCACCTATGGTCTTTCTATAACCACTTCCTTGCAAAGCTAATACTGCATGAACTTTTGCAACAGTTCCGTCGCTCACTTTAAGGGTTTTGATAATATCTTCATAAGAGTATTTGTTTTCAAGAAGCATAAAAGCAATCGAGACTCTTTTGGCAAGCATTGAACGTTCGGCCGGTGACAGTAAGTCCTTTAAAAAACTAATTACTTCATCATGGGATTTTGCATTCTTAATGGAATTAATAAACACTTCATGTACCTTCTCCTCTATCTTTTTATTCATAAAGTGTTTTGAAGCTCTCATGTTTGTACCTCAACCATTCGAATGATTGAATTAGATAAATACTAGTATCTAAGTAAAGGGCGTTCAAGTAGTTCTTTTCAAGAGTAATTTTTCTATATAGAATGAATAATATAGAATTACACCATGAGTAGCTTGCCCATTGTTTCATTCTTCAAAGATATCGATAAACACGACACACCTCTTGTCGGCGGAAAAGGCGCAAACCTCGGAGAAATGACAAGGGCGGGGTTCCCCGTACCCAACGGTTTTGCAATTACTATAAACGCCTACGATGCCTTTTTACAGGAAAACGATATTGCCAGAAAAATTTACGACATTTTAAAAACCACCGATGTAAATGACCCGACGCAGTTGGGTAGTGCGGGCCGGGATATACAAAAAATGGTCATTAACGGTCAAATTCCGGCTGATGTTTGTAAGGAAATTATCTTAGCCTATAAAAAACTTTCAGGAACCTTTAGACATGCTTTAGTTGCCGTTAGATCCTCCGCTACCGCGGAAGACGCAGGGACAACTTCTTTTGCAGGACAGCACGCAAGCTTTTTAAATATAGAGGGCGAGGCAAATTTACTGGTAAGTGTTAAGGAATGTTGGGCATCTCTTTTTACTCCCCGTTCTATTTATTACCGGGTCGAAAATAAGATTAAGCACGAAAGCGTGAAAATCTCTGTTATTGTAATGAAAATGGTTCAATCCGATGTCTCCGGAGTCATGTTTTCTATCGATCCTACAAATAATGATAAGGAAAGAATTATTATAGAATCTGTTTGGGGACTGGGGGAAACGATTGTTCAAGGTTCGGTAATACCTGATAAATATGTTGTTCAGAAGGGAACTTTTGATATCCTTTCTAAGGAGGTATCCGACCAAACGGTCCAACTAATTAAAGTTAAGGGTCAAACAAAAGAGATTGACGTACCCAAAAACATTCGTGATAAGCAGAAAATTACCGATGAAGAAATCATTAAATTGGCAAAAATATCATCAAAATTGCAACAGCATTACTATTTCCCCCAAGACACGGAATGGGCCAGAGAAAAAGGAGAGCTTTTCATTGTTCAGACCAGACCCGTTACAACCATTGCCGAAACAACTAAGATTGAAAAGTCAGAGAAAGATGAATTTAAAATATCACGGGCGCCGATTGTTTCAGGAGCCCCCGCTTCTCCGGGAATCGGAACAGGGCCAGTAAAAATATTAAAAAGTCCCAAAGAAATCGGAAAAATTCAAAGGGGGGACGTTTTGGTTGCACCCATGACTTCACCCGATTATGTGCCTGCAATGAAAAAAGCAGCTGCCATAGTAACAGATCAAGGAGGACAAACTTCTCACGCTGCAATAGTTTCAAGAGAATTGGGAATTCCTTGTGTTGTCGGTACAAAACTTGCAACGAAAATACTTAGAGACGGTAGCATAGTTAGTGTTGACGGATCAACGGGGCAAATCTTTATGGGGGCATTAAATAAAATTATAAAATTAGAATCGGCAAAGCTTACGGAAAATAAAAAAAACAGCAAAATTAAAACCGCGACTAAAGTTTATGTTAACCTTGCTGAGCCGGAGCGGGCGAAGGAAATATCGCGTCTTAATGTCGATGGGGTGGGGCTACTCCGCGCGGAATTTATGATTGCTAACATAGGCATTCACCCCAAAGAGGCGATTAAAAATAAGGCGCAGGGTAAATTTATTGACAAACTGGCCCTGGATCTGGAAATCTTTTGTAAGGAGTTTAATCCCAGGCAGGTTATCTATAGAGCAACAGATTTTAAGACTAATGAATATCGAAGTTTGCCGGGCGGAAAGGCATGGGAACCTATTGAACCAAACCCACTTCTGGGTTTTAGAGGCGCGTATCGCTATATAAGTAACCCAGAGGTTTTTAATCTCGAACTTCAGGCCATAACAAAAGTCCGCGAAAAATACGACAACTTAAATCTGATGATACCTTTTGTCAGATCTCCCGAAGAACTATCCAAAGTACGTAGAATTGTTGCCTCATCCGGGTTATTTGAAAAGAACTCTTTTAAATTCTTAATGATGGTAGAAATACCTGTTAATGTAATACAGATTGAGGATTTTATTAAAGTTGGGATAGACGGAGTTTCTATTGGCAGTAACGATCTGACTATGCTTATTGAGGGAACGGACAGAGACAACGCAGAAGTAGCCACTGAATTTAACGAAATGAGTCCTGCCGTTCTCTGGGCCCTTAAACGTGTTATAACTAAATGTAATGCGGCAGGGGTAACCAGTTCGATTTGCGGTCAAGCGCCTAGTGAGTATGAAGAATTGGTTAAAAAGCTGGTTAGATGGGGGGTTACAAGTATTTCTGTTAACCCTGATGCTATCGGAAGAGTAAGAGAAATTATAACTGAAGCGGAAAAAGATATCTAAGATACATGAGTAAAATTACACATATTTGGGCCAGAGAAATTTTGGATTCAAGAGGAATACCAACTGTGGAAACGGCTTGTATACTTGATAGCGGATCGGTTGCCGTTTCATCTGTTCCAGGGGGAACTTCAGCCGGAAGCCATGAGGCTTTGGAACTGAGGGATACGGATAATAAGCGTTATTTGGGTAAGGGAGTTTTGCGGGCTGTTGATAACGTTAATAAAGTTTTGGGACCTGAAATAATAGGAATGGATCCTCAAGATCAAGTGAGTATTGATAAAAAACTTATAGAAATGGATGGAACGGAGAATAAATCCAAATACGGAGCCAATGCAATTCTTTCGCTCTCTGAAGTAGTGGTTAAAAGCGGGGCATCGTCTGCCGGGCAGCAGCTGTATACATGGATTTACACATTGGCCGCCAGGAACGGTATGACTCATAAAGCCAGAATGCCCACCCCACTTTTTAATATGATAAATGGGGGACTTCACGGTGCGGGAAATTTGGACTTTCAGGAGTTTTGGGTGATCCCGGCATCATCAAAGCCATTTTCTGAAGGACTTGAGATGGGTGTAGAAATCTACCTGACAATCGGAGAAAATCTAAAACGAAGAGGTGCCATTCATTCCGTGGGCGACGAAGGAGGATTTGCTCCGAACTTATTTACAAATGCGGATGCGTTTGAAATATTTGTTGAGTCGATTAAGCAAACTGAGTACTCACTAGGTCGTGATGTTTTTCTGGGTCTGGATGTTGCCGCTAACTCCTTTTTCAATAACGGCGTTTATTTGATTAAAGATAGAACAAACGGAATGGATGGAGAGCAGCTGCTTGAGTATTATAAAGGCCTTTGCAACCAGTACAAACTTGCCATTTTGGAGGATCCCTTTCAGGAGGATGCCTGGGAGGATTGGTGTAAAATCTCCGTTGAAATGGGAAGCTCAATTATCATTGTAGGAGATGATCTTTTGGCAACCAATCCCAAGAGAGTTGCAAAAGCAATTCAGGAAAAAGCCTGTAACTCGATACTTATTAAACCCAATCAAATTGGAACCGTGACAGAAACCTTTGAAGTAATTAAGATGGCTAAAGATGCCGGCTGGAAGGTCATAGTTTCACACCGATCAGGAGAAACAAACGACAGCTTTATTGCAGATTTTGGAGTTGGAGTTGGCGCCGATTATATTAAATCAGGAGCTCCTTGCCGCGGTGAGAGAGTGGCCAAGTACAACCGTCTATCTACAATTGAAGTTGAGCTTTCACGAATGGTAACTGAAAAGTAGTATGAACCAAGTACCTCCTAAATTAGTTATGCTTGTAGTATTGGATGGTTGGGGAATCGCGGCGGGAGGTCCGGGAAATGCAATCAGTTTAACCCAAACCCCAAATATGAATCGCTTTTATGCTTCATATCCGCACTCAGAGCTGGGAGCTTCAGGAGAGAGTGTTGGCTTACCGAGAGGCGAACCGGGAAACACGGAGACGGGACACCTTAATTTGGGCGCGGGTAGGATTGTTTATCAGGACCTGCAAAGAATAAATATGAATATCGCTGATGGCAGCTTCTACCGAAATCAAGTTTTAATTGGAGCGATCGATCACGCCAGAGTAAGCGGCGGAAATTTGCATTATATGGGTCTTATTGGCGCAGGAGGAGTGCACAGTAATATTGAGCATCTTTACGCTCTAATCGAACTGGCAAAGAAACATGAATTTAATCGGGTCTTTTTGCACCTTTTTACCGACGGACGGGATTCACCCCCAACCTCTGCAAAAACGTATGTGTCAGAGATAAGAAACGTAATAAATAAGCAGGAAATCGGTACCATCGCAACCATAATGGGCAGGTATTGGGCTATGGATAGGGATTTAAGATGGGACAGAACTAAGAAAGCCTACGAAGCACTTACAAAAGGCGTTGGCAATTTGGTCAAAACTCCGGAAGAAGCAATTGAATTTTCTTACTCCGAAGGAAAGACCGATGAATTCATCGAACCCGCAATTATTTCCGGACCCGACGGTAAACCCGTTATCACGGTGAAAGAAAACGATTCAATTGTTTTCTTTAATTTTAGAATTGACCGTCCCAGACAACTTTCCAGCGCTTTTGTTTTTGATGATTTTAGTAAAGCAAACATACCTGTCGGTTTTGATCCTTATCAGGCTAAGTACTTAAAAACCCATTTACCGCTACCTACTCCTCCGGCCATCAAGGAACCTTTTGCCCGCGGACCGAAGCTTAAAAATTTGTATTACGTGACCATGACAGAATATGGGCAAGCAATTCTCGAGGCGGGAGCCAAGGTAGCTTTTCCACCCGAAACAGTTGATATGCCTTTAGGAAAAGTTATTTCTGAAACGGGCTTTAGGCAGCTTAGGGCTTGCGAAAGCGAAAAGGAGCGCTTTGTGACCTTTTACTTTAATGGACAAAAAGAAGATCCTTTTTACGGGGAAGATAGATTAATCATTCCTTCACTAAAAGTTTCAACCTACGACCTTACGCCCGAAATGAGTGCGAGAAGCGTTACTGATGGTGTCTTAAAAAAACTTGAAGCTTTTCCCGATTACAAATTTGTTTTGGTTAATTATGCAAATCCTGATATGGTTGGACATACGGGAAACATCGGGGCGGCTGCCAAAACCTGTCAAATTGTCGATGAGTGTTTGGGTAAATTGAGCCAATGGATTTTAGCATATGGGGGGCTAATGATTATTACGGCCGATCACGGAAATGTTGAACAAATGATCAATGATCAAACAGGAGAAATTGAAACAGAGCATAGCGATAACCCCGTTCCCTTTATCGCAGTTTCAAACACATTTGAAGGCAATTCAACCGTATTGCCAACGGGGATATTGGCCGACATTGCCCCTACGATACTCAAATATCTGAAAATAGAAATTCCGACAGTCATGACAGGAAAAAATCTTCTTGATAATTTTTAACCATGAATATTATTTTGTTTATATTTGATTTCATTCTTCACATTGATACTCATCTTGGAGAAATCATAAGCGCCTATGGTTTTGTCACCTATACGATTATGTTTGTCATTATATTTATTGAAACAGGTTTGGTGTTTACACCCTTTTTGCCGGGCGATTCTCTTCTTTTTGCTGCAGGGGCTTTTGCAGCATTGGGATCTTTGAATATTGTACTTGTTATACTTTTATTAATAATTGCCGCAATCCTCGGAGATACATGTAATTACTGGATAGGACATTTTTTTGGAGAAAAACTTGTAGCTAATCCAAAAGTTCCGATAAACAAAAACCATATAGCAGAGACTCAAAACTTTTTTGATAAACATGGAGGAAAAACTATTGTTTTGGCCCGATTTGTTCCCATTATCAGAACATTTGCGCCATTTGTTGCAGGAATCGGAAGAATGTCATATAAACATTTTATCTACTACAATGTTTTGGGAGGAATTCTTTGGGTATCGCTTGGAAGTTTAGCCGGATATTTTTTTGGTAATATCCCGTTTTTCAAACAAAATTTTTCTACAATCATTCTCGCTGTGATACTTATTTCCATTCTTCCAATTTTAATTCCTATTGGAATTAAAATAGTGAAAAAAACACTGAACCGCTTTAATTCCTGATATATTTCCTCACAAGACCTACCACTTTTCCTTGAATTCTTACATTTTTAACAAATATCGGCTGCATTTTTGCATTAGCCGGTTCAAGCCGAATTCTGGTGGCTTCCTTGAAAAACCGCTTTAAAGTGGCCATTCCGTTATCGAGAAGGGCCACAACTATTTCCCCATTGGTTGCTCCTTCCGTCTGTTCAATAATGACGTGGTCACCATCAAGAATCCCGTCTTCGATCATGCTTTCACCCCGTACTTGAAGTACGTAAGTTCTCTTTTTGCCTGTAACCATTTGCTGGGGGATTGTCATGGTGGCATTCGGATCGGTAAACACCTGAATAGGTTGCCCTGCGGCTATGTAACCAAGAATCGGCGCCTCAAAGCCTTCATGAACAGAATTGACGTCTCCCGAAACAATTTCTATCGAACGAACCTTACCCGACTTTCTTTTAATTAATCCTTTATCTACAAGTGCCTGGAGATGCTCATGAACGGTGGCTAAAGAAGAGACTCCGATAGCATCGGCAATTTGCCTCAGCGTTGGTGCCGAGCCATTTGCCTGAATGTGTTGCCTTATAAAATCAAGTATTTGTTGCTGACGTCTATAAACTATTAATGCCACGGTTCGATTCGCTACGCTCACTCACCACTATAGTGATAAGAAAGTGATCGCTATGAATAGCGTACGAAGATTACCCGAAGTGGTCAAGTACATCTTTCTGTATATAAATAGAGCGCGAGCCTGAACAGTGTCGAAGGATCTACAGGATCCTTCCTAATCAAACACGATATGTAATTTGAAGATGTTGGCAAAAGTTATAAGGGGGGATGTGATACTATTCGAGTTCTTCTATAACAAACTCACCTTTTTCCTCGTCGAAATATGTAAACGTAGCCTTTCCGGTCAAGAATGTCTGGGCCATTGCTTCTGCATACTCGTGGGGCTCGTCATTCAATAGCTCGACTTTAATACCAGACTTTGTTTTCACAAACTGTCTTTCGGGTTTGTACTTAACGGCAAAGATTTCTGCCAGTGGGCCTAAATATTTCAAACATCCATACCTTTCCGTCATTTGAGTTATAATATCACTTGCTAAAGTATTTGCAACACCTATGAAATTCAAAATTAAAACAGACTACAAACCGATTCCGGATCAGGCATCCGCAATTGAAAAAATATCGGACGGAATTAATGGTGGATCAAAATATCAAACCCTTCTTGGTGTCACCGGTAGCGGTAAGACTTTTACAATGGCTAAGGTTATTGAAAAGGTGCAAAGGCCGACTTTGATTATTTCCCACAATAAAACTCTCGCCGCACAGCTTTATCAGGAAATGCGCGATCTTTTCCCGGAAAATGCAGTCAGTTATTTTGTTTCCTATTATGATTATTATCAACCGGAGGCATATATTCCTTCAACAGATACCTACATTGAAAAAGATTCAGCTATTAATGAGACAATCGATAAACTTCGTTTAGCAGCAACTGCCAACTTATTAACTCGGTCAGATACAATTGTCGTAGCTTCAGTCTCGTGTATTTATAACATAGGTAACCCCAAAGATTATGGTAAGTTTGTTTTTGAAATTGCCGAGGGAATGAAGATATCCCGTGAGCAGATTATAGATAGGATTATTGATTTGCAATATGAAAGAAGTGATTTTGGATTTAATCGTTCTACTTTTCGAGTCCGTGGGGACTCAATTGACATTTATCCTGCGTACCTTAATGAAGGCATTCATATCGAAGTCGGGGATAATGTCATCAAAAAAGTTGAATCAATCAATCCCGTTACAGGTTCAGCAATTACCAATCACCAATCACCATCCACTAGCTTTATTCTTTATCCTGCCAAGCACTTCATGACGAACCCAGAAACTTATAAAAATGTTTTTGATCACATTAAATATGACCTAAATGCAAGAGTTAAGGAGTTAAAAAATGAAGGAAAGAAACTAGAAGCTCATCGCTTAGCTCAAAAAGTTACTTATGATATGGAAATGATACAGGAAGTCGGCTATGTAAAAGGGATTGAAAATTATTCAAGATATTTTGATGGTCGTGAGTCGGGAGATGCACCTTATTCATTAATCGATTATTTTAATGAACCCTATAAAGATAAATGGAATTTAATTGTCGATGAAAGTCACATGTCTTTTCCGCAAATCCGTGGCATGTATAACGGAGATCGTGCCCGAAAACAAACGTTAATAGATTATGGTTTTAGATTGCCTTCGGCTCTAGACAATAGACCTTTGAAATTTGATGAATTTATGAGGAGAGTTCCTAATTTTATTGCTTCATCTGCGACACCTAATGAATGGGAACTTTCTATGTCAAACAACAAATCTGTCGAATTACTTGTTAGACCGACCGGAATCCCGGACCCTTTAGTTGAAATTAAGCCGGTTAAAAATCAAGTTGTCGATATTATTATCGAAATCAAAAAAACGGTAGCAAAAAAACAACGCACCCTTGTGACTACAATGACCAAACGAACTGCTGAGGATTTAACTACCTATTTAAATGAACAAGGGCTCAAGGTTCAGTATTTACACTCTGACGTGACCACTCTGGACCGTTCTGACATTTTAGACGACTTACGAAACGGAAAATATGACGTGCTTGTTGGGATCAATTTGCTTCGAGAAGGGCTGGATCTGCCGGAGGTGAGTTTGGTTGCGATATTAGACGCAGATAAGGAAGGTTTCCTAAGAAGCGACGTAACACTCATTCAAACGATGGGTAGGGCTGCCAGACACGTTGAGGGGCGCGTCATTATGTATGCCGACCATGTAACAGGGTCAATGCAGAGAGCGCTTGACGAAGTCAAAAGACGACGTGCCTATCAGCTGAAATACAACAAGAAGTTTAACATCACACCTGTAAGTATAAGTAAGCCAATTCGTGAGAAATTAATCGATCGAAGTGAGAGAGAGACCCCTGCCTGGGTTTTTGGAGGTAAAGAGGCAGTTTTTGACAGCTTACCTCACCTAAAAATCGATTCCATGACACCAATGGAGAAAAAGAGACTGGTGAAGAATTTGACAACCGAAATGCGCCTGGCTGCACAGGACCTAAACTTTGAACTTGCGACGGAGATTCGTGATAAAATACGCGAAATTCAATGAAGGAATACATTAAAGTGTCTTTGTCAAAGCAACTCTTTACGGAATCGTTAGTGGAGTTGAGGGATAACTGGTCCGAAGAAATCCCAGATCGTATGGTTCACTCAACCGATGGCCCTTGGAAAGTACGTACAGGCTGGTTCCTTTCGTTAGCTGCAAATCTGGAAGTGTTTAGAGATGAAGGGTTTGTACCCAACGACTCGCTTGAAATTGTTCAACAGTATCTTGATTGGTGGACCAAAGATTATAAGGAACGAAAAAGTGAACCTGACGTTATCAATACGAGAGAAGATATAAAAAGAGGAAACAATGTAATCAATAAAGTTCTTGAGAGTTTAGGCGTAACTAAAAAAACTTGAATAGCTTCGGCGTCTTCGGAATCTTTTAGAGATGGTATAATGTTGACTCCACCGGTTAAAACCGGCGGGAAGTTTGTATGCCCCAAACATAGCTTACTTGCTCCCAAATGCTACGCGTTTGCGTCGCAAGGGCGCTTATTCGGGGTAAAGAAAATTATGGACTATATAAAGATACGTGGAGCGCGTCAACATAACCTGAAGAATATTAATCTTGATATTCCCAAGAACAAGTTGGTTGTTCTTACGGGAGTTTCCGGCAGCGGAAAAAGCTCACTGGCTTTTGACACCGTTTATGCGGAAGGGCAAAGGCGCTACGTCGAGTCCCTTTCTTCTTACGCCCGACAATTCCTGGGGATCATGGAAAAGCCTGACGTGGATTCGATTGATGGGCTTTCCCCTGCCATTTCTATCGATCAAAAAACCACCTCCCATAATCCCAGAAGCACTGTCGGAACGGTAACTGAGATTTATGATTATCTTCGCTTACTTTTTGCCAGAATAGGGCACCCTCACTGTCCTATTTGTAAACGGGAGATTTCCCACCAAACATTGGACCAAATTGTTAATCAATCTCTAAATTTAATCGAAACAACCGTTAAGCAGGATAAAAAGGCCTGGTTTTTGGTTCTTTCTTCGATGGTCCAGGAACGTAAAGGGGAATTTTCCCAACTGTTTGAAAACTTAAAAAGTAAAGGTTACAGGCAGGTGAGAATCGATGGTTTTATCCACGACCTTTCGGAAGATCTTATTCTAATCAAGACCAATAAACATTCAATTGATGCCGTCATTGACCGAATTGCTTTGACAAGCTTTAAAGGAGAGTCCTTTAAAGGTGAGCTTAAGGGGAGACTGGCGGATTCTATCCAGCAGGCGCTAAATCTTTCTGAAGGTGTAGTTGTTATGGCCCAGGTACTCGATAAAGAATTTACGATGCCGGCCTCACCCAAAAAGTTTGAGGACCATTTGTATTCCGAACGTTTTGCGTGCCCCATTGATAATATTTCACTTCCCGAAATCGAACCCCGAAGCTTTTCTTTTAATTCACCGCAAGGAGCTTGCCCAACCTGTACCGGACTTGGGAAAATTCTAAAGGTGGAGCCTGACTTGGTTTTTTCTCCAGAATTGACAATTACCGAAGGAGGTATTTTACCTTTTGCCAACATGTTTGAACGCGAAACTTGGTACGGCAGAACAATATTGAGAGCCTGTGAGGTGCAAGGAATAAACCCCCGGGCTCTGATTAAAGATTTGTCCGATAAGGAAAAGGGAATTTTACTAAATGGGACAGGAACTGAGGAATATAAAGTTCACGGGGTAAACCGATTTGGAAAAGAAACGGATATTTGGCAGAGATTTGAGGGTGTAATAAACGTCCTTGAAAGACGGTATCTTGAAACGGAAAGCGATTGGGCAAGAGAGGAAATAAAAAAATATATGAGAGAAAGACTTTGCCCTGACTGTAAAGGAACGCGCCTTAAAAACGAGTCTCTTTCTATCACAATAGACGGAAAATCTATTGCGGATGTAACGGAATATTCCATAACCAAAACTTTCGAATGGGTTGATTCGCTAACTAAAGCCCAAAAAGTGAACGAAAGAGAGGCGGAAATAGGAAACTTGGTAATTAAGGAACTGCAGGGAAGGCTTAAGTTTTTACTGAACGTGGGTCTTGAGTATTTAACACTAAACAGAGTTGCCGGCTCTCTTTCCGGGGGAGAAGCACAAAGAATAAGGCTGGCTTCACAAATCGGATCGGGTCTTACCGGAGTACTATATGTTCTTGACGAACCGACGATAGGCCTTCACCCGAGGGATGATTACAAGCTTATCGATACTCTTAAAATGCTTAAGAGTTTGGGAAATACTGTAATCGTGGTTGAGCATGATGCAACCATGATGAAAGAGAGTGATTATATTATTGATTTTGGCCCAGGGGCGGGAAAACTTGGTGGTGAGGTGGTATCTGCCGGTACGATTAAGCAAATTTGTTCAGACTCAAAATCTTTAACCGGACAATTTTTGTCGGGGAAGCGAAGAATTAGTGTTAGTTCTCACCAATCACTAATCACTGGTCACCAATCACTATTTCTATACGGTTGTTCAAAATATAACCTGAAAAATATTGATATTGAGTTCCCTTTGGGTAAACTGGTATCAATTACCGGTGTTTCAGGTTCCGGCAAATCAACTCTTTTAGTTGAAACTCTTTATCCGGCTCTGCAGAAGGAATTAAATCCTCTATATCGAGGCGAAGCCGGTGGATACAAACGCCTTGAAGGAATTGAAAATGTCGACAAGGTAATACTTATCGACCAATCGCCAATAGGAAGAACTCCCAGAAGTAACCCCGCCACATATACAGGAGTCTTTGATCTTATCCGTGATGTATATAGTTTAACGCGTGACGCAAAAACGGCAGGTTATAAAAAGGGAAGATTTTCCTTTAACGTCAGGGGCGGAAGATGTGAAGCCTGCGAAGGTCAGGGGCAACTAAAAATTGAAATGCAGTTTATGAGCGATATCTGGGTTACCTGTGATGTTTGCCATGGCAAGAGATACAACACACAAACTTTGGATGTCTCCTATAAAGGTAAAAATATCGCGGAAGTTCTTGATATGACAGTTGACGAAGCTCTGGAGTTTTTCCATACGCATCCCCAAATTGAACAAAAACTTGAGACCTTGTCACTCGTCGGACTGGGCTATATTTCACTTGGACAGCCTGCTACAACACTTTCCGGTGGAGAGGCCCAACGTGTTAAGCTGTCTTCAGAACTGGCCAGGCGCGCAACAGGAAAAACCGTTTATATACTGGACGAACCGACAACAGGCTTACATTTTGCCGACGTAGAAAGACTTTTAAAAGTTTTAAAGCTCCTTGTTTCCCGGGGAAATTCAGTATTTATAATTGAGCATAATTTGGACGTTATCAAAAACAGCGACTGGATTATTGATTTGGGTCCGGAAGGGGGAGACGGCGGAGGACAGGTGGTAACCGCAGGGAGCGTAACTGATCTGACAAAAAACAAATCTTCCTACACAGGATTCTACCTACGCTGATATACTAAGTTTAGAATTTTCAATTTACAATTTTCTATGAATTTTCAAATACTAATTTCCAAACTCAAGACTCTAATTATTGTTTTTTTTGTTCTTTTACCTTTTACCTTTTACCTTTTACCCACTTACATAAGGGCTCAAGAGGAATTTTCTGTAGATTCGCTTGTCACATACCGTTTTCAGGATTCGGGTAAAACGATTGTTACTCATGACACGACCTTGGAAAATAATTTTTCTTCTCTTTATGCAACGAACTACACGCTTACACTCGAAAATATTGAAGCGGAAAATGTTCAGGCGGTAGACGATAAGGGCAACGTTTTAAAGTTAGATCTTCAAAAAAACGCCGATCTTACAAAAATAATTATCACTTTTTCGGATGCGGTTGTCGGCAAAGATGCTGTTCGGCATTTTTTAATTACTTATGAAAACTCCGCGTTCGCCGTAAAGACCGGTGAAGTTTGGGAAGTTTCCATTCCACGCTTGGCAGAAAATAGTTCTTTTAGAAATTATTCCGTTAATCTTGTTATCCCATCAAGTTTTGGCGCGGAAGCTTATGTTTCACCCAAACCAAAATCTCTTGATACGACCAATATTGATAAAAGTTATACATTTTCTAAAAATGCGCTTTTACAATCCGGAATAACCGCGGCCTTCGGTCAGTTTCAGGTATTTGCTTTTAATCTTTCTTATCATTTGGAAAACCCTTTAAGCATCCCTTCGGAAACTCAAATTGCTCTTCCTCCCGATACGGCATTCCAAAAAATTTACTTCTCAAAAATTGATCCCGCTCCTGCCCAAATTCAAATTGATGAAGACGGGAATTGGATTGCTACTTATAAACTGGCGTCCAGACAACGCCTAGACGTAATCGCCTCAGGCTCCGTACAAATTTTTTCTAGCTTTAGGCCATTTCCCAGACCAAGTGAGGAGACTTTGGCCCAAAACCTGAAAGCAGGCCAATACTGGCAAATTAATGATCCAAGCATTAATTCTCTGGCATTATCTCTCAGAACTCCCAGGGAAATCTACGATTATGTCGTCAAAACGTTAAAGTACGATCTCTCCAGAGTTCAGCCGAATGTTCAAAGACTGGGTGCAGTTTCTGCACTCAAAAATCCAAATAGCGCAATTTGCATGGAGTTCACGGATGCCTTTATTGCGATCGCCCGCGCGGCAGGCATTCCTGCCAGGGAAATAAACGGATATGCCTATACCGAAAATCCGGACCTTGAGCCTCTTGGTTTGGTTGCCGACGTACTTCACAGTTGGCCCGAATATTTCGATGCCAATAAGGGGATTTGGATTCCGATAGATCCGACTTGGGGCGCAACTACCGGAGGAGAAAACTTCTTTGATAAACTAGATCTCAGACATTTTGCTTTCGTTATTCACGGAAAGGATTCGACTAAGCCCTACCCACCCGGTTCATACAAACTCGGAAGCGATCCTCAAAAGGACGTTTTTGTCTCTTTTGGAAAACTGCCGATAGATAGGATCAGTCAGCCCAATATATCCATAACCGCTAAAAAATCCGTTCCATTTATAGGTACTGTTTTTAGCTTGAGAATAGTAAACCCGGGACCTTCGGCACTATATTCACTCTATCCGCTTATATATTTTGACAATTCCGAAGAAAGCAGAGATTTTATTGAAGTACTGCCTCCTTATTCAAATTACGATTTTCAAATAAAAGTTCCTTTTAGTCTCTTGGGTAAAAACACCCCCAACGTTGTCAGAGTAAAAATCTCCAGGGTGAGCCTTGAAATTCCTACAAATAAAACTCAAATGGTGATTAATAGTCTTTTGGCTTTATTTGCCGTGTTCTTTATCATATTGATGGTCGTATTTGTTTGGATCAGAAAAATAACTTTAAAAAGTATTTCTGCTAAAATAGCTTCAAGCTATGCAAAAATTACTGGAAAAACTTCCCAAAATAAACATAAGGCATAAAGCCCCCAAGGATCTTCCCCAAACACCGGGCATATATGTTTTCTTTAAAAGCCTTAAACCTATATATATCGGTAAGGCCGTAAATTTAAAAAGGCGTATTTTGTCATATTTTGACTTGGAATTGGAACCAAAAACCGCCAGGATGATTGCGGAGGCCGACTTTGTTTCGTATATCAGGGTAACAAACGAATTGGAAGCACTTCTTCTTGAAGCAAGACTCATCAGGGAATATATGCCACGCTATAACATTGTCGCGAAGGATGACAAGCACCCGCTTTATATAGCTATAACTGATGAAAATTTTCCTCGTGTTCTGGCTGTACGAAAACTAACGGCTAATAGCTATAACCTAAAAGCTAGTTTTGGCCCTTTTCCCTCATCCTCCAGCGTTCACTCCGTCTTAAGAATGCTTCGCGGAATATTTCCGTATTCCGATCACAAAATCGGAACCCGCAAATGTTTTTATTCGCAAATTGGCCTATGCAACCCATGTCCTTCAGAAATATCAAAAATCAAAGATCAAAAAGTAAAAATGGATTTACAAAAAAACTACAGAAAAAACATTACAAGAGTTAACCTTGTGCTTTCAGGTAAGTTTGCCGGCGTAAAAAATGATCTGCAAAGAGAAATGAACATACTTTCCGATCTCCAAAACTATGAAGCTTCAAGGTTGATTCGTGATCAAATCGAAAAGCTGGATTATATTACAAGACCACAATTGCCAAGCGATTTCTACATGCAAAATCCAAATTTATACGAAGACACAATAGCCAAAGAAATGTCCGAATTAAAAAAACTTTTACACTTTTACCATTTACCTTTTACCAAACTAAATAGGATTGAGTGTTTTGATGTTGCCCACCTTGCCGGGACTAATCCGGTGGCTTCAATGATTACATTTATCAAAGGGGAGCCGACAAAAGAATATTACCGGCATTTTAAGATTAAGAAGGCTAAGGGTGGAAATGACTACGATTCAATGAGTGAAGTGGCGACGCGAAGAGCTAATCATTTTGACGACTGGGGGAAACCTGATTTAATCATCGTCGACGGGGGAAAGGGGCAAATTTCGGCATTTAAAATTAATGTACCCGTTGTCGGAATTGCCAAAAATCCTGATCGCCTAATAATAGGAGGGAACAAAATAAAGCTTACAGGTGCTGCTTTAAACCTTGTCTCCCACATCCGTGACGAAGCTCATAGATTTGCAAGAAGGTACCATCATCATCTAATATCTAAGGAGTATAAAAATGCGGGCAATATTTAAACATTTCATTATCGATACGGTTTCGCTTTATCTTATTTCCCAATCTATTACGGGATTGGTTTTTGAAAACGGACTTTACACACTGCTTCTTACAGGACTCGTACTGATGCTTACCACAATGGTCATTAGGCCTATTATTAATTTACTGCTCCTACCGATAAACCTTGTTACGTTTGGCTTATTTAAATGGGTGGCATATGCAATTTCTTTTTATTTAGTAACCTTATTAGTCCCCGGTTTCAAACTCTTAGACTTTCTTTTTAAGGGGTATTCTTCAAACTTATTCTCAATTCCTGTCATTTCGCTTGACGGCACTTTGGCTTTTTTGGCTTTTGCCTTCTTAATCTCCTTTATCTCATCCTTAATGTATTGGATTTTTAAATAGGGAAAGGCGTATACTTAAGGCTATGAGGGGAGTAGTAAATGTAATTCAGATTGTTATTTCCATACTTCTTATCGGCCTTATTTTAATTCAAGCCAGAGGAACGGGTTTTGGCAGGTCAAATTCATTTGGAGGTTCAAGCTCATTCTCAAAAAGGGGACTTGAAAAACTGATTTTCCGTTTAACTTTTATCGTAGTTTCGCTTTTCCTTATTGTGGCGATTATATCACTCTTAATATAGGTTATATGTTTACCCTCCGTTACGCTTTTAGGCTAATATGGGCACTTTTTACCAGATTTAAGGTGTTAATTTTTTTGAGTATAGGGTTGGGAATTATAATATTTTTTACATTAAAATTCCTTATTCCCATACTTACCTCCCCCGATTCACAGAAAATCGGTATTGCGGGCAGATATACCCCTTCAACTTTACCCACTGAAGTCCTACGAAAAATAGGAAACGGGCTTACGAAATTGGAACCCGACGGAAATGCTATACCAGATTTAGCCTCTTTTTGGGAAACCCCGGACAAGGGAAAAACTTGGATTTTTACCCTAAAAGACGAAATTTCCTGGCAGGACGGGAAAAAGATAACTTCTCAAAGCATTAATTATCAATTTTCTGACGTTAAGGTGGAGAATCCTGATCCTAAAACAATTATTTTCAAACTCCAAAATCCGTATTCTGCTTTTCCTTCGGTTGTAAGCAAGCCTACATTTAAGTCGGGGCTATTGGGAACCGGCGAGTGGGAAGTAAAAAAAATTGCTCTTGCAGGTACTTTTGTTGACAAGCTGACAGTACAAAATAAAGACGGTAAGAAAATAACATATAAATTTTACCCGACTGAAGAACGATCTGTTCTGGCATTTGAACTCGGCGAAATAAACACCTTAACCAACATCATCAACCCATCACCTCTTGATACGTGGGAAAAAACCAAACTCACGCAGGATATTAATACAGGCGAATTCGTAGCAATATTTTTTAATACGGAGGATAAATCTTTGTCGGACAAAAGCTTAAGGCAGGCTTTAAGCTATGGAATTAATAAAAAAACTCTTGGAGACGAACGGGCAGGTGTTTACGCCAGAGCAATAAGCCCTATATCTATGAATTCGTGGGCTTATAATTCACAGATTAAACCTTATAATTTTGACCAGGAAAAAGCCAGAGGGATGATTGACGATTTTAAGAAATCTGCCAAAATTTCAGAGCCGACAATCAATCTAACATCTTCCCCAATTCTTTTGGCGCAAGCGGAAAAAATATCTAAAGATTGGGAAGCAATCGGTGTAAAAGTAAATCTCCAGGTAATGGCAAGTATCCCCTCTGATTATCAGGCCCTTTTGGCAATTTTTGACACGCCTGATGATCCTGATCAATATTCCATTTGGCATTCAACTCAAACTGCCACCAACATAACCCGTTACAATAATCCAAGAATAGATAAACTTCTGGAGGATGGAAGAACTCAAATAAATAGCGGGGAAAGGAGAAAAACCTATCTCGATTTCCAAAGATTTTTAGTTGAAGACTCACCCGCAGCTTTTCTTTACTATCCTACGACTTATACTATAAAAAGATAGATATCCGGTTATTCATTTAAAACACTCTCAATTGTTTTTCTGAAATCTTCAATATTGGCCGGATTGTCCATTTTTACCCCATTCAAATAAAATGTTGGGGTACTATTAATTCCAATAGTATTTCCATCTGCATAGTCGGAAGCAACAATATCTTTAACTTTTTGCGAATCTATGTCGAGCTTGAATTGATCAACATTTAGGCCCAAATCCGTGGCGTAACCAATAAAAATAGTTTTAGCATCGGAGGAAGCCGACCAACTGTTTTGGTTTTCGTAAAGTTTGTCGTGCATTTGCCAAAATTTACCCTGAAAACCCGCGGCCTCTGCCGCGAAAGAGGAAATCGGGGCATTTTTGTGCTGTGTAAGGGGAAAATTCTTAGAAGCGAAGGCAATTTTTCCCGCAAACTCAGTTAATACTTGCTTTACAAGAGGGTTATATATACCGCAGGCTGGACACTGGTAATCACCAAACTCAACTAGGGTTATACCGGCACTCTCGGAAGCTGAAACATAATTTCCATTAACAATTCCTCCGGTTTTTTGCTTCCCCGCAGGTTCTAAAAAAGTAGAATTGACCTGATTACCTTCTGTTACGGTTGACCCTCCCCGGCTAAACAGAAATACACCTCCAAAAAGCAGGATCAAGGTTCCGAAGACAAGTCCTATAAATATTTTGTTTTGATTAAGGAAATCTTTCATTGTGGATTAATTATGGCAGGGTTTATTGCAATTGCAACGGTCCTTAAAAATTCTAAACTGTTAAAAATAGAGGGCTATGTGGTAAAATAGCTTGGTGATATGGTGGTCGTAGCTCAACGGTTAGAGCTCCTGCTTGTGGAGCAGGGGGTTGCGCGTTCGAATCGCGTCGATCACCCTCGATGACTTGAGTCTCCGACTTGTTTCGATAGTGCCAAATAAGGAGGGTGATTATGAACACGAATCGCGTCGATCACCCAAACCCCATAATGCTGCTTTATTAGGGATGATTTGTTAAAATACACTTATGGCTGAAAAAATATATTACAGTATTAAGCCAAAGAATATGGGCCGACCGATTCTACCTTTAGAGACTATCTTAGAAAATGAGGAATTAGCAAATATGGCTCCTGACAGTACTAAAGATAACAGCCCCAGACCAGATACCTGGAAACCACCGCTTATTTCTGCAAAGGATTGGGAAAGAGAAAATCCGTATCATTCAGGATAACTTGTTTGATATAAAATATCTCTTTTACGATTTGTTTAATCTGGTGGGCTCCTCAAGAATTTAAAATTTAGACCGGTTCTGTAAGTCTGATTTCGTTGTTGTTAGAGGTTGGGGTTTATCTTTTTGTTTATCCCCCTTCGCGAAACACCGAGAGTGTGAGCTCGCGGATTGTAGCGAAGAGTTTTTCGCTTCGGAGGGATTCCGCTCCCGACGAAGCGTGGGGAGAAGATACCCCGACCGTGAGGTCGTGGGAGCTTCATCTGTAGTCTCCGGGCGGGTATCTTTTACAACCACCATAGGACAATCCTTATGTAGTACATTAGACAACGGACACCCGGCACAAAAGTGACCTAATCCAAAATGAGGTCTGTTCTCAGCTGTCATTTTATAGTTGTTTCATCTAAAATTCTCTTTTCATCCTCAGGAGGGTGATTTGAACCTCTTAAAGGCACAACAGTAAACCCATTAGGATTTACTTTTATGGCTTGATCACTCACTACTAGTACGTTTTTCCTTACAATTTCCACCCTCTCCTCTCCAGGAAGCAAACTTAAATCTCCAAGATTGCGACCTCTATATGGAAGCATATTATCAATTGTCATAAATTAATCACCTCTGTTCTTTGTATTTTTCCCATAAAAAAACCCGAGAGATCTCGAGTTGTTAAATAATCAAAAAAATAAAAATATAATTTATTATCTGCCATTTTATTAAAAAATCTATGCCCGCGGCTTACGGGCTCTTTTAATGTACTTACAATCTACAAGGTTTATAAATAGCCCGTCAAGTAGTAAAAGTTGGTAATGAAGAAACAAATATGGTGTTCTCATTATTGATATGTAAATTATCTCCTTGTTTAAAAACTGCGACTTTTGCAACAACCTTGGCCCCTATTTGTTCCATGAGCTTCTCTATTGCATAAAAAGTTGATCCTGTAGTTACCACATCGTCCACTATTACAACCCTTTTTCCTTTCAGGAGATTAACATCCGGTCCATTGATGACAAAATGATTTTTTAAGTTCGTTTTAACAGGTGAAACCATATATCCATAAATATTTTTTCTACAAACAACATATCTATTACTTTTAGAGAGTCTTGAGAGTGTATGAAGCAAGGGAACCACTTTTACTTCGGGGCCAACAAAATAATCGAATTTTAGGTTCTTAAGTTTAATTAATAGCTTTTTAGCAACTAATTCTACAAGCTCCGTATCTCCCAACAAATTTACTGAGGCTACTTTTAAATTTGCACCGATTGAAATGATAGGCAACTGCCTTGTAATTTTATCTATTTTTAGCGTGTAATAATTCATCTGTCCTCTTAAATAATAACATATCAGGCTACACATCGATAAAATTTGGGGGCTAGAAAGCGAGAGAATAACTTTATTTCCTGAACAAATGAAACTAGCTGTTTCGGAATGCGCACCCGATCTTCATAAGAATAACCCAGATTAACCAAATTTCTATTCCCTTACCTGAACTTATTTTCTCTCTCTTTGGCTCCCTTGAATAAATTCCAAAAAAGTCGGTAATTTTTTAAGTTCACTTTCGATTGGTAAGGAAAATTCAGTTTCTCCTATCCATTGGGCAAGTTTCTCTAAATCCCAATCAACTTGATCTGCAGTGAAGTCAGGCCCTCTAAACTCATGCCTTCCGTTAGTGTCGTAGTTTTTTAAATCGGGATGGTAGGGTTTAGTTTCGTCAAAATTAGGGTCCTTCCAGACACCAAGGAACATCGAGGATACTGAAACTACGATCAAATTTGGGAGTATTTTGTTTAATTCCGCTGCTACCTTTTGGCCATCTCCTTTATCCGGCATGTAACCATCTAGAACGGCAACTTCCACCTCTTTGGCAAGTGCTTCATCCATCAGGGATAGGGCTTTTTCACGAGACTCAGCTTCTATCACGACAGTGTGACCTGCTTCCTGGAGGGCTTTTTTAAACTTCTCCCTCTCTTTCTCGTCATCTTCCGCCAGAAATATTCGTTTTGGTCTAAAATTCATAATCGATATTATAGACCATTTTACCTAAAATGCAATTTCATCACTTATTAGTAGCCCGGCACATCACCAACGGGATAAGGGATACTTTTTAAGGGCTGGAGAGTTTCAACTTTTTGGTGATTTTGTAAATTTGGTAAAAACCGGTAAACAAAAAGACTGAGGCTATAACTGCGGAACCCAAGAAAAAGAAATTCCTAATTCTTCCATCAACAATCCACTGAATTCCTTTCTCTGAAAAAATATAAGCGATAATCTGAATGGAATCGATAATGGTTCCCAAAGCGACTTTTTTCAACCCGCTTCCAAGAGTTCCCCCCATCTCTTTAGAAGAAAGAATTGAGATTATGATGACCAGAAGAGTGGGAACTGCCATCATGAAGTATGAGGCCTTATATATAAGAGGGTAGTCTGAAATTATCGGCATAAGTTTATTCTAAATAAAGTATATAAAGAAAACAAGTTGATTTGTCTTTTTCTCAAAGACATTTGTAATTTGTGTACTTATTGCATTTACTGATATACTAAATAAATGCCCAAAGACGAATCTAAATCAAGAAAGAGGATGGTTGTGGAAGAAGTTAATGCAGAACCTGTTAAGGAGCCTGTTGTATCCGATACAAAACCCGTTGAAGAAATCAAAGAAAAGGTCGAAGAGCTTCATGGTGTTACCGAAGAGATAGGGGAGTCTGTGGAAAAATCCGAAGAGATCCAGGAAGAAATCATAAAAGCAGCTGAAAAATTTGAACCGTCGGTTGATAAACCAACAACTGAATTTGTACCGGTAAAGCCCAACTCCGGCCCAAATCCTCTTTTTATACTTATTCCGGGAGTTTTACTTCTTGGCGCTCTCCTTGGAGGGGTGTATTTTTATCAGAGAGGTGTCAACCTTGAGTTGCAAGCATCCCCGACGCCTGAAGCCAGCATTGAACCCACACTGGCCCCCACAGCTTCTCCTTCTGCAAAGCTCGACTTAACTAAATTCCCGATAAATGTTCAAAATGGATCCGGAGTTGCCGGAACTGCGGGGAGTGCCAAGGACCTCTTAACTAAAGCGGGCTTTGAGGTAAGTAAAACCGGAAACGCAGATAATTACGACTATACCGACACAATCATCAAAACAACTGCGAGTGTGAGTGCAGAATTTGTTTCAAAACTTACAACGGCACTTTCCGGCATCTATAGTGTGGGCAAGGCGCAAACCCTCCCAGATACTTCAAAAGATGAAGTGATTGTGATTATCGGAAGCTCCAAGGCGAAGTAATTTTTTTTGATTTCCCGCAGCTGCAGTCTTATACTACACGGTCTATGTCCATATATCTCTTGAGTTTTACCGTACCCGTACAAATTCCTGATCTCACTGTCGAATCTTTAACAACAGCACGCCTGTTTGGAAACCCAACCATAAGAGTAATTCCTCAAGGAGTGCGATGTAATATATCGCTAACGGGTAAACCGGGGCGTGTGGAGTTGCGAACAGCGCAGTGTCCCAATAGGACATGGGTAGATACCGTTGGAGAAATCTATATTTATAATACAGAAGTAGAAACGGTTTCCCATGGCTCTGAGCGTAGGGAAATGGCAACAGAGAAAGAGGTGCTTAAGAGTAGGGTAATGATAGACGAGGAGCGTCCTCATTTGGCCATAGCCAGAAGAATTCATCCAAAGCGAAACGATCATATTCTTGACCATATTGTCATTTATGAGTCCAGTAGAGATAAGGGAGATCAATTGTCTGTGTGATGATAACCAAAAGGATAATCTTGTACTGAGCGGGTATTTGAAAAGTTAGAACTCGTTTCTGCGAAATCTGACGTCCTCGCTCCGGCTCGGCCTTCGGCCGAAGCCTCCGCAAACATCGGCTCGAACATTCCCTTTGTGTTCAAATTCGAAAACGCAAAAATTTTTTGCTATATTTTTACCGACCTCTCTTTTGGCATACTTGACAAGTATGGTATATAATACGAACGGACCGGGGTGTCCCCGATCGGCAAAAGGTCTTCGCAAGAAGGCTTTTTGTTTTTTAAGCGAATATTTTGAGTCCAAAACCTTCAATTCCTCTTGGTCCTTTTCTTATTTTTGGCAAAATTATATCAAATGGCGGATATGGCTCATTTGGATAAAGTACATGCCTTGCAACTGGATATGCACACAGATCGGCGATTTGTAATCCAATATCATTTTCTCTTTTTCTCTTAAAATTAATTTGATCAGAATATTTGGTTATAAACCGATTCGACAATATTTGCCCGCTTCCTTTGCTTAAGAGTTCAGCATATCTTTTTGAAAGTGTTAGATCCTCTTTTTTACCACGGCTTTCGATAATTACATCCAATTTTGAATTATTATTTTTCTTATCAAACTCAAACAAAACTCTTTCCAATACGAATGTCAAAGCTATTTCATATGGATCGTCAGCTAATTTTCCGTATTGTTCTATATGCTTCTTTTTTAGTATTGTTGATGCAACAAGTAAAAAATTAGACTTAGATAATATCTGGTTCAGATCGGCATAAAACGATTCTTTTATCTTTAAATTAAACAAAATTGAGAATGCACCTTCACATTTCCTAATATCACGGCTATGAAGAATTACATCAGTTGTCTTAAAATATTTGATTTTAAACGAATTAATTTCTTCTGAAAGCTTGTCATATTCAGTGCTATTAATAACCAATCCAAGAAGTGCAAAGATTGGAAAATCAGCATTTATATTATTCAAACTGTGATCACCTGATTCATCTATAAATAAAAAATTATTATTCATATCTACAGAATTATTTTACTACTTTTTCAGAGAAACTTGTGGCCTTGTACAAAAGCAAAATATTTGACCTTTAGGGATTTTGGAGTAGGATCGACATAAATAGCAAGTAAAATGATAGCAGAAGAATTTATTTCAAAATGGCGTTTATCTATTAACCATTTGGGTAGGCCTGCTGTGGGTATCCACGTTGGCTGGAATTTAATTCCATTAAATTCCAAGGTAGAATTCCTTTCAGGAAATCAGGCCTGGAAAACAATTTTTAAAAGCATTCCTCCCTGGTTTAAAACTCCCCAAACTTTTAACCAATTAAAGAAGACCAAAAATTCAGATTACCGGCAAATAGCTAAAGAAGAAACAGAAAATGGAAAGATTAAGTATTATCGTAAAAATAGTTTACAAGAACCAAATTTTTGTATTTTTGCAAACAACGATGGCACTTTTATAATATTGGGAGACGGAAACCATCGATTCTTAGATTGCATCTACCTGATAGATACAGAACAACAAAATTTTGATATCGCGATTGAAAAGACTAGTCTGGATGTTATTTACCTTCCAAATTTTGTTGAAGTAATAAGACCAGATTTAATTTGGAAGGAAAACTGAATATAAAGATTACAAACTCTTTGTACAGCCTACTATTTGACTAGGCAAAATGTACGTCATATACTCGAATAAGTAATGGAACAAACGGAGAGTAAAACTGAAACTGAGACGAAAGAAAAGAAAACTTCGAAAGGAAAATTATGGATGTGGATTTGGTTGATATCAATTTCGGTATTTATTTTGTCTTTTATTGGCGTTTTTGGAAGTTTTAATATACCTTTGTTGCTGTCGATTCCCATTGGGGGAATATCTCTTCTTGTGTGGGCTTTTAAAAGTAAAGCAGGCAGAAGGGTTATATTAATAGGAATCCTTCTTTTAGCACTTTTTTTTTCTTTCACCTTTTAGTCGCACGTCCGCAAAAACTTGTCGATAATTTGATGGGTCCCGCTTTCAGTAAAAACGATTGTGTTTGGACTGAAAAAGTCAGTTATTATTTCCATTCACCACAAAGAGGTGACGTAATCTTATATTCCAATCAATCCGATTCTAGTTCTGAGTTTTACGGAAGAATTGTCGGTTTACCAAATGAATCGGTTTCGATTAAGTCTGGGGAAATTAAGATAAACGGAAACATTCTAAATGATTCACATATTAATTGGGGGGGCCTTATTTCCTTTTCAAGTACATGGCCAGAGGGCGAAATGAACCTAAAAGATAATGAATATTTTGTTATGTTGGATAATTTTGGATCCCGCTCGGATCTTTCGGCTTTTCAAGTTCCGGGAAGTGCAAATATAACTGTTTTCTCCCCAAAAAAGGAGGATTGGCAAAAAGTTGTTGACCTCGGCATCGTTAATAGACGGAATATATCGGGAAGGTTTACTTCAATAAAATATTTTTGTAATTAATATTTGATTATCTAACTTTAAAAATGGCTAAATTAATAATTCAATTCAAAGATGGACATACTCAGGAATTTGATAATGTAACAACAGAATCGCAAGATCTTGATTTGGCAATATCTAATAAAGAAGATGTGTTTATCATAAAAGGGACAAAAATTAAAATATCAGAAATAGATGGAAAAACTGTTGTTTAAACTTCATAGTTATCACTCCAGTGTTGTACAAAAGCGAGGTGCTGAAGTTGCCTAAAGTCACAAATTGAACATCACTTAACCGCAATTACCATAAACCTTTTTGAATTTGTTTCTATTCCTTTTTTAGTTTTTTGCTTTCACCATATCCTTGACTGGAAACAAATATCTATACAGGAAAGTCCCTCCATAAAAAACGATTGGTAGAAAGATACCTAAATTCCACATGAAACTTTCCCGAGCCCTGTATTCAGCTATATCATTCAAGAGTACGTCACAAGCGGGTAAATCGGGTCCAAGAAGCGGCCCCCATCTATCCCGACAAGTTGCGTAATCATTTGAAAGACCAGAAATATATTTTTCACTATTCCCTGACATTATCAAAGCCAGAACTAAGGAAATTACTGTTACAACATTGACTAAAATCTTTACTAACTTATACAATCTGCTTCCATTAAATTTCCTCATAGTTAGATTATACCCTTTTCATTAAGCATAGTTAAACTGTGAGCTGAAGTGTAGTTTTCTTAGATTTTTCTGTAAAAGAGGTGTAAAATCGAATTAATGATGCAGGCTGTATCGACAATCGTCGGGGTTTTGGTCGGACTTATTTACGAATGGAGTTTACTTACCAGTAGTAGAATTAGCTTCGAGAGGGGGTAGGGGGTGTCCTACGTTAAAACTTCGGAGCACCTATTTCCTATCCAATTATAGCTTTAGCGAAAGACGAGAGCGTGTAGGGGGAATCCCTTCGACTTCGCTCAGGGTAAACTTCTCATCCCACTACCACGTTGTGAACCTGTCAAACCAGAGCTGGGGACGGTACTCAGCTCGAACCTCTTTCCATTGTGGTTGTTCGAAAACTTATTCCGTCTAATAACTCCTGATCTTATTTTAAAACTTAATTTGTTAAAAATCAGAATGGATATTCCAAGCTTCAAGAATTACGAAAAATGGTACAAACATGTTAAATAATATTAATATCCATGCAGCACATCCCATCTCGCTTTTCTTCGCTCTGCTTCTTCTGGTGTTATTGTAGCTGATTCCAACAACATATCAATTGTTCCCATGGCCGCCTTTCTATGTTCATCTTCATAACGTCTTGTAGCGATTGGATCCGAACTAGATTCAACATCATTAATGTTACTCAGTCGAATATGCTGTTCGGCTGTAGTTAACGCCCCTAATAATCTTGCCTTTAATGCTTCAAAAGCCATATTTATTCTTGATTGATGCAGATTGTACTACTTAATGTAATTTTCTGCACATTTCTGTTTATTTCTGTCACATTTGGAGCTGGTGACCGTACTTTGCTCGAACCTAAGACCTCTTGTCGAGCCTAGTTTGGAACTCCAGCTTAATCTTCTTAAAGAACATATTGGCATTGAATCTTTCGCAGCCGTTTATCAATGACACGTCCCTATTTTACTTCATTAACCCCTGTGGACACAAGGTTGTTTCTGTTACTTTCTGTTGTTGCGCTGATCTCGAGTTAGATGTATTGTATAATACCTGTAACCTACATTAAAGATTATTCTTAATTGTAGGAGTATTTTTCCTTTTTAAGGAGCCTGCCTTTTCGAATAACTATGAAAGATAAAAGCTCGAAGAAGCCACAATCTAAAATGACAGTCTTTGGGACCGCACCTGTAAGCTCGCGCGGTCAAATTGTCATACCTGCTAAATTGCGTAAAGCACATAACATTAATTCTGGTGATACCTTAATCTTTACCGGAAATCCTGATTCCGGCTATTTCCATGTGTTGAATGCCAACTCTTTCAAAGGTTTTACTGATGATTTAAACAATCTCGTCTTCAACAATAAACAGAAATCTGATCCTGCTAAAAAAGAGAAAAAAGACAAATAGTTTTATCGAAACAAAAACCGAAAAACTAAGTCCACGACAATCATCGCAATTGAAGCTGTAACACTAACTTTTACCGCCAAAGTACTCACTTTTATTTTCAATTCAGTAACGTCTGATTGTAATTGGTGTAAGTGGTTTTCTTTTATCTCCCTTAATTCTTTATTTACAAAACCAAATCCACCATCTACTCGCTCTTCGAGTTTGGCGACACGTTCAAGCATATTGATGGTATTGACGGGTTTATCACTCATAGGACATTAGTTCTCAATATATTCACTTGCTGTTAACCATTTTCTGACTGTATTAACAACAACTGACCAGAAAGCTACAACAATCGGAGTCCATTGACCGAACTCTATATTAGGAATCTGTTCCGTCAAATATGTTAATGCTGCTCCGAGTAGTGCAATTCCTAGACCTGTACCAAGCTTTTTAAAGTCGTCGATCGTCAGCTGATATTTTGGGCTGGTAACTATCATAATTTTTCACCTCCTTTAGGTAACTTATTACTGAAATACTGAACTACAAGGGAAAAAATCAATTGAGGAGTCGGAATCAAAGTCCCTTTTTGGCAGGCCTCAAATTGACCTTTGTATTGTTGTGCATCGTTGAGAGCTCTACCCTTGGCTTTATTAGCCTCATCTAGGTCGTCCTCCAGTACCCCGATACGAGCCTGAGCCAAGGGGAGGGCATCTGAGCCATTTTTGAGCTGCTTATTTAATGCGTCAATCAGGGCTTTGTAG
>Ga0209210_1000785_pt1 | contig 30401 bp, 41 predicted proteins | sample RifGroA1_FD_183991 | JGI IMG/M metagenome (GOLD analysis project Ga0209210, IMG submission 183991) | Contaminated groundwater microbial communities from Rifle, Colorado, USA - Rifle Groundwater A1 (SPAdes) (version 2) | ecosystem: Environmental > Aquatic > Deep subsurface > Groundwater >...
AAACTTGGATTATATTTAACGCGCCACTTTTAAATCCTTAAACATGCTGACCCTTGTTGCCGGATCTGATCAATATCTTATAAAAGAAGCCGTCGCTTCGCTTATTGGAGCAATTAAGAAACAGCACGGCGGAAATGTTTCAATTACTTCCGTAAATGCAGATGAGCAGAATAGTATTGACTTGCTTGGAAGCCCGTTAAAATACAAATCATTTTTGGATACATATACTGTTGTTGTGGGTCGTGGATTTTCAGAAGATGATATTTTAAAAACAGCAAAAACTCTCTCTATTGCGGAAAGAAAAGACGCGACGCTTGTAGTTGCGTGGCCCAAAAAACCTACCGTAAAATTGGCTCGCATGGCAACTTCTATTTCTTTGTGCGAACCGCTAATTGGTGCACAACAGACATCATGGATTCGCAAATTTTGCGCAGACAGATCGTGCTCAATAGAACCAAAAGCCATGGCAGTTATGGTCAAATTATTTAATGAAACTTGGCAGATTGCATCGGAATTGGGAAAGCTATGCGCGTGGGCTGGCACTGGCGGAACAATAACCCAAGAAATTGTGCGGTCTATGGCACCAGCGTCTTTTTCACAGGATCAATGGGCAATATCTAATGCAATAAGTGCTGGCAATAAACGAGACGCAATAAAATCTCTATGGTATGGGCTTGCCACTGGAGTAGATCCATTCCAAACGCTCGGCAGTGTTGCATCAAGTATTCGCACACTGCTTTGGATTAGATCGCTCACGGATAATGGCATGCCAGTTGGGCGAATCGCAACACACACTGGCCTTCATCCTTATGTTGTCACAAAGTCGCTTCAAGGCGCACGGTCTTATGATCCGGCAAGTCTTACAAAATCATTAAGCATGCTTGGAGATCTTGATGTTGATGCAAAAAGTGGGAATGCCGATGTCGTAGACGGATTATTTAAGATACTTCTTGCCATATGAGTTCGTCATATGAATATCTTTCGTACGGGCGCGCGACCGATGTACAAAACGCTAGAGATCGTAAGTTTTATCGCCTACTTGAAATACAGCCTGGCGTCCTTGCATGGGCTACATTAATTTTGGTTGTGGCCGCCTCATATTGGGTGCCAGTATGGGCAGCAGTTTTCATAATTGGTTTTGATATTTATTGGCTCACAAAAACAATTTATCTGTCTTTGCATATGAATCATTCCTTCCGCCAGATGCGAAAACACATGAAAATTGATTGGGTCTCGCGATTGGCGTCTGCCGAGCCAAAAGCTCAAGAATTATTTGGTGTGCAACCAGACGACTTATATCATCTCGTTATTTTGCCGATGGTAAATGAACCGCTTGTCGTAGTGCGCGATAGCTTTGCGGCACTTTCAAAAACCCGCTGGCCGCTTGATAGAATTATTGCCGTGCTCGCCACAGAAGGACGCTACGCAGATCATGCGCATATGGTTGCCGCGCGCATTGAAAGCGAATTTGGAAATAAGTTTTTTAAATTTCTTGTTACTGAACATCCTGATGATATGCCTGGCGAGATGCGAGGGAAGGGGTCAAATGAAGCATGGGCTGGACGCAAGGCGATTGAGCTTATTGATTCGCTTTCAATCCAGCATAGAAATATTATCGTTACCGTTTTTGATATTGATACCGTGGCGCCTGAAGATTTTTTCCCATGCCTTGCATGGCATTATCTCACAGCAGAAAGCCCACTTTACTCGTCATTTCAGCCGATTCCACTTTTCACAAACAACATCTGGGAAGCACCGGCATTTGCACGGGTATTCGCATTTTCAACAACTTTCTGGCAGATGATCCAGCAGGCACGGCCAGAACAACTTGTTACATTTTCAAGCCAATCAATCGGATTATCTGCTCTAGTTGATGTCAAATTCTGGCAAACAAATGTCGTAAGCGAGGATTCGCAAATTTTTTGGAAATGTCTGCTTCGTTATGACGGCGATTGGCGAACTATTCCGCTTTATTATCCTATCGCGATGGATGCCAATGTTGCACCAACATTTTGGCAAACGGTGGTGAACCAATATAAACAAATCCGTCGCTGGCACTATGGCGTTGAAAATAATCCGTATTTCTTGTTCGGATTTTCCAAAAATCCACGCATCCCACTTGGTATGAAATTAAGACATGCCTTTCAGATGATTGAAAAAACACATTCCAGCGCCACAAATGCGCTTATAATTTTCATACTTGGCTGGCTTCCTATTACAATTGGCAGAGGAAATTTTGACCAGACCGTGCTTTCTTATAATCTTCCTGGTATTACTCAAAATATAATGCTTCTGGCAATGATTGGACTTGTTTCATCTGCTATTATTTCGGTGGCATTACTTCCGCCGCGTCCATTAAACTTTGGACGGCATCGTTTTTTATGGATGGTTCTTCAGTGGATTTTGTTCCCAATTAACTTCATCATATTCGGCGCCATTCCAGCACTAGACGCTCAAACTCGCCTCATGCTAGGCAAATATATGGGATTTTGGGTAACACCAAAAAATAGAAAAACTATTTGGTGAACCAGGTAGTGAATTTTCCAGCTCTTCAGGGGCGACAGCAACTGGAAAATCTACTACCTGGTAAACTTGAAGGTGGAGAGGATTTGGTCGTAGATACCAAAATAGCGATCTTCTTCGCTGAGATTTATTTTTTTCTTTTGATCGTCAGTGCCTCGTTCACCTGTCATATAGGCACTTATCGAAAAAATTATAGATTTATTAGGAATATAGGTTCTCGTCGTAAGGCTTTCTACATTTTTATATACAGATAAATCGCAATCACTACACACATCCGCTACTCCTAATCGATTAATAGATTTTATATAAACCTAATAGGATTGTATTTGATTTACGATTACATAGCCCTGCTCTTTTTTGAGCACCTCAAAAAATGCGCTGGGCGCACTAGAATATGGCACGCTTTGTTCTGCATATAACTTAATATCCTCCGTTTCGTGCCCAGTAATATCTCAGTTTATTTGAATACTTTTTGTTACGCCTGGAAGGCTAGGCCCAACTTTGTGTTCATATAGACTTATTCCGGTTTCTCCTTGATCGCTGATATACCAATCTGCTGGATACCTAAACTCAAACCCATATTGAGTATTTGTATATGTTTTCCAGTCGGCAGAGACAGACGCTTCTTGAGAAGAAGTTGGCGTACTTGAAATAGCAAGGGTCTCTGTGGGCATAGGAGAGACAACAACTTCTTCAGAATCTCTATTGCCAAGCCAGTATCCAGCTACACCAATAACTACAAGTGCTCCGATTGCTAGAGCGATTTTTAATCCAGCACTCATTTGAGATGGTTGCGTAATTGGCGGGACGGTTGGTACGGGATTGATGAAAGGGGTTGGTGTGTCCATTTGACCGATTACGCAACAAGGGGAAGACTCAACCTTTGTTTACCAACAGTAACTCTTCCGAAGTTCTTTTTGCCGATTTTCTCACTTGCTCCAAGAATTTCAATATATAACGGTTTGCCGTTTTTATCAAAATCAAGCATGATTTCCGGTGCTATTTCGAGTGTCTTTGCCACACTGCCGGAGCGCAGTATTACATTGAGAGCATCAACACTTTTATCGTAGGTGATCTTCATGTAAATAATAATATCACAAATGCTTAACTACCTCAACCCAATGGGCAGTTATAATCACGACGGATTTCTTCTCTTTTTTCGCAACAACCTTGAGAGATCGTTTTCTGAACTTTTTGTACAATTCTATACGGAAATTATAGCTTGAAGTCTCAATATCGGGATGCGTTACCGCATCAACAATATATGACCTCGGTATTTTTCTCTGATCAATCTTTAATTTCGCATGACTACTGAATATGATGCGCACAAAAACTATTTGGTAAACTTGAAGGTGGAGAGGATTTGGTCAAAGAGTTCTACTGATGTTATTCGCGTTCCATACTTATTATAGTCATGAATTATAACGATGGTCGCACTCTCGTTTGTGGGAAGAAAGTAATAAGTGGCACCATCACCTTCAAAACCCAAATTAAAAACAGTGGCAGTTTTGCCAGCAATGATTTTATTTTTGAAATCGCTCTCGTTATATCCTATGGATTTAAGCTTCTGAATCATTGCCACAGACGCTTTGTTTATCCCCAAAAAATGCAATCCGACTTTTGCGCACTGTACTAATTCTCCGGTTTTAAAACTTTCACACATTGCATCCGTCATAGTTGTGTCCACTAAAAATATGCCAACACCTTTCTCGTTTAGAACTCCTCCAATCAATGATCGTTCTTCGTCTTGCTGGTAGAATTTATCACCTGGATATTTCACCTCAAACCCATACTGTCTATTCCAATATGTTTTCCAATCGGCGGGGACCGTGGATGTTGGTCTAGGAGTAAATACGGGAATAACCGCTTCAGGAATTGATTTATTTATAAAATAATAAGCTTCAAATCCAGCAAAAAGTGCAACAACAAAAATCGCACTAATTAGTTTCCAACGAATATGGTGAGCCGGGAGCAATACTTGTGCTGGCGGGACAACTGGGGCTGGGACGAGTGGCGTTGGTGTGTCCATGATTATTAAAAGATTATTGAGAAGTATAGAATAGCTTTTTTATTATCTCTTCGGTAAGACATTTTTGCAAGGAGCGCACGATGGATTTTAATGTTCCACGATCAATTTCACGATGCAATGGGATGGTAATCGCATGTATTATCTCGTTTTGCTGTATTCGTAGTCTAACATGGCTACCTTTTTGCCGCATTACAACAAATCCATGGCTTTGCAAAAGTGCAACGATTTCCGCTCCAGAAATGTGGCGAAGATTAGGAGGCATACGCCACATCAGAAAATTCAATGTTCATCATAATCGGAGGCAAGGCATATTCGCCATCTTTGTCCGATGGAGATACCTCAAAAGTTACCTGGGTTGCCTCGCGAATATTAGCGAGGAGTTCTTCAAATGTTTTGCCTTGTGTATAAATGCCAAAATCATCAGCCGTGGCGACATAAAACCCGTCTTTTCCCTTAAATACTTTGAATATGACGATTTTGTGCATACTATATCTAGTATTATACTATAAAGTCTTTGGACATCAATAATCCCCACTCTTCAAGAACTTCACGAAGTTCTTTTGTGCACGCTGATTTTGTTTTTGCGTTTGACCAAACTCCCGAAACGCCAGGGATAGAAGCAAAAAACGAGCCATCTTTTAAGACTTTAATCCTACTTTTTTTGAGTTTACTTTCCAGAAATTTGGTTAGCATAAAATTAGTATATACCTACTCCTCGTCTGCGCGAATGCGAGGAGGCATAAATTTATCTCCAAGATCCAAAGATTCAATATCTGAATCGTCAGATTTTGCAGATGCTTTTGTTGCGCGTTTCTTTTTTGTCGGCACCTTCATTAGTGTCTTATGATGCTCATCTAAATCAATATAATTATTTACCGCCTCTTTTAATTTCAGAGAAGTTGAACGGCCGAATGAAATTGCTTCCACAATAATCCCATTGTGTTGAAGATAATCTACGAGAGGGACGAAATCGCCATCGCCAGTTGCGAGCACAACAACATCCAATTGTTTTGCCATAGAAATCACATCTACTGCCATGCCAACATCCCAGTCTGCTTTTTTGGCGCCACCAGAGAACACCTGCAGATCTTTCATTTTTAATTCCAGCCCACTTTTTTCAAGCGCGTCAAAAAACGCCTTTTCTTCTGGCGATTCGCCACCTTTTACAACATACACAAGCGCGCGGACGATCTGACGATCTCGCACGGCAAGCCGTAAAAGCTCATTAAAATTAATCCTGCTCCCGTATAGATTTTTTGCAGAATGATACAGATTCTGCATATCTACAAAGACGCCTACGCGGTGATTAGTCCGCGATTGGATCGTTGTTTTGTCTGCCATTTCTGATGATTGCTTACTTCTTAAGTTCCAGCTTTATAGCCAACTTGGCGTATCGTTTTGCATCGGTACGCTTGAGATAATCTAAAAGGCGCTTGCGCTTGCCGACCATTTTCAAAAGGCCGATACGCGAGCTGTTGTCTTTCTGATGTTTCTTAAGATGTCTAGAAAGCAAATCCATCTCTTTTGTGAATAGGGCAATCTGACTCTCTGGAGAGCCAGTGTCTTTCCCATGGATTTGATGTTCTCCGATTACCTTAAGTTTTTGCTTGGGTGTAAGCATGGAAACGGTCACGAGACGATTAGAAATCAAAGAAATCCAGTCGTCCGTCAATATGTTATTACAAGATACATTGTATCACGGCAAACTCATTTTTGCAATAAGTCCCGCGAGATTGTGCAGTATGTCACATGTTGCACAATCTCGCGACGATATGCGACTCTGCGAGTTGCATATCGTATATTATGCGACATACTGATATGCTTCGGCCATGGCAACAATCAGACAACTCAAAAATGAATATCTGGAATATCTGGAAATTGAGAGAAATCGCGCACTAAAAACCGTTGAAAATTACGGGCGGTATCTTGATCGTTACATAAAATTTACAGAAGCCACTTTTGGCAAAGACATAAGCGATATTACCGAAGACGGAATCAGACAATATCGTCTTTGGCTAAATCGTTTTGTTGATCCAGACACAAAAACGCCACTGAAGAGATCAACACAGAATTACCATATCATCGCATTGCGCAATTTCTTAAAATATTTGGCACGCAGGCAAGTGCGATCTGTTGCGCCAGAGAGAGTAGAGTTGGGCAAGCACGAAGACAGACAAGTAACATTTTTGGAATCTGCAGAATTGGAAAGATTGCTTGCCGCACCAGTCGGAAATGAAATTGCTCCATTGCGAGACCGCGCTCTTCTTGCCACGCTTTTTTCTACTGGCATGCGAGTATCTGAATTGTGTTCACTAAACCGTGATATGGTATCAGTGGAGCGGGGAGAATTGTCGGTGAAAGGCAAGGGCGGAAAGATTCGTCCCGTATTTGTATCAAAGGATGCTGGCGTGCACATCGCAGACTGGCTAAAAATGCGCAAAGATCTTGATTCGGCGTTGTTTATCCGCATCCCGCGAGACGGAAAATTTGAGAAATACGAAGACCTACGCCTCACGCCCCGTTCTATCCAGCGAATTGTGAAAGGATACGCGTCTACTGCAGGAATTGTTGGCAAAAGAGTAACGCCACATTCCTTGAGGCATTCATTTGCCACGGATTTATTACGAAATGGCGCCGATATCCGCTCCGTGCAGGCAATGCTCGGGCACTCCTCCGTGACTACAACACAGATATATACGCATGTGACAGACAAAGGGCTTCGTGAGGTTCACGCAAAGTTTCACGGAAAGAGATAATATCGCGATGTTTCGTAGCCGTTCTGCATTCAAATCACGCTCGCCTCGCTAAAGCTATGGCGTAGCGGGCCGTCTCCGCCTGCTGGCCCGCCTAAATTTTGTTTCACAAAACTTTGGCGGGCTGGCTGTCGCGTCTGTGCCTCGTGTCGCCACACTCCGGCGACGATTTTCATTGCAAAACGGCTAACTTCACCATCTACCCATCTTTTATCTTGCAGATTATCTGGTATAATGAATTAGGGTCGAGGCGTACAAATCATAATTTAGGCATACAAACTATGGACATGAAATGTAAAAAGTGTGGCATGAGTTGCGAAGGCGCGGTATGTGCAACATGCAAAACAGAATCAGCCGAAGCGAGAATGTGTTGTGATGCAATGATGGAATGCAAATGCTCGTGTGGCAATGCAGAATCGTCATGCACCTGTGAGCCGATGCAGAGCGAGGAACCTGCACAGATGTAGCTTCGGATAGCTCAAAAAGATAAATCTATACACCGCTTCCCATTTGGGAGGCGGTGTGGTATTGTGCGGGACGATAAGGAGGAAGAACAGTGGGAACAAAAAGTCGTAAAGAACGGATTCAAGACCTGAAGGCTCGCCTCAAGAGTGGCATGATATCGCAAGGGACATACGACTACCTAGCAAGAGAAATAAGCCATGAGCAAACCTTTTCCGAGAGATTCTTCTCCTTCCTTCGCGAGGCTCGCAAGAGTATTATCGGGAGGTGAGTAGTCGACATGGCAACCCGGCGCGGACGAGAAATCTCCGCGCCAATTTTATTGCACAAAACCGTTTAGTCTTTCAGAGAAATTACAGATCCCTCTTTTGCTTTTTGTGATAGTTTGATGGCAACTTCATCGCCTTTTTTGCCGGATGGAATATCTTTTAGATCTACTTGCATTGAAGAGATTGTATCCTCGTGCTCTTTATCGCCTTGGTGGACGACAACTTCGTCTCCTACCTTAAGAGATCCGCTCAAACGGACTACCGCCACCCCGATTTTGTCATACCAATGTATAACTTTTGCGATTTCTTTCATACTCTAAATCCTACACCTTTTGTTGTATGGGGCAAGATAAGTTATGCACTTCTTTTTTGTGTCCCCAAGAGGATTTGTCCCGCTTGGCGGGATCCGCCTTTGGCGGAAACCTTGCGCACTGGTGCTTCCACGAGGACTTGAACCTCGATTACAAGATCCGGAATCTTGCGTTCTGTCCATTGAACTATGGAAGCATTTGACTGGGACTATTGTGCCTGGGGTCGGAATCGAACCGACATGCCTTACGGCACACCGTTTTAAGCGGTGCGTGTATACCAATTTCACCACCCAGGCTCAACTTTGGAGGCGGCGGCGGGAATTGCACCCACGTATAACTCTTTTGCAGAGAGTTGCCTTACTACTTGGCTACGCCGCCATTTTATAAAGATCTTTTTACTGTTTCTTCGTGGACAAATTCTAGCGTATCTCCTACTGAAATATCGCCAGTAAAGGCAGATGTGTCAATACGAAGTCCGGCTTCCAGTCCTTGCACAACGCTTTCGCGATCTTCTTTATTATGTTGCACGCCGACCAGTCTTCCTACACGGATTCGTTCATCATCGTGCACTAGATCAATCAATGCTCCACGAGTGGCAGATCCGCTGATAACTTTTCCTCCAATAATACGACTCTTTGCGTCTGTGCGAAAGATTGCAAGTATCTTGAGCGTGCCCTCAACAGTTCGTTCAACCGCAGACGGTAGTAGGCTAGCCAAATCTTCGCGAAGCGCATCCGTGAGCTCATAGATTATATCAAATGAACGAATCCGAATTCCATCTCGTTCTGCTCTTTTTATCGTAGCGGAATCAATACCGACGCGGAATGCATATATAATCGCTCCTTTTGCGGCGGCAGTTTGCACATCTGCTTCGTTGATGTCGCCAACGCTTGATCCAAGCACGCGAAATTGCACCTCGTCATGATTAATATCAGCAACGGACTGATTGATCGCCTCAATAGACGAAGCAACATCTGCCTTGAACAACACATTTAGAGTCTGTTTTTCTTCGGACTGCTCTGATGATCCAGTATTACGGAATGTATCAAAGGCGACTGGGGGAGGGGTTACATTGTCTGAGGCAAGATCTTCTGCGGCTCGCTTAGCGATGGCAGTGTTAAACTCTGCCCCGACTTGTGGCGATTCTGGCCATCCTGCGATGGCGACCGGCACCGCTGGTCCTGCTTCAGAAATTGATTTTCCGCGAAAATCGTCCATGCTTTTTACTTTGCCAATCACATGACCAGCGACAATCCAATCTCCGATGCGTAGCGTTCCATTCTGTACAAGTACTGTGGCAACAAATCCGCGCCTTTGATCTTTGTGTGATTCAATAATCACGCCTCGTGCTGGCGCCGTCGGATCGGCTGTGATTTCCTGCATATCTGTAACAAGCAAAATTATATCCAGCAATTCTTTTATGCCGGAGTTTTGTTTCGCAGAAATCTCTACCGAAGGAATTTGTCCGCCCCAATCTTCAACAAGTACTTCATATTGTGCGAGGTCCTGCTTTACGCGCTGTGCGTTTGCGCCAGATTTATCAGATTTGTTAATTGCAACAACGAACGGGATTTTCGCGTCTTTGATAATTTTTATCGCTTCAATCGTTTGTGGCTTTACGGATTCATCGGCCGCAACAACCAACACGGCAACATCTGCTACGCTAGCTCCTCGCGAGCGAATTGCGGAAAATGCCTCATGCCCGGGCGTGTCTAGGAATGTAACTGTCCTATTATTGACTTCTACCTGATATGCACCGATGTGTTGGGTGATTCCACCCGACTCGCAACTTGCAACATTTGTCTCACGAATTGAGTCCAAAAGTGTGGTTTTGCCATGATCTACATGCCCCAACACAACCACTACTGGCGGTTTGGCAACAACTGAAGACATAGTAGTATCGTGTGTCATAAGAGCGCAAAATTGTATCATTTTTGAGGGATTATGACAATGTGCCTATCAACCAAAAAGTTCTCGTTCCTTCTTCTTTAGAATATGCACTAATGTATTAAAATAAATTTTGATTTCTGGCGAAAGTGCGACTTTTTCTGTTTTGTTTGTTAGCAACATTTCCAATGTAATCTTGTGATGTCGCCAAATCTTGCCATTGTCGAGATAGATATTTATTATCGGTAATATTTTATCGAGGGCATAGATAAACTTGCCTTCTCGATCCTTTTTCGTCTCATATTTTTCAATTGTTTTATGGAGATCAGGAAATTCTTGGAAGTTTTTCGCAAGCTTTATCTGAGCGGCTCGCTCTCGTTTTTGCTTGCTCTGCACATACTTGACATTTTTATCGTATAAAAAAGTATCTCCAGCATATACTTCTATCAGATCATGAATGAGAGCATACTTAACTAGACGGTTAACATTAAGTTTAAGGTTCTGTGTCGAGGCTAGATACCAGGCCGTCAAAGCTAATTGGTAGCTATGTTCTGTGTCATTTTCTTTGTGTTTAGTACCGGGGATCCATATTTCTCGATCGATTTTTTGAAATGCCAATATGAGTCGAATGAACTCCATTAGATTATTAAGACTTTTCTTAGATTTTCTCATCAGGATTATCTTCCAATTCCGATTTTCGAATTTTGGCGGAGACGGAAGGATTCGAACCTTCGAGAGGGTTTGACCCCTCTGGCACGTTAGCACCGTGCTGGTTTCAACCAACTCACCCACGTCTCCTCAAATAAATAACAACTCCGAATTGTAGCTTAATTATAGTACTTATTCAAATGCTTAGGATTATGAGATCCTATCAAACTGAAATATACTCCCATGTCTTTAATGCCGTGTAATCGCACATCTCTATTTTGAGATATGGTAGGCGTGAGGCCAAACTTTTTAAAAGCCCTGAAAACAGTTTCTCTCAAAGGTTTAGACATGCTTGTAAAGCTTAATTTTTTGTAAGAATACTTCTTATTGTTGACTGCATATTTATGTCGGATGATACAGCCATCGGTATCAACTAATCCTCTAATGCATGCCTTCAAAAATGGAGCCCTATTCTTTATCCAGTCAGGAATATCAAGTTGCTGTTTTATTTTATTTCCAGTCACTAAACCGAATATCTTCAAGTAAACAATAAGCCTACTCCGCGAAATAGCGATATTATTTACAGAGATTTTTGGACGATGGTATATTTTCGGGCTAACATCAAAAAGCTTTTTGATTAAATGTATTACGAATTTACTATAAGCAAGATCGTCTGTGTGATGCAGTGTTATTATAATTTGGTAATCTGTCATGCCACCATCACCAATCATAATACCGAAGAATTCGGCTAAATCCGTTGATTGTCGAGGTTTTCGAAAGTGAAGTGGCCGTGCTAGAAATGAAGATGTATTAAATCTCCCAACCTTATTCCACCATTCGTACCACTTCTTCTTTCGAATATCTTCATTGCTTGGAACTCTGCCATATTTTTGCATAATCGCTTTACCACCGGCTAGTGCGCCTCTATTAACATACCAAAACTGCTCTAGTCTCTTGGCTGTTTTGGGGATTGGGATATTAGCGTAACGGGAGAATATCAAAAAAACTTTATATGAAGCTAAAAACTTTTCTCTTTTCCAATCGCGGAGCGTGCGAGGGCTTACTTTGGCCATCTTTGCCAAAGTATCAATCGAGGCGTTCTGTTTTGTTTGGACAGTTTCGATAAATTTTTTCTGCTGTCCTTTTGGAAGCACAATTCGACTTCTTACCATATTAGACTCTGCCATGTCTCTATAATACCAAATACAAACACATCAAACAACTGAATATATGTTAATATGTTGCTCGGTATTGTCGTGTGTAAGCTTTTGATTTGTACATACTATCTGGTATACTATGAGCATGAAAAAATATTTACTGTTTGCGATTATATTCGCTGTATTAAGTGTCGGATCTATTGCGAATGCGTATTCGCGTGATGATAGTGAAAAACCAGAAGTTAAAGTTAAAAATGTTAATGTCCGCAAAGAAGCAATTAATCAGTGCAATCAAACTTTTGAAGCTGCAAGAAAAACATATAAAGATACGATGAAAGTCGCAGAAACAGTAGCGAAAAATGCGAAAAAGGCAGCCGAAACAGTTTATAAGTCTTCAACAAAAGACGATGTCGCAAAAGTTGCGTTCAAGTCTGCGAAGAAATCAGCACAAGATACTCTTTCTAGCGCAAAAGAATCTGCGCGATCTGTGCTCAAAGTAGCTACAACAGCAAAGAATGGGTGCGTACGAGCGAACAAGAAATAATTAGTTTTTTCTCCCACTCCCATGTGCCAAAACTATCGCGCTGATTGAGCGAGGGCGGGCGGTCATGAGTACTTGGGCGCACGAAGAAAGTGTTGCGCCTGTTGTGCAGACATCATCAATCAAAATAATATCGCGACCTGCAATGCAACCAGCGCGCACGACTTGGAATGCGCATTGCATATTTACAATTCGCTCTGCGCGCGTAGCGGTTTTTATTTGGCTTGTCGTTGAACGGATACGCACAAGCGCGTCAAGACAGAAGCGATCAGATGGAGCGATACATCGTGCAAGTAATTCTGCTTGATTATATTCGCGCTCACGGATACGACTTTTGTGTAGCGGCACTGGCACAACGAGTGCCGATCGCGTAAGTGTCCCCAGCGAATGCCACGCAGGCATTAATCGTGGAGCAAGTAATGGCGCAAGATCTTTTTGATTTCTGTATTTTAGTGCGTAGATTGCCTGCGAAAGCTCATCTTTCATTGGGCCAGCGGCAAGTGCAATACTTAAAAATGGAAGCACCGGTATTCGTATTGGCGACGCGCATTGATTGACAATTACGCCATTGCATTGATCGCATAAAATCATGCCACTTGTTTTGCATATGGCACAGCGAGGAGGGAAAAGAATATTAATTAACCACGAAAACGCATTTGAACGCATAACAACATAATATACCAGGTAGTGAATATTCCTGTAATATCTCTTGTATTCAACAGCAGGAATATCTACTACCTGGTATACTAAAGTCAGATATGGCGTTCAACCTTTTTCATTCAAAAACTTCTCAAATTGGCATTGATATCGGCACTTCTGCGATAAAAATCGTTGAGCTTACAAATGAGAATAAAAGATGGAGTTTGTTAAACTACGGAATTTTTCGTATTCATGGCGGTGATGCCATGCCTGACGGCAGGCAGGGCTCTTCAGATACTTCGCAAAGCATTTTGAATTTGCCAGAAGAAGAAATAGCAAAGAATATTTCCGTGACGATTCAATCCGCAGGGATCAAAAGCAAATCTGCGATAGCATCAATCTCGTCTTTTTCAACATTTGCGACTGTAATTGAGATGCCGTATGTGAGTGAAGAAGATCTTGCCAAAACAATTCCGTTTGAGGCGCGCAAATATGTGCCCGTGCCATTAGATCAGGTGATTCTTGACTGGTCTATCGTTGGAGTAGCAGACAAAGCAGTGCAACCATCGCCGAGCGGTACAAGTGTTGAAGTATTTCTTGCGGCAGTGCCAAAAGATGAAACCGCGAAATATCAACGCATCATGCGATTGGCCGGGATAGAACTCAAAGCCCTTGAACTAGAAAACTCATCGCTTATCCGCGCGTTGCTTGGGAATGATCTTTCGCCGACGGCAATTGTGAATATCGGCGGGCGAAGCACGACTATTTTAATTGTCTCTCGCGGATATGAACGAGTGAATCATACATATGAAATCGGTGGATATGAGATGACAATGGCAGCAAGCAAAGGGCTTGATTCTACACTCGCAGAAGCTGAAGAATATAAAAGAACCAAAGGGCTTATTGCGGGCAATAACGATTCTGCGCACGAAGCAATCGCTAGAGTTGTAGATACTATCATTCAGGAAATCCAACGGACAATACAGCCATATGAGGATACGCGAGACCAGAAAGTAGAGCGCGTGGTATTTGTTGGTGGCGTATCTGATACGCCTGGACTTCTTGAATATGTAAAAGGGAAACTCGGTCGTGATGTGTTAATGGGAAATGTGTTTGCGCGACTGCAATATCCTTCCGAACTTACGCCTATTGTCGGGTCACTTTCCAACACGCTTGCTATTGCAGTCGGAGCCGCACTTCGCGAGTCATGATATACCAAGTAGTAGAAGTTCCTATTGTGACTTTGTCACATTAGGCAATAGTCGGAACTTTCACTACCTGGTATAATCTAATTAATGCCTTATAGAGGAGGGGTACAATTAATTCCTGATATTCAAAAGCGGCCAACTCTCGGTGCGTATACGCGCGGGAATAGGTGGTTTTGGAGCGGCATCGGACTTGGAATTGCACTGATTGTGATATGGGCAATATTTAATGGATATGCAGGTAACCTACAAGATCAGATCGCAAAACTTGATGGCCAACTTATTGCAAACGAGAAAATGCGCGACAAAGATAAAGAGGGGGATTTGATCGCGGCATATCAGCAGTCAAAAGTATTTCGCCAATTGCTTGCTGGCAAATCATATTGGTCCAAAGCACTGTTAAGCATGGAACAGATGACCTTATCGTCTACTGTTTTTACGCAACTTTCTGCTTCTCTAGTTGATCAGACAATAACATTCCAAGGTTCATCTACGAATTATCAAGCCGTTGCCCGACAGCTTGCTTCTTTTACGGCAAACACCGGCATCACGGATGTGTCACTGCAAAACATAAAGACAACACCGGGTGGAGTTGAGTTTAATGGAATTCTTAAACTAGACTCAAAGAAGCTTATTAATAAATGACAAACACGCGAAATTTATTCGGAGCAATAATGTTAGCCATATCACTATTTTTTGTATCTCCAGTTGTTGTCGGCGGATGGCAAAAAACACAAGCGCTTCGCACGGCAAAGAATGAACGAGAGACTCTTTTAGCTGATCGGAAAAAAATACTCGGACCGATAATCACAGAATACGCGAAATATCAAAAGATGACCTCGCAGGGCAATGGCAAGTTGTTTACTCAATTGGTGCCTATCAATAAGAGTACGCCGGAGTTAATATCTGCGATTCAAGATATGGCAAATATTGCAGGAGTGCAGATGCTTGAAGTCCAAATAAACACATCTGATGATACAAAAGATACATCATATGGAACTATTTCATTAGAATTAAATCTTGTTGGCAGATATTCCGCTCTTAGGACATTTTTGCAGAGTCTTGAGCAGTATGTGCGAGTGCTTAATGTAAAATCGCTAGATGTTACTACAGATAAAAAGAATCCAGGTCAATTTGAATTTGCGGTTAGTGCCGATACATATTTTATTCCTCGCACAAAATGAACTCTACACGATCCAGCAATATGATCTCATTACTTATCGTGGTGCTTGGTTTCGCATTTGGTATATATGTAAATTCGCAAAGCGATCCAATGGCAGATGTCCCACAACTAGATCCAAAGCTTCAGGTTACATCTTTGCGCACGCTAAAATCGCTCAAAATTGACTACTCTATTTTGGAAGATCCAGAATTTCGCTCGTTGAAAGTATTTGGAGAGTTCCCAGTTTTGCCGTAATTTTTATGCCACCACAATCATTCCCAGCGCCAATATTACTTCGTGAGCTCGTCCGTATCGGACGATTTTCTGCCGCTGACGCAGAAACCGTTAGTGCCAGCGCAAACAGTCGTGATGGTGATGTAACAGGAGCGATTATTGATTTGGGGCTTCTTACGGATGAAGAACTTGCGGTACTAAAAGCAGAACTTTATAAAATCCCGCGCGTAGATTTTACGGAGCAAGAGCCGACAAACGACGCACTAAAAGTAATTTCACAGGATATTGCGCAATTTTACAAAATAATTCCTTTTGCGATTACAGACGGAGTGTTTAAGGTTGGCATGCTTGATCCAGAAAATATTAGTGCTTTAGATGCGCTTCGTTTTATCGCGGAAGATCGCAAATTGAAACTGGAACGGCATCTGCTTACGATGAAGGATTTCCAGTCTGGATTAAAACGGTTTAATTCACTATCCGGCGTGGTAGGGGAGGCGGTAAGCGCATTCGCACAAGATCAAGCACAGGAAAAAGCCCTCAAGCTTGACGAAATTAATGCGGAAAGTCCTGTCACAAAAGTGGTTTCTACGATGCTCATACATGCGATTGATGCGCGCGCATCTGACATACACCTTGAGCCATTTGAAAAAAATACGCGCGTGCGATTTCGCATTGACGGTGTTTTACAGTCAGTGCTTGATTTGCCGATAAATCTGCATCAGCCAGTTACGACTCGTATAAAAATTCTTTCTTCGCTCAAAATTGACGAAACGCGCGTGCCACAAGATGGGCGATTTAGCATCATGAAGGGAGATACAAAATATGATTTTCGTGTAAGCACATTTCCCACAAAAGCCGGAGAAAAAGTTGTGATGCGTATTTTAGATCCAATGTCCTCAAAGGTTGACCTGACAAGCCTGGGCGTGATGCGACAATCCAAAGATCGCCTCGCAAAAGCAATTGCAAAGCCATTTGGAATTATTTTAATCACTGGCCCTACTGGTTCTGGAAAATCAACGACAATTGCCGGCATATTAAAGGAAATAAATACAGAAGAAGTAAATATTGTTACGCTTGAAGATCCAATAGAATATTTTATTGATGGGATTAATCAGTCGCAAACACACGATGAGATAGGATATTCATTTGCAAATGGCCTACGCTCAATTCTTCGGCAAGATCCAGATATCATTATGGTCGGAGAAATTCGCGACAGCGAAACAGCATCACTAGCAGTGCAGGCGGCATTGACGGGGCACATTGTTCTTTCAACTCTACATACCAATGACGCACTTGGCGTAATCCCACGATTGATAGATATGAAAGTAGAAAAATATCTTCTACCGCCAGTCTTAACAATTGCCGCCGCCCAAAGACTTTTAAGACGACTATGTGTTACATGTAGAATTAAAGCAACCGCAAACGAAGCAGAGCAACATATTATTGAGCAAGCGCTCAAAGATATTCCGCCCGAATATCTTGGAGATGTAGCGCAAAGTGGACCATATACGATTTATCACCCAAACACACAAAATCCATGCAAAGAGTGTGGTGGCAAAGCATATAAAGGACGCATTGCGGTTTTTGAAATGCTTCAGATGACTAGCGAGCTTGAAAAAATTATTCTTGGAGATCTTTCTGATACGGCAATGGAAGAAGAAGCAAGAAGACAGGGCATGATGTCCATGTTTCAAGACGGAATTCTAAAGGTTCTTGACGGCATATGTTCTTTAGAGGAGTTAATTGAAATCGCACAGGACACACAAAAGACAAAAGACGAGAAAAAGTCATAGCAATGCAATATTCTTATCAAGCCACAAACAAAGAGGGAGCTAAACTTTCTGGCCATGTTGATGCGCCAAGTGAGTCGGCTGCAGTCGGAGCTCTCCATGAGCGCGGGCTTACAATTATCTCACTAGAGCCTGTTACTCGTAGTATTTTTAGCGGAGGCGACCTTTTACAATTTTTGAATCGCCCGAAAACAAAAGATGTCGCCGCGTTTATGCGACAATTGAGCGTTCTTATTGAGGCAGATCTACCACTTACTGAAAGCATTCGGACACTTGCAACACAGACACCAAGCATAGGATTTCGGCGAATTATTGGCGATGTAGCCGATCGTCTTGAGGGTGGCTCTTCGCTTTCAGAGGCATTCGCGACACATCCAAAACAATTTTCCTCGCTTTCGGTTAAGCTTATCCATTCTGGAGAAGTTTCTGGACGACTAAAGGAGACGCTTTCGTATCTGGCAGATTATCTTGAGCGAAATCAAAAAATTACTAGCAAGGTAACAGGTGCGCTCGCGTATCCAGTTTTTGTTATTTTCACCATGATTGTCGTGGCTATAATTATGGTTGTCTATGTACTTCCACAACTACTAGTCATTTTTAAAGAATCTGGCATTACAGAGTTGCCACTTTCAACCAAAATACTTATTTGGATAACCGATACGGTAAATAATTATTTTGCAGCCTTGTTTATTGTGTCTGCTATTGCTATAGCTGGAATTTTTCAGTGGATGCGCATGCCAAACGGTCAAGCATGGTGGCAGAGGACACAACTTCGTATACCAGGATTCGGCAAAATTATTCGTGCATTTATGATTGCGCGACTCGCAGAAAATCTTTCAACGCTTGTAAAATCCGACATTGCAATTCTTGATGCGCTTCGCGTGACAGGGGATATTATGGGCAATGTTGTGTATCGCGACATTCTTTTACACGCCGAAGAAGAGGTAAGAGGTGGTGGCACCATGTCAGATGTATTGCGTAGATATCCAGAAGATATCCCAGCACTAGTTACATCAATGATTGCCGTAGGCGAGAGATCTAGTAAGGTGGGACAAATTCTTGAAAGAGTAGGCACATTTTATCGGACAGAATCAGAGGGTCGCATTGATACGATCTCATCTCTTATTGAACCAGTTTTAGTTACGGTGCTTGGGCTTGGTGTTGCCGTGTTGGTGTCTAGCGTACTTTTGCCAATCTACTCACTTGTGGGAGCAAGTTAGCAACAGCTGTTGATATGCCTATTGTGGTGCAATATAGAAGGTATAAAATAGAAGAAGTAATAAAACGGCAGTGAGGAGTTAATCGTCTGCACTTATTTAGTGCGAGCGATGGCGCCCAGTGCCCGCCAAAGCCGTGAAAGGAATATGGAAAAAGCGGCATCAGTCTGGTGGCTTCACGCTTGTGGAGTTGCTGGTCGTGGTTGCCATCATTGGCGTGCTCGCCACGCTCGTATTGTTGCAACTAGGATCTGCTCGTGCCAAGGCGCGAGACACACAGAGAATCACCGCGGTGAGCCAAGCTCGCAATGCAGTCATGGATTACTTTAACGACAACAATGCATATCCTGTTGCCGCGGGTTGGGATGCTTTGTGTACTGCACTGAAAACTGGCAAGTATCTTTCTGCGTGCCCGACCTTAGCCAATCTTGTTGGCCTTGGTTATGGCTACGACAACACCACAAATCCGAAGAAGTTTCAGGTTTACGCAGATCTTGAGAATCGAGCATCAGCTCTTGATTCAGATGACGACATAAGCGCGGCAGCGTTTGCGGTCGCGGGCGTGGCTGGTGCCACCGAAGCAGCGGCCGGCGCATCTTGTGCAACTTCAACTGACTGCTACTACGATCTAGGTTCAAACTAGTTTTTCTTCGCTCGTAGCGTGGTACAATGAGAAGCATGTTTATGCTTCTCATTGTGTTTCTTGGAGCGATAGTTGGTAGTTTTTGTGGCGTTCTTATTGATCGCTGGCCTGAAGAAAAAGGAGTATTGGCTGGACGATCAAGATGCGAGCGCTGTGGAATTACTATTGCGTGGTACGATTTAATCCCTTTAATTAGTTGGATTTTATTGCGTGGGCGATGTCGTACATGTGGCGCGCATTTTTCGTGGCGCCATACTGTGTATGAATGGATTGGAGCATTCTGGGCGGTTTTGCTTTTTGAGCTGACAATCCATGGATACGGATGGGTTGATCTATCCGTGATTACCATTTTATTGGCACTCGCATGTTTTGATGCACGCCATTTTATTTTGCCAGACATGCTGACAGGATTACTTGTCGTATTTGCCCTCATACATCTTTTGGGAAGCGGAGCAATTTGGAGTGGTATATTGGGCGCAGGATTATTGTTTGTGTTCATTGCCGGACTTTACAAAATGTCTGGCGGGTCAATGATCGGATTTGGTGACGCCAAATTAGCGGTTGGAATCGGCCTTTTATTTGGATTTCCGCACGCATTGTATGTAACAATGCTCGCGGTTTTTTTGGGGGCGATTATCGGTATTGTTCTTATGATTTCGGGACTTGCTACAAGAAAGACGCAACTTCCATTTGGCGCATTTTGGTCTGCGATCGCCATCGTTGCACTCTTGTTGCCATCACTTTTGGGTCGCATTGATTTATTTTTCCAATGACCATGAAAATAGTTTCACGAAATGGATTCACCCCGTTAAAGAACGCCCAACGCCAAAGCGCGTGGCTTCGGTTGCCTATTGGCAACCTTTCTTTAACGGGGTTCACCCTCGTTGAGATCCTTGTTGCAATGACCGTAACCATGATACTTTCAATTTTATTAATACAAAACTTCTCTAATTCAAGAGGCGATGTTAAAAATACCGCTGCGCTTATTCGGAGTACACTTCGCGAAGCTCAGACGATGGCGTTGGCAAGCGTACAAACCAATAGTGTTCATAGATGCGGATACGGCGTTCATTTTGAGGCAAGTACTTTTCTTGTTTTTGCTGGTCCAAATTCTGCCTCTGATGGCTGTGCTGGCTACGGAAGGATATATCAGGCAGGAGATACAATCGTTCGGACGCTGGCATTATCTAGTGGCGTGTCCATGACAACATCTATGTCTGATGTATACTTTGAGCCTCCGCTACCAACTACTTATATTCAAGGAGTGAGTACGCCCGGAACTACTGGATCAATTTTATTACAGCAATCTAGCGGAACGAGTATAACCATCAATGTATCAACTTCAGGTGCCATTGAATAATCAAAAATCTACTACTGGGATGACACTTGTAGAGGCGCTTATTGCCGGCATGCTTCTTGTATTGGGGCTTGTTCCTGTTTTCTTTTTTACTTCGCAAGCGCTCACGCTTACGCATAACGCACGGATATCGTTTACCGCGGGGCAATTGGCACAAGAAGGCCTAGAAGTTATTAGAACGATTCGTGATGACAATTGGATCGCTGGGCGAGTATTTGACTTTGGATTAACAGAATGCGCTGATGGGTGCCGTGTGCAGTGGGACAGCACAGACATCTTAGCTCTTGGAAGTAATATTCCGTTATCACTTGATAGCACTAGTATGATTTATCAATACGACTCTGGGTCTGCTACCCCGTACATTCGGACAATTACAATTGATACAACCTTACCATCAGTGCTTAAGGTACAATCAAGGGTGGATTGGAGTGACCAAAGTGGCGATCATTCATTTGTAACAGAGACGCCTCTATACGATTGGCTACAATGAAAAATAAGCACGAACAAAAATTCACAAAATGGGTTTACCCAGTAGTAGATTTTTGATCTGATTATGTTCTTTACTTATTGCATCGAGAGCGTGAAATTTAATGAGCTGTATTTTGGCTATACGGATAATCTGAATAGAAGAATTGAAGAACATAATCAAGGATTAAATTTTTCGACAAAACGATTTATCCCATGGAAACTGATATATTATGAAGCATGTATCAACGAAAAGGACGCAAAGCGCCGCGAATACTATCTTAAAACTACACAAGGCAGGCGCATGTTTAAGGCTAGAATTAAAGAATACTTATATGAGGGCCGAAAAATTTAAAAATCAAAAATTCACTACTGGGTTTACGCTTGTTGAAGTGCTTGTAGCTGCATTGGTATTTTCTATCATCATGATCTCGGCTAGCGGTTTATTTGTGCAGACGCTTCGTTTACAGAAAAAAACACTTGGGCTACAGAATACGCTTGAAAATACACAACTAGCGATTGAAATGATGGAGCGCGACATTAGAGTTAGCACCATCACATCTGGCGACGCGCCATGCAGTGGCGCGCCAAATTTAGAAAATCAAACAATCACACTTTCTCACCCGGTAAGTGGAGTTATTACTTATGAATACCAGACAGCAACCGCAACGAGTGGAGGAAAATTACTCCGAAATGATTCGCCAATTACCGCATCTACGGTTGATATCCGATTGTTTGCATTTTGCGTGAATAATTCTGGCAATGACGGGAGGCAAGCAAGAGTTGCGATTGTAGCAACAGTAGCGTCCTTTGGTGACACAGCAACAGACGGGGTGTCATTTCAGACTACGGTGGCATTTAGAAGTATTCATTCCGACATTACTCCATGAAATCGCACGAACGAGGGTCAATTTTAATCTATACAATATTAATGCTTTCCACTATGCTCGCGGCGGGGCTGATAATTGGAAATATGGTAGTGCAGAAAATTCGAACTGCTGGATTTCTAAAAAGCTCAATCACGGCACTTGGTGCCGCAGACGGTGCAGTAGAGTGGTGTCTTTTTGAGGCAAGATCTGAATCGGCGATTGCAGTGCCGACATTTCAGGATGGCGCGACATATCAAATCATTAGAACATCTGACAGCTCTGATATTTCTGGCGACTGTACGATTTTTGGGAGCGATCCAATTTTATTTCGTGCAATAGGGAATTATCGTGGCGTTTCAAGAGCACTGGAAATTACAGAATAATGGATTACGAAAAAGCAAAATCAAGAATAGAAAAACTTCACATACTCATTAATCAATATAGATATGAGTACCATGTGCTTGATCAATCAACGATCAGCGATGATGCGCTGGATTCTTTAAAAAAGGAATTGTTTGATCTTGAGCAAAAATATCCAGATTTAATTACACCAGATTCGCCAACACAACGAATTGCAGGAGAGCCGGCAGAAGGATTTCAAAAAGTTGAGCATCCAGGAAGGATGATTTCTCTAAATGACGCATTTTCCGAATCTGATATGCGCGACTGGCTTGAGAGATTGGAAAACTTTTTGGGGCAACCATATGACGGAGAATTTTATTGTGATTTAAAAATGGATGGACTTGCTATTGAATTGCGATATCAGAGTGGACTGCTTGTGCAGGCCTCAACGCGTGGCGATGGCACAATCGGAGAAGATGTAACGCAAAACATTCGCACAGTTGATGCTGTGCCGTTAAGTTTACGCGATGACAAGCGCAAAGCTCCGTCAGTGTTATTGGTGCGCGGAGAGGTGTTTTTGAAGAAAAGCGAATTTGATCGCATTAATCGCGAGATTGAAAAATCTGGCGAAAAACCATATGCGAATCCGCGCAATCTTGCCGCTGGCACTGTGCGCCAATTAGATTCATCGGTAACCGCGGGACGCAAATTATCATTTTATGCGTACAGCATCGTCGGAGAAGACGGGACAACCGGCGATGGATTTGAGTCTCACGATGCAGAATATAATGCGCTCCGTCAGTGGGGGATCGCAACAAATCCTCACGGCGTTGTCGCGAAAAATTTTGATGAGGTATTGAAGTTTTATCGCCAGTGGGAAGAAAAAAGAGATTCGCTTGATTACGAATTTGATGGAACTGTCATTTCAATAAACGATAACGAAACATATCGTCGTGCAAAAATTATTGGCAAAACTCCACGAGGCGCAATTGCGTTTAAATTTGCTCCACGGCAGGCGCAAACAATTTTGGAAGATATTCAAATACAGGTTGGGCGCACAGGCGTGCTTACTCCAGTGGCGCATTTAAAGTCAGTACGAATCGGCGGAACAACCATATCTCGCGCGACACTTCATAATCTTGATGAAATCAAACGGCTTGATGCTCGCATTGGCGATACCGTAGTGGTTGGGCGAGCAGGGGATGTTATTCCCGATGTTCTTCGTGTATTGCCAGAGCTTCGCACAGGAAAGGAAAAAGTTTTTCACATGCCAAAAAAGTGCCCAGTTTGTAATACAGATATTGTGCGACTAGAGGGCCAAGTTGCGTTTATGTGCCCAAGCACAGAATGTCCGGCAAAACAAAGAGAGGGAATGTATCACTTTATAAGTCGCAACGCAGTAAATATAGATGGTGTTGGGCCACAAACAATTGATCAGCTTATGGACGCAGGATTAATTATTGATTCGGCTGATTTATTTGCGCTCACCGCCGAGGATTTTATGAATTTGGAAGGATTTGCGGAATTATCGGCAAAAAATGCGGTTGAGGCGATTTCAACTTGTCGCGAAATTACATTGCCACGATTTATATTTGCACTCGGCATTTTACAGGTTGGCGAAGAAACCGCGCGCGTTCTTGCTCATCGCTTTCATAATATTATTGCGATCGCGGATGCAACAAAAGAACAACTTCAAGAAGTATCTGATGTCGGGCCTGTTGTTGCAGAAAGTATTGTTAGGTGGTTTGCGCTTGCACAAAATAAAAAATTACTTGAAAAATTTGCCAAAAATGGCGTGCATGTATTGTCCGAACAAAATACGAAGGACGGTCCTTTGTCTGGGAAAGTATTTGTTGTAACTGGCACACTTGATTCAATGAGTCGTCAGGAAGCAGAAGAAAAAATTTGCGCGCTTGGTGGTAAAACATCAGCTTCTGTATCAAAAGCGACAGATTTTGTAGTCGCTGGCGCAAATCCAGGATCAAAATATGAAAAAGCAAAAGAGCTTGGAGTCAAAGTTTTAGACGAAAAAAACTTTCTAAAGCTATTGACAGAATAATCATTGATAGATATGATATAAACACACTGGCAATGTCGCCAGAGTTCCTTAACTGCCGCGTAGTGCGGCCAAGACTCTCCTGCGTAGTGCGGGAAGGAGTAGACGATGAGCGATTTTGACGATCTCACGCTGAAGCAAGTCATCGACCTGGGGAACAAGATTGGCGGGCAGGAGCGCGCGAAGCGTTTCATGTCCGGCGAACTCGTACTGGTAGACAAGACCCAGCAGGTCAGCGTGGACGGCGTCACCTACGCTTCTTGTATCAACGTCGAGGTGTTTCTCGCCGACTGGACACTGTTCTATGAGGAGGTCTTTGGGATGGAAGTGGATTTGTCACCGATTCCGCTTCCACCATTCCGCACAGGCCTCAGCTGGGGAGTGGCAGTTCTCAAGGGGCTCACCAAGCAGCAGGCATTCGAGAAGGCAAAAGAGCTCTTCACAACTTGGAAGTACTACACCAACGACAGCCTCGACACCGTGGTTCCCAAGGAAAACGACGAGCGTACCGCCGACAACGGCTCCTACATCGTCTGGTGCCACGATGGGGTTGAGGCCGACGAGAAGCACAAGAACAAGAGCGCTAACGACATCAAGGTCGCTAACATCAAGACCATGACCCTTCTGGAGCGTATTCTGCTTGAACTCTGGTTCTACTGGAAGACGAAGAGCCACCTGGATCGCAAGAATATAACGCTATGTGCGGGTTCGCGCGACTACGATGACGGCGTGCCGCGCGCAGACTGGCGCGACGATCGCAAGTTCTACGTGGACTGGTGGAATGTCAGCGAGGGCCACGGCACTCTCCGCGTCCGCGAGGTGGTTTCTCTGTAGTCCATATCTCTGATCCTTACACCCTGTGGGGCGACGAAAGTCGCCCCAACTTTATTTCTTATTTCATGGTAGGATGCAAGCATGATTAATGAGCAGGAAATAGACCATCTTGCAAAATTAGCTCGTATCACAATCAGCGATACGCTTAGAGCGCGTCTTTTGGGAGATTTGAACTCAATTTTGAAATATATTGATCAGCTTTCGGCTATAAATACCGATAAAGTTGAACCGTTGTTGCAGGTCAATGAAATCCAAAATGAAACCAGACCAGACACCACAGAAGGACGAATAAAATCAAAAGACAGTCTTCTTGTTGGACAATCGCCACACCATGAAGACAAATATACAAAAGTGCGCGCTATCAAAGTAAGATGAAGCCTATTTCTGGACATACAATTTTATCTGCGCGCCGTGCGTTTGAAAAAGGAGAAACAACTCCTCAAAAATTATTTGATGAATATCGCAGTCGCATAGAAAAGGAAAATCCTGCGCTGAATGCTTTTTTGAACACAAAAGAGTTTCCATTTAATAAATCAGACAAAAAAGAAACCTCGCAATTATCCGGAATTCCATATGCGGCAAAAGACAATTTACTTGTAAAAGGCACAATCGCAACAGGAGGATCAAAAATACTTGAAAATTATCAGAGCGCATATGATGCCGAAGCCATCACTCGTCTTGCCGATTCTGGCGCGCAATTACTCGGTAAAACAAATATGGACGAGTTTGCTATGGGAAGTTCTGGAGAAAATAGCGCATACGGGCCTACAAAAAATCCACACAATCACGAGTGTGTGCCTGGTGGATCATCTGCTGGATCTGCGGCGGCGGTTGCGGCAGATCTTTGTGTGTTTGCGCTCGGATCAGATACTGGAGGTTCAATCCGCCAGCCAGCGGCGTTTTGCGGAGTGGTGGGATTCAAGCCATCATACGGACGAGTATCGCGCCACGGTCTTATGGCGCTTGCTTCATCCCTTGATCAAATTGGACCACTTACAAAAAATGTAGATGATGCGGCATTGGTGTTTTCCGCTATTTCTGGAAAAGACATATACGATTCAACAACCGTAAATCAGGACGCGTCAGATGTTTTTAATAATCTCCACGATGATGTTTCTGGACTTCGTATAGGTGTGCCCGAAGAATATTTTGGTGATGGATTAAGCGATGAAGTACGAAACTCTGTAGAGAAGGCGATTGATAAACTTATTGTCCGAGGAGCAAAAATCGTACACATCTCGCTTCCGCACAGTAATGCCGCGCTTGCGGCGTACTATATTATTCAGCCAAGCGAGACATCCGCAAATCTTGCACGATATGATGGCATTCGTTACGGATTTTCTGATCCATCTGCCGAATCGCTTACCGAAGTGTATACACAAAGCCGTGCGAAAGGATTTGGGCCAGAAGTTACTCGTAGAATTATACTCGGAACATTTGCTTTATCAGCAGGATATTTTGACGCATATTATTTAAAGGCACAGCGAATTCGCACTCTCATTCGTCGCGATTTTGATGAGGCATTCAAGAAGTGCGATGTTATTATGGGACCAACCACCCCGACAGCAGCATTTCGTATAGGAGAAAAATCTGATGATCCGCTATCAATGTATTTATCTGATATTTATACAGTTCCAGTTAATCTTGCTGGCATTCCGGCGATATCAATACCATGCACAATAGGGGACAAGACTAATATGCCAGTAGGATTGCAAATAATCGGACCTATGATGAAAGACGAAACACTTTTGCGCGTTGCGTGGTACGCCGAACAAGCACTATTAAATGAATAATACGATTAATGTAGTCGGAGGCAGGATGACAGGGGCATTGTTTGATCAAGGCACAGTGTCTTTGCGAGCTTGGGCGACTGGTCTCACAGCTGATATTCAAAATATAACATCAAATGCAGTCGGATTTCTCCAAGAATTGGCGATTGCGATTATTGTTATATGTATCGTTATTATTTTATATATTGCGATGCAGAAACGAATAGCAAAATCTGCAGATGTAAAAAAATCTTTAGACAACAATATAGTGGCTCAAAATAGTGGTTCTTTTTCTAATGAATGGGCACAAATTCGTTTGCGGCTTGATTCCTCGCGTGAGGCAGACTGGAAGCTCGCGATCATTGAAGCGGACAGTTTTATTGACGATGCTCTCGGAAAATCAGGATTTTCGGGCGCGAATTTTGGCGATCGCCTGATGAATATTTCGCCAGGATCACTTATCTCGTTAGACGGTCTCTGGTGGGCGCACAAAGTGCGAAATCGTATTGCGCATGAGCAAGATTATTTTTTGCGGTACACAGAAGCGCGACAAGCAATGGGATATTTTGAACAAGTACTGAAAGAGCTTAAATTAATTTGAACATGTCGCGCTTATGGATAAAAATTATAGGTGCGCTCGCTGTGGTGCTTGTTGGTGTATTTGCGTGGCAAATTGGTTCATACGAGAAACGAATACTTTCGCACACATATATCGGGTCAATTGAACTTGGAGGATTAACCCAAGAACAGGCTGTGGTTATTATAGAAAATCGGCTTGATGAGCTTGTCGCCAATGGGATTAAAGTTCGTGTTGGCGACGACGAAGAATTAATCTCTCTTGCACAAATCGCTTTTGATATGAATGTGGCCGAGGTGATTTCTAGTGCATTTTCTGATGGGCACAATGGATCTTTTTTAAAACAAGCATTGGAAAGAATTTTTGCTCTATTTAAAGTAAAAAATATTTCAGTTCCAGTGCATTTAGATAAAACCGCTCTTAATGCCACGATTTTAGCGATTGCAAAAGTAACGAATACAGAAAAGAGAGACATTCGTTTGGAAATAATTGGATCTAAAATAAAAATTCGCACAGATACAAGCCCAGGAAAAGTAATGAATACGGATCAAGTAATAAGCGACATAAATGATTCGCTTGGTCAGCTTGATACAAATCCAGTGACAGTGCGACTTTATGACGAGCTTCCAAGGGCTAATATTGCTACTGCGCCTGCGGCACTTTTGTCTGCAGAAAGAATGATGAAATCTGCAATTACGCTGACCTATGAAGGCACTGCGGTAACAATTTCTAGAGAACAAATCGGGTCGTGGATTATGACCGCATACGATGGGTCGGTAATTTTAGCAAAATCAGATCGCGACGCGATTGCATCGTATGTACCGACAATTGCAAAAACAATAAATGTTGATCCGGTTCCGCCGATTATTATTTCTTCTGAAGGACGGATTACGCAATTTACCCCAGGGCGAATTGGTCGTGCAGTACAGGAAGATATTTTAATTAATCATATTATTAAACTTTTAGACGAAAGAGTTTCTGGGAGTGCTACAACAAATAATATTGTAATTCCTGTTCGGGTAAGTTCGCTGGCACTTTCTGGGCTAGATACTGAATCGGGGATAAGAGAGCTTATTGGCAAGGCGACTACGCCATTTACTGGATCTCCAAAAAATAGGGTAAGCAATATAAAAAATGGAATTAAATTTCTTACAGGAGTTGTGGTTCCGACAGGCACTGAATTTAGCACGCTAGATACGCTGGGAATTATTGATAATACAACCGGATATTTGCCTGAGCTTGTGATTAAGGGGGATAGGACAGTTCCGGAATATGGCGGAGGATTGTGTCAGGTTTCTACGACGCTATTTCGCACGATTCTTGACGCTGGTCTTCCCGTAACAATGAGACGAAATCATTCATTTAGAGTTAGCTACTATGAAAAAGATGGCACCGGAAAATTCATTGGGCCAGGTCTTGATGCAACAATTTACGAACCAGATCTTGATTTACGGTTTCTAAATGATACTGGCAATCCAATTTTAATACTCGGCACAGTTTCGGGCGACACTGCAACATTTGAATTCTATGGGACAAAAGACGGAAGAACGAGTTCTATTGTCGGGCCAACACTTCTTTCTGAAACTCCTTCTGGAAATCCAATTTATCACGAGACAACGGATCTTCCGGTTGGCACAACCAAACAAATTGAGGTTCCGCATCCTGGCGGGCACACAATTGCGACATACACTGTGCGATATCCAGACAAAACAGAGAAGACGCAGACATTTGAAAGTTGGTATCGTCGTTGGCCAGCGCAATATCTTGTCGGAGTGACTGCAGTCACAAGCCCTACACCAAGTCCAACCGCAACCCCTTGACATTTAAGGCCATGATTGTTATACTTCGCACTGTTGTACGGTAGTATAAAGCAGTACCTTCCCAAAGGCAGTACCTTCCCAAAGAAAGAGGATGACGATGTCACAGACATTGATCACCAGCCGAGATCCGAGGGGTCTCCACGCAATCGGTCTCTTCGAGGCCGTTTATAACAAGTCCAAGCTCGACGATGCGCGCGCACAGCGGCTCAACGAGCGCGGTGGTGAACTGCAAGACGGGATTGCGAAGCTCATCGCCGAGCTGTCCATGTCCGACCAGTACGCCAACGAGGAGGTTCGTTCCACCTACACATACCCGGAGGAGTATAAGGGGCCGAAGCCGATCAACGACCAGATCAAGGCAATCGCCAAGATCTTCGATCTCGACCCAAGCCACGCTCTCGAGTTTGTCAGGAACCTGACGGAACTCCCGAACGGTGCCGAAGGATGGTTCGCCATTCCCGCGGTGGACGCACTGGCGGCGAAGCACTTCCCCGAAGTGACCGACCCGACCCAGAAGTACTGCGCGGCGGTCCGGCTCGTCCACGAGAAAATCGCGGCCTCCCGATCGTTCTGCAACTACCGTGAAGGACAGATCACGCCGGCGCAGTTGCGGGTTCACGCTCGCACGGCGCATGCACTGGATCTCATCGCCGAAACGCAGAAGGGCGACATACTGATCGTCGCCTCACAGTTCGGCATGCGCCATCGCGGTAAGTCTGTCCGTCGGGCTCGCGAGGTCTTCACGGCCAACGAGTTCGGTCTCGGAGCCTTCGCAATCGGCATCATGTTGCTGACACATCCCGAACGCGAGGTTCAGTGGGAACAGCTTCACATTGACTGCG
>Ga0209210_1000789_pt1 | contig 30199 bp, 30 predicted proteins | sample RifGroA1_FD_183991 | JGI IMG/M metagenome (GOLD analysis project Ga0209210, IMG submission 183991) | Contaminated groundwater microbial communities from Rifle, Colorado, USA - Rifle Groundwater A1 (SPAdes) (version 2) | ecosystem: Environmental > Aquatic > Deep subsurface > Groundwater >...
ATATATTAATGGCATCGGGCCATCGAATGTAAAAGTAATTTTGAAGAATGCCAATTTGGACGGAAACAAAAGAGTCAAAGATTTAACAGCTGAAGAGTTGGCCCGGGTACAAAAAGCAGTTGACGCAGTAAAAGTAGAGGGAGATTTACGCAAAGAAATCCAACAGAATATTGCCAGATTAAAAGAGATTGGGTCTTACCGGGGTCACAGACACTCCAAAGGACTACCAGTCAGAGGTCAGAGAACCAGAACTAATGCCAGAACCAAGAGAGGTAAGAGAATGACTATCGGAGCTTTGAAGAAAGAAATATTAGCTACTAAGGAAGCTCCAAAGGCGGAGGAAAAGAAATAACATGAACGGCAAAGTATATATCACGGCTACTTTTAACAACACCCTGGTAACTATCACTGATCAGGGGGGAAATGCGATTGCCTGGGGATCTTCCGGAGCAGCCGGGTTTAAGGGCGCCAGAAGGGCCACTCCATACGCAGCTACCATGGCCGTAGAAGCTGCTGCCAGAAAAGCCATGGCCGCGGGTATCAAAGAAGTAGAAGTATTTTTGAAAGGTCCAGGATCCGGACGGGATGCGGCCTTACGCGCATTAAAAGCTGCAGGCTTAAAAATGAACCTGATTGCTGACATTACCCCCGTTCCTCACAACGGCACTCGCCCATCCAAACGCAGGAGAGTTTAATCGAAGATAATTAATTTACTACTTCCCCTTCTTCAGCCTTTTTGTCTTCTTTTTTATTTGTCTTATCCTCGGGCTTTTCTTCCGCGGGAGGAGGAGTTTGCTTATACATTTCAGCACCTAATTTTTGAAGGCTATCCATGAGGTCTTTGGATTTGGCTTCCAGATCTTCTTTGGTGCCGGATTCTAAGATGTCTTTGAGAGCTTTGACTTTGGTTTCGACTTCGGTCTTGAGATCTGCCGAGGCTTTGTCGCCGGCGTCTTTAAGAGTTTTTTCGGCGGTGAAGACCAAGCTGTCGGCTTGATTTTTAGACTCGATTTTGGCTTTCTTTTCAGCATCTTCGGTGGCGTGGGCCTCGGCTTCTTTACGCATGCGTTCCACTTCTTTTTCATCCAGATTGGTAGAGTTGGTGATACTGATATGCTGGGATTTACCGGTGGCTTTGTCGTGAGCGGTAACTTTGAGAATGCCACTCGCATCAATATCAAAAGTTACTTCTACTTGAGGAACACCACGGGGAGCCGGAGGAATACCGTCGAGAATAAATCTGCCCAAAGTTTTGTTGTCGGAAGCCATGGGACGTTCGCCCTGGAGAACATGAATCTCAACGGAGGTTTGAGAATCTGCAGCAGTGGAAAAAACTTGAGATTTAGAAGTGGGGATGGTGGTATTTCTCTCGATGAGAGGAGTCATGACCGAGCCGAGAGTTTCCAGTCCCAAAGTCAGAGGGGTAACATCCAGAAGAACTACGTCTTTGACGTCGCCGGTTAAGACTCCGCCTTGAATAGCGGCACCGACGGCGACCACTTCGTCGGGATTGACGGACTTGTTGGGTTCTTTGCCAAAGAACTTTTTGACAGTTTCGATAACTTTGGGCATGCGGGTCATACCGCCGACCAAAACTATTTCATCTATTTTGGCCACGTCGATCTTGGAGTCTTTGAGACAGGCCTTGACGGGAGCGATGGTTTTTTGAATGAGATCGTCAACTAAAGATTCCAGTTTAGCCCGGGAAAGCTTGAGAGATAAATGGAGAGGAGATCCATTGTTTTGAGTAATGTAGGGCTGGTTAATTTCTGTTTCCATGGCAGATGACAGTTCAATCTTGGCTTTTTCAGCAACATCTCTAACTCTTTGCAGAGCTTGGGCGTCTTTTTTGAGATCTACGCCGTTGTCTTTTTTGAATTCATCAACGATCCAATTCATAATGACTTGGTCAAAATCATCACCACCCAAATGGGTGTCGCCGTTGGTGGCTTTGACTTCAAAGACTCCGTCGCCAAGTTCCAATATGGAAATATCAAAAGTGCCCCCACCTAAATCATAGACGGCTACTGTGTGGGCATTTTTCTTGTCTAATCCGTAAGCCAGAGCTGCAGCGGTGGGTTCGTTGATAATCCGTTCGACTTTAAGTCCGGCAATTTCCCCTGCCTGTTTGGTAGCTTGACGCTGGGAGTCGTCGAAGTAGGCCGGAACGGTGATGACGGCCCGATCAACTGTAGTACCCAGGTAAGACTCGGCGTGGGCTTTCATGGTCTGGAGAACCTTGGCAGAAATTTCTTGGGGAGTGTAGACCTTACCGTCTACTTCTACGCAAGCCATATTGTCTTTGCCGGCCACAACTTTGTAGGGTACCATATCAATGGTTCTTTTGACCTCAGGGTCAGAGAATTTGCGGCCCATCAAACGCTTGATGGAGTAAATGGTGTTTTTGGAATTTAAGATCATCTGGCGCTTGGCCACATCACCTACTAAATTCTTGACGGGTTCGACAATTGAAGGAGTGACGTTTCTGCCGGTGTCTGCGGCAGAAATAACCTTAGGAGTACCACCCTCCATAACTGCAACGCAGCTATTGGTAGTACCTAAATCAATTCCTATTATCTTTGACATATGCTTTTATTTTAGCGGGTCTAATAACGTAGTCGTTTATTTTATACCCTTTGGTAATAATTTCTGCAATAGTATTATCGGGCTCTCCGGACAAAGTTTCAACACATTCGTGAATTTCGTGGTCGAATGTATCCCCTACCTTTGGCGAAATTTCCTGTAAACCTTCTGCAAATAATACATCTTGGAACTGCTTGACGGCCATTTGGACTCCTTGGTCTTGGGAGTGAGTGGCTGACAATTCTAAAATATCTAGAGACGGCAGGAATTTGGAAATAATGTTGGCTGTGGCAAACTTAACAAAATCTTTTTTGTCAGTATCAATGCGTTTGACCAGGTTTTGATAATCGGCCAAAGCCCTTTTCCAGTTTTCTTCGAAAGTTTTTTGTTTTGTAACAGCCATGTTTTTACCAGCTGGAGGTAATATCAGAAATTAAATGGGAGTAGTAACGTAAATTGGGAACTATAGAGGAATAGTTTAATCTGCAAGGTCCAACTACTCCCAACATGCCTTTACCGTTTTTGCCCGCTGAAAAATTGGCGAAAGCAAAACTTACGGGTTCAAAAAAATCCCAATGTAAATCTTCCCCGAAAACAATGTGCACAGCTTCATTAATGTCATATTCTCTGTCAAAAAAGAGTTGGCGCAGGCGGGATTGCTGGTCTAAAAGAGTTAAAACCGTCCGGGTGACATCGATATCATAAAACTCCGGCATACCTAGGATGTTGGCAGTTCCGGCGTAATAGACGTCTCCGGTATCTGTAGCGGCAATGACTAAATTTTTGGTGCGGTCTGCTAAAGCCAGTGTGGCCTGTCGCATGAGTTTATCGAAATCAAAACGGGAGTCCCAGATTTTTTCTTTGGCAGCAACTTCTTCGGTAACCGAAAGCTTTTTTTCCTGCATCAGATGATCCACGTAAAAACGCATGGCGGTGGGGGTGGGTATGCGACCGGCTGAAGTGTGGGGTTGGCGCAAATATCCAGAGTCAGTAAGAGTAACCATTTCGTTTCTAATGGTGGCTGGAGAAACTCCCAAATTAAATTTGCGGTCTAAAGCCTCACTACCGACCGGCTCGGCTGTGGAAATATATTCCTCAATAATGGCCTTAAGTATCTGGGTCTGACGAGTAGTTAGACTAGTATCCATTTGTCACTCTTATACCAGGAGTGCTAATCATTGTCAAGAGGATGGTTGTGCCGTAGAATGAAAACATGCGTAGGGAGCAAATGTTGTCTGCAGGGAGTGTAATTGCCATGATTTTGGTATTACCGCTTCTGTTAAAAGGGGTTAGCTATGTAAGCCGGTTTTTGGTGGGAGCTGAAGGAAGATTAGCAGCCATTACAGTAGAAACTGATCATGTGTTAGGTCCAATGCCTGCCCCATGGAGAGCTTTGGCTCAAGGGGGAGATGAGTTGACTACTTTTTTGGATAATACTTCGGGCCAGGTAGCGGGAATAAAGACGGCATACATTCGGATTGACCATTTGTATGACGGATTTGATGTGGTATCCAGAGATGGAAACGGCCTGCAGTTTAATTGGACAAAACTGGACACACTTATCGAAAAAATGCGGGCAGCTGGAGTAACCCCGTTTCTTTCTTTGTCATATATGCCGCTGCCTCTTTCTAAAAGCGATATTATTGATGAGCCTAAAGACTGGAACGAATGGGCTCTGGTCGTTCAGAGAACGATTGAGCATTTTAGCGGAGACAAAAGTATTCCTAATGTTTATTACGAAGTATGGAATGAACCGGATTTGTTTGGTAAGTGGACCATGGGCGGAAAAAAAGATTACCGGACGCTGTATGCATACGCGGCCCGGGGGGCGGCCAGGGCCAGAGTAACACAGGCTTTCAAGCTAGGGGGTCCGGCAACTACTGGCTTATACAAAAACTGGCTGGATGTATTTTTTCCATTTATTCTAGAAAACAAATTGCGGCTGGATTTCTTTTCCTGGCACCGATATGACAGCAATATCCAAAAGTATCAGGATGACGTGACTTCTGTAGATCAATGGATTGAAAGCCATCCTTATTTTGCCAACGTAGAAAAGATAGTTTCAGAGATGGGGCCAGATTCTGAAAAGGGCGGACAAAATGACACCCGGGCGGGTGCGGCACACCTACTGGCCGTGGCCAGAGAATTACTGTTTAAAATTAAATATGGATTCTCTTTTTCAGTGACTGGCCAGTGGGGCATTATCGGAAAACCCAGATATGAGGCTTTGAGATTACTGACAGCTTTAGGTAATCAAAGGCTGGCAGTAACAGGAGATGGGACATGGGTAAAAGCATTTGGAGCTAAAAAGGGAGAAGGATATCAAGTGTTGGTAGTTAATTACGACCCCAGAGGGTCACATAGTGAAGTAGTGCCGGTAACGTTTACTAATCTGGAAGCAAGAAGTTTTACTCTTAAACAGACGAACTTGATGGGAGGAACTTCTCAAACAGAAGTGGCCACTGACGAGGCGATGTTGCAAAGGCAAATTCCTTTAACGGCCAATTCTGCTGTGCTTCTTGAGTTGACTCCCCGCTAGGAAATTTTGAGAATACTTAAAAAGGCTTCTTGGGGAATATCGATGCGGCCAACCCGTTTCATGCGGGCTTTGCCCTTCTTTTGTTTTTTGAGAAGTTTGTCTTTACGAGTTTGATCCCCTCCTGACATTTTGGCTAAGACGTCTTTTCTAAAGGCTTTGACGTCGGCGCGGGCCAGAATATGGCTACCAATGGCGGCTTGAATGGGGACTTCGAAATTTTGTCTGGGAATAATATCTTTTAATTTGATTACCAAGTCTTTGGCGATATACGGAGCCCGGATGCTGGGAACAATCTGGGACAGGGCGTCAATCTTGTCTCCGGCTACTAAAATGTCGAGTTTGACTAGATCGGCTGCTTGGTAGCCAATAAGTTCGTAGTCTAGGGTGGCAAAGCCGGCAGAGGCGCTTTTCAGTTGGTCATAAAAATCGTGAATTAATTCGGCAAGGGGAAGAAAATAATGCAGTCTGACCATTTGACCTAGATATTCCATATTTTGTAAAACTCCCCGGTGGTCTTGGCAGAGTTGAATTACTGGTCCCACAAAATTTTCAGGAACAAAAATTGACAGATCAATCAACGGTTCGCGGATAGATTTGACGGAAGTCGGGTCGGGTAAATCCATAGCTTTACTAATTTGAATGATTGAATTATCCATTTTTACTATCTCGTAACTAACTGATGGAGCAGCAGCAATAAGGTCTAAATTGAATTCCCGCTCTAGTCTTTCTTGAACAATATCGGCATGCAAAAGCCCCAGGAGGCCCACTCGAAAGCCATTTCCAAGTGCTGGAGAAAACTCTGGAGTATATACAAGAGCTGAATCAGAGAGTTTTAATTTCCCCAGGGCTTGGCGCAGGAAATTGATTTCTGACCCATCAGTCGGGTAAAAGCTGACAAAAACTACCGGCTTGAGCGGTTTGTAATCAGGAAGGGGTAGGGACTTTAAATCACTGACTACTGTATCTCCTACTGTAAGGAGAGAAAGGTCTTTGAGATTGGTGACTATATAACCGACTTCGCCTGCAGACAAAGCCGCAACTGGTTTTTTGTCGGGGGAAAAAATACCGACTTCGATGGCTGTAGTTTGAGTACCAGTAGCTAAAAGAAATAACCTGTCGTGAGATGTGATTTGGCCATCAATGACTCTGACCCAGGCCACAACTCCCAAGTGAGAATCAAAATTAGAATTAAAAACTAATGCTCGGGTATTCGGTGTTCGGTGGTCGGTGGTCGGTGAAGGAATCCGTTTAATGATAGCCTCTAAAAGTTCGGGGACGCCTGCGCCGGTTTTAGCAGAAACTAATAGGATAGAGTCTAAGTCAAAGTCTAAGATTTCGTGAAGTTGTTTTTTGGTTCCTTCGATATCAGCCGTGACGACGTCAATTTTGTTGATAACCGGGATTACAGCTAAATTTAGTTTTTTGGCCTGTTGATAGTGGGCCAGGGTTTGAGCTTGGACGCCTTGGGTGGCGTCCACAAGCAAAATAGCGCCTTCGCAGGCTGCCAGTGAGCGGTTGACTTCGTAACTAAAATCCACATGACCAGGAGTGTCGATTAAATTTAAAATGTAGTTTTGATAATGCATTCTAACTGGTGCAAGTTTGATGGTAATCCCCCGCTCGCGTTCGATGGGGTTGCTGTCTAATAATTGAGATTGCATGAGGCGTTTAGAAACAGTTCCGGTAATTTCCAGGAAGCGATCTGCTAAGGTCGATTTACCATGATCAACGTGGGCAATAATGGCGAAGTTACGGATATTTTGCATGAGGCTATTTTACCTTAATTCTGCTCTGGGGCGGGGAGGATCATGGGTTCGCCGGGAGGAGCGGTGAGAATATCTTTCCAGCGCAGAACTCTCTTTATAAGATCAGCAAAAGCGGATATTTCTTTGATACGGAAAAGGTAAGAGAGAAGAATGTAAACTCCGAAACCAATTATGGAGGTAACGGTAGTCAGAAGGAGTAAAGGAACGGTGCGGGTAGTGTCGAAAACGAACTTATCCAAAAGCCGCATAGGGATCCACAATCCCAGGCCGGTAATGAAACTGATAAAAATCATTTTGGAAAGAGAAATAAAAACCTCAAGAGTTTCTAAGCCTTTAGATATGCGGCGGTGGAGAAGATAGGTTAGGGCCAGGGTTTCTAAAATGGCGGTAATGGCAATGGCGGCGGCAATGCCTAAAATCCCCCACCCCAACCAGGAAACTGCAAACACGGAAGCCAGCGAGCTAAAAAGAGCGGCTATCAAGCCGACCATGAGGGGAGTTTTGGTGTCGTGCAGAGCGTAAAAACCACGGATAACCAGCTGCATGACCGCATAAAAGGCAGCAGAGGTACATAAAATGGCCAGAGTTTGGCCGGTAAGAATGGTGGCTTCCCAAGGAAAAGTCCGGCTTCCAAAAATTAAGCGGACAATGGGGATACGCAGAATAATGAAAATGGTGCTTAAAGGCAGGGCGACGAAGGCAATTTGCAAAAAGGATGAGACTAAAGTCTGACGGAATTTTTTGAGATCAGATTGAGCTGCTTCTTTGACCAGAGTGGGGAAAGCAGCCTGGCCAATGGTGGCTCCAAAAAGAGAAGTGGGGATGGTAAAAAGAAGCTGGGAAGCATTAAGAAGCGACAAGGAGCCGGGGGAAAGAAATGAGGCCAAGACCACGGCCACCGTTTGTTCAATTTGATCAATACCCAAAGCAAGTGACCGGGCGGGAGCAAGGCGGCCAATTTCCAGGACACCGGGATGGCTTAAATTTAAATGCAGATGAGGACGAAAACCTAAACGCAGAGCCAAAGGAAGCTGAATTAAGACGTGCAAAATTGCACCAATGACTACTCCCATTGCAGGACCAAGAATGCCGAAACGGGGGGCAAGCAGCCAGATACCTAGGATGATGCCGACGTTGTAGGCGATGGGGGCCAGGGCCGGGACCAGAAATCTTTGATGGGACTGGATGATGGCGGTCAAAAACCCGGAAATGGAAAAGAAAGCTTGGGCCACAAGCATGATACGCAGGAGCTGGACCATGAGAGCGGTTTGGGAAGCAGAAAACCCTGGGGCTAGAAGCCGGGACATGGGGTGGGCAAAGATAAAGATAACTATGGAAAGAACGAGAAAAACCAGAAACATAAGATTCATGGTGTCTGAAGCGATGTGCCAGGCTTCTTTTTCGTTTTTAGCCAGATATTTATTGAATGTAGGGATGAAAGCGGCAGACAGGGTGCCGATGACTAAAATCTGAAAAATAGTATCGGGGATACGGAAAGCGGCATAATATACGTCTAAGAGTTGGGCTTTGGTGCCAAAGAAGATAGAGATAAGCAGGCGGGTTTTGAAAAGTCCCACCAGGTGCGAGATGCCGTAAGTGGCCATAATGACGAAGGCGGCAGAGAGAATGTTGGTCTGACGTCTGAAGAAAATGTCTCGCATGTGTGATATTATATGGCGGTAATGCCTATAACTAAAGGTGCAATCAGAAAATTGAGATCCGACAAAAGGAAAACCAAAGTCAATTTGAGAACTAAAAGAGCTTTTAAGGAGGCCGTGGCAACAATGCGCAGAAAGCCCACGCCTAAAAATTTGGCTTCAATGTTTCGGGAATTGGATAAGGCAGTGAGGAAGCATGTCGTACCCCTAAATACGGCTGCAAGACTGAAGTCTAGACTGGCACGTTTGGTTGGGAAAAAATAACTTCGAATTGATATACTGTTTGGTATGTCTGCCCGAGCCAAATTTGGGGTTAATTTGTTACCACAAACCGAACTTGACGCTTCGGTGTGGGGAAAGATATTAAAGTGGGCACTGTCTACGGGAAGATATATTGTAATTTTGACCGAATTGGTGGTAATTGCGGCTTTTTTATCGAGATTTAAGCTAGACAAAGATTATTCTGATTTGGGCGACCGGATAACCGGAAAAAAATCGATTTTAACGGCTTTGCAAAATACTGAGACAAAATTCAGGACTACCCAAAATCAGCTGGCTGAGGCTAAAAGAGTAATTGATACTTCGCTACCGGCCGGAGAACTTCTCGATACAATAGCATCACAAGTACCTCCTGGAATAACTTTGACTAGCATTATTATTGATGCAAAAGGAAGTGCTGTTTCTGGAACAGCACAAAACGACCGGGTATTGGCAGTATTTTTGGACAGATTGGCCAGTGGAGAGTTAACGGGACTGACGGCTGACAATCAAGGAGAAATTAGATTTAGTCTTAAACTAAAAAATTAGTATGGCGCCACTTGATTACAAAACTAGCTTGGCTCGATACAGAAGATACTTAGCAACAGTCCAGCAACAGCCATTTTTAAAAGCAAGTTTATATTTGGTGCTATCTTTGCTGTTAATCATTGTTTTGATCTGGGCTGCACTACGACCCACATTGGTTACGATTGCTTCTCTTTCTGGTGATATAAAACAACAAGAAGAGATTGAGAAAAAATTAGATGTGAAACTATCTCAAATTTCTCAGGCCCAACAGGTTTTGTCTGCAAATGAGGCAAGGTTGATTGTTTTGAATCAGGCTCTTCCTGTAGGAGAAGAATTTTCTTCTTGGGGAAAAAGAATGGAAGGATTAGCTTTAGAGAGCGGAGTAGTTTTAACTGGAGTATCCTTAGAAAACTACCAGAATTTCTCTTTGACAGTTCAAGGGAATTATTCTCAATTAAAAAGTTTCTTGGATAGAGTGGAAAGCTTGAGAAGACTTATGAAAATTGAGTCATCTCAAATAGTGTCAGCTGAAAAATTAACTATGACAATTAAAGGAAAATTAGAATCATATGAAGAAAAATAAAACCGACCGTGATATTGTAGTGATGTTGGTCATGACCTTGATCACTTTGGTATCGTGGCTGGGGTTCGAAGTGTATCGAGCCTATGCTATTAAACCAGTACCAGATGTGTTGGCTAGACAGCTGACGGAACTTAATCCTTCTTTGGATACCATCACTTTAGACAAGATAGAAAAAAGACAACCATGAAAAAAAGAGAGCTGACTATTCCCACAATTTTAGGAATATTGGTGACAATAGGGGGTTTGATTGCCGGGGTTTTCTTGTTAAATGCCCCATTAAGATCATTGGTTGGAGCCAGTCCGGAAGAAACACCAACTGAAGTCAAAATAACCAATACGGGGGATACTAGCTTTGTGGTGTCCTGGGTAACGGCCAAATCTACTTCAGGATATATTCAATATGGTGAGGGAGAAAAGCCGGAACTGGTAGTCTCAGATGACAGAGATCAAGAAAAAGGAGAGATCGGGATTTATTTTACGCATTTGGTAACCGTCAGGGGATTGAAATCGGCTACAAACTATGGCTTTAGAATCGGGTCGGGAAAGGGGCTATATGATCAAGGCGGTCAGTTGTACAAAGTTACAACCGGGATTACTTTGAGAAATCCCCCGCGGGCTGATGTAGCTTATGGACAGGTAGTAACTTCGAGCGGAGACCCGGTGGATGGAGCCTTGGTTTATTTGGCCATGCCAGGAACTGTGCCACAAGCGGCCATCACAAAACCCAGCGGCTCTTGGGTTATCCCTATTTCAACAGCAAGGACAATTGATTTGACCAGTTTTGCAGCTTATGACCCATCAGGAGGAAGGGTGGATATTTTGGTACAGGCTGGATCTTTGGGAACTTCGAATGTAACAACAACCATTGCCAACACTAAACCGGTACCGCAAATTACATTGGGACAAACTGGAAATTTAGCAGGACAAGAGCCTGCTGCTACTCCAGCTGCAGGATCTAAGCTTACAGGAGAAACATTGGTTATTCTGACACCGAAATCTGGGGAGAGAGTTAATTCTTCTCAGCCCGAGATTATGGGGAAGGCCCCAGCTGGAGCAGAAGTTACCATTGTGATTAATTCCACTACCGAAATTTCCCAAACTGTAACGGCTGATGAAAATGGCGATTGGTCATATAGTGTGCCCAGTGATTTAGAGCCAGGCACACATACCATTACCATTACGGCACTGGTCGACGGGGTGAAGAAAACGGTGCAAAAAAGCTTTGTGGTAGAGGCGGCTGGAGTTTCTAATGCTCCGGCAAAAATAGCTACCCCGGCGGCCACACTGAAACCCACGCCCAAACCTACTCCTCGGGTGGCATATCCCTCTACAGAATCGGGCACACCAGAATCTGGGAACTTGACCCCAACTCTAATTTTACTCATACTGGGAGGAGCTCTGGTATTAACCGGCGCGTTTGCGTATAGAAAAGTTTAATGGATCCTACTAATCAAAACCCAATTACACCAGGCCCAATGCCGTCGACTGAAGACGCTGGTGTAGGGGTACCAGTTCCGCCACCTACACAGTCTGTCCCGCCCGTAGTAGAGGCGCCAGTTGCAACTCCACCCACTCCTCCATCTGTTCCCCCGGCTGTACAAACAAAACCAAAATGGGGTAAAGGAGCACTGGTTGGGGCCATTGGGGCGGTATTGGTATTAGTAGTGGGAGTATTCGTGGGAACTATGGTGGTGTCAAACCTGCAAAACAAGGTAAATCTAGAAAAACAGGCAGGTTTGGCTTGTTCAACTTATTCTAGTGATGAAGCTTTGTGTCGTGGAATTGGATGTGAATGGAGTAAAAGTACAACAGAAGTTTGTAATGATGTAGATGTTTCTTCCAACTGTCAATCGGATTGGAATTTTAATCAATGTAGCGAGGTACATCTTGGTTGTAGTTTTACTGCAGGGCAAACACAAACAGTGACCTGTTCTGGACTTAGTGAAACTGCTTGTAATAATAGTGGATGCACTGCAAACTATGGTTCTTGTGCAAGAGATCTTGATATACAAGGCGGGCTTAATGCTTGCTCATATACTTCTAAGTCTTCTTGTGAAGGAGATGGTCGGTGTATTTGGAATACTGGAACGTTTAAATCGTGTACTGGGGGAACGAAAACAACAACTTCTCCATCAAGTTGTACAGGAACGTATAAATCTGGTACTACTCAAAAATGTTCTAGTATAGATACTTATAGCTGTGTGTCTCCAGCAACTTCTGGAAGTTCTTGTACAGACGGAGGAACGCGTGGATATACCAGAAGTATTAATGCGTCGATTGGGGTGACCTCTAGTGACGCTGCAACTTGCTATAACAATTGTCAAGACAAGGCAACTTGCCAATTAATGATTTCTGGTTTTAAGTGTAATAGCAACGATTCCGCTACTGAAGGGTGTCAAGATAATCCTAGGGTTATAAGAACTATTGATGTATCAAACAATGGACAACTGTCTTCGTGTGTAACTGCTTCATTCGATACAAGTTGGACGTGTGGATCACAGCAGGTTGATATTTTATGCCAAGACAAAACTGGAGTGCACAATAATAATGGAAGTAGGGGATATTTAGCTTTTATGTCTACCGCAGCGGCTACAGCTTGTACGACGGCAGAAACTCCTCCACAGAAAACTTGTAATCAAACCTGTACGGCCACAAGCGAGTGTCAGACTGGATTGACGTGTGATGTGGGAAGAAATAATACATGCTGGGCGGCTAGTTGTGAGACACCACCCCCACCAAGCAACTCTGCTTCTTGTCAAAGATTGGAATATTACCGGGACGGGGCTCTTCTGACTGGAGGAAGAAGTGATATCCGAGTAGGAGATGTGATTACGGTCCGAGGGTTTGCCAGTGTAAACAATACGACTGTATCGAATATCAGATTTACGGTAAACGCTGGAGGAGTACCTCAGGTTTACAGCGGGACTGGATTGCAACTAGTGGGTGGATTGTGGCAAGCAGACTCACCCCCAATAACAATTGTTGCTACTAGTTATTCAATTTCTGCTACCCCTATTTTCCCATAATATGGATCAGCCAAAAATAAACGTCATTAAACCAAAGAGTGGAATAAATCTGCCAAAGATGCCCAAGGTTAATCCAATAATGATAGTGGTAGTAACTGTAGTGCTGGCAGTAGTATCTGTAATTTCGGCAGTTTTGCTGTATCAAAAGAGACAAGAGCCTGTGGCACCTAATGTGGGAACCCCAAGTAGGGCGGCTGAGGGGGCTGTCTGTTTGGAAACATTTGATCTGTCATCTACTCCTACGCCCACACCAACTGGAACACCGACACCCACACCGACGGCGACTCCCACTCCCACTCCCACTCCTACTCCTACTCCTACCCCGACGCCAACCCCAACGCCGTCTAGTACACCAAACTTCTGTGGCGGCACTTGTGGATCAAATGCTAATTGTCAGGGAGGATATTTCTGCTACAACGCTGGAGCTGCTGGATCGTTCTGTAGAAATGCCGAGTGTCCTACAGAGAGTGATTGTACTTGTGGAGTACCGACGCCTACTCCACTTACTTTGGTTGTTGGAGAAACTCCTCCGGGAGATGTAATGGGAACCTGGACGATTTCGCTGGCGGGATTAGTACTTCTAATTGCAGGTGGAGTATTGATGCTGGCTTTCTAACGCCAAGTGGGAAGCCATAAAAAGAGCTTTAAAAAATGATTAGGGATAGGGATACCAAAATAGCGGGGAGAGAAGAAAAGGAAGGATATGAAATAGAGAGCGCAAGAGAGGTAAACAAGTTTTTTGGGAGTAGACTGGGCCAGGAGAATATGCAAGAAAACCAGAGACGGCAGGTAATGATATAAAAACATAATCCGGGGACTAACGATCCAGGGAAGCAAAAAAAGCCAATACCCTACCGCTGCGATATTTTTTTTGAAAGTTTGGTAGCCTACTGCCACTAGACCAAACCACCAAATGAAGGGATTGCCCTGAAGATAGATATTTGCAGTTTGATCTGATAAATACTTCACATGTGCCCAAACCGGGCGGTACATCATGGGCCAGGTAATGGCAGGAGAAGAATAACTGTGAGTAGCTTTAAGACCGGTGTGATACCACCACATTTGTTTCTGGAGTTCAATAAATTTGTCTAAGGGGTGGGTTAATAAAAACGGCAAATATGATACTAGATAAATTAGTGGGGGAATGAAAAAGTAAATGGGAGTTTTCCAAACAAAATAGATAAAGACGGGAAGGAAATATACAGCAGACCATTTAGAAGCCAGAGCAAGGCCGTAAAATAAAGAAGCGAGAAAATTGCGTTTAGAGACTAGAAAGTAGAAACTAGAAATTAGGAAAAAGACCAGGTAAATATCGTTCATGCCGATTCTGGACATGACCAAAGGCAGACCATCAAATGTATAGAGAAAAAGAGCAAGAAGGGCGATCTTTTTACTGCGAGAAAGTTTGTATGCTAGCGCATACAAAAAAATTCCTGCAAAAATTCCCATGAGAGCACCGGGTAACCGCCAACCAAGTGCGGCGTTGCCTACTATCTTCAATCCTGTAACCATAGCTAGTTTTGCCAAGGGAGGATGGGTCCATTCGTAGGCAAAACCAGCCGGGGCTTGGTGCCACCATTCCCAAGCGTCAATGTTACCTTTGGCCATTTCTTGAGCCGTAAAGGCGTGATATACTTCGTCAAAATAGTGACCAGGAGGAGTTGAAAGATTGACTAGACGAGTAAAAAGAAGAATGAGAAATAAAATTACTGGCATGGCAAAACAGCAAAAATCAAATACTTCCCAGAATTGTAAACTAAAGTATATGTTTCTTGCCACTTATGAATATTAGGACTATATTCCTGAATTTCTGCCGGTCCAATCACAGCATACGAGACTTGATGGTTTTTAAAGAGGTCGCGACTTTGATTTGGAAACTGATACATAAATTTTACCTCTGTTTCAACTTGAGTGTAATCAATTCCCCAGGTCCAAAGCCAACCCCGGTAACCTAAAACCGTCGGTCTGCCAGCAAAAGTAAAAACCGGGTGGTTGTGACGATTAGAGGTCAACCATCTGCCTTGGGGACAGGATTTTTTAGCAAATTCGGCCACTTCCAACTCTTCTGCGTTGGCAAATTCCCATTTGTTTTGGAAAACCCAAACTAGCTGGAGTATCCCGGAAAAAGTAACGACGAAAATTATAATTAGGGAAACAATTTTCTTGTTTACTTTTTCCAGGAAAAAGAGAGCGGGGTAAACACCTGCTAATAGATACCACCAGACAAATAATTTATTGTTGTCTGCCAGATTGGGCTGAAACTGAATAAGATTGGCAACGATAAACGGGGCCCAGGCGGGAACAAACCAGATACTCAAAAGAGCTGGAATGATGATGGGGGTGTTTTTGATCCAAAACCAGAGCCAGTTTTCTGATCCGGCCATCCAGCCTAGTTTGATCGAGAAAAACTTTCCGGCTGTAGAAACGGCCAGCCAATTGAGAACAGGTGAAGAAAGAACTACCACGGGAAACCAAAACCAGAGCCAGGAGCGCCAATCTTTAAATTTGATCAGAGTGTAGACAGCAAGCATTAACCCTAAAGAAATAAAACTGTGCATGTGAACCAAAGGCAGTAATCCAAAGAGAATGCCAGCAAACACAAACCAAGATTTTTTTTCAGATTTTAGAACTGAAAGTAGAATTATCAGACCAAAACCAAAACCAAAAAGAAATGATCTTTGGGAAACAAAAAAGAAATCTAAAATATTGCCAAAGTGAAAGTTGCTCTCCCAAAAATGACCATATTCACGAAGTAAAGGAAAAACCAGACGATCTTTGAAAAAATAGATGAAGCCCAAATTTCCACTGAGAAAAAACAGGAATGGGGCTAACCAAGACAGTTTTTTGAGACCGATTTCTTTGCCAAAAAATACTATAAGTAAAGTTAAGACGATACTCCAAATAATGCCTGGGAAAACAATGCTATCGCGTAGAGGTGATCCCAGTTGGAGCATAGCTTCGGGAATATAAGCGTTTAAAAATGAGTAGGTGAATTTCTGGCCGGAGATGAAGGGGTTTTCCAAGACTGTTTTGTTAATAGACTGGTAATACAGCGGCAGACCAATGTGATGGCCCCAATCGCCCCAGACTCCCCGCATTCTTAAGGTAATACTACTTTGATTGGTTTGCCAAATAGAGGAATATAAGATTCCAAAAAATAGGGCTGACAAAATAAAAACTAATGTCCAAAACCTATCAATCTTGATTTGGTGAGGAAAAAAAAGAATGCAGCAAAGGCCGGAAATTCCGGTAAGGATAAAAATAATTAAAGAATGGGGCATGAAAAAACCCAGAAGAAAAATTGCATAAACAATTAGCAAATTTCCTAATAAGAATCCGGCCGCCAGTTCAACAAAAAATGGCCATTTAAACGAAAGGGCTAGAAGCAATTTCCGTCCGGCCAAAGTCCAGCCTGCCAAAAGAATGAGGGAGAAAATCATGGATGCAGGAGTGAATCAACGTACTTGGTTATGTCAGGATTTGCCAGAAGCACCCATTGGTAATCTTGGCTCGCGGAAACTGGTGGATGGATTAAGGTGGGCTCAGAAAGGCTAAAAGTTCTGATAGGCTGGCGGACAGCTTTTAATCCCAATTTAGATAGCGGGAAGTAAAAGTTGGAAGAAATATCAGTGACGACAACTTCGGAAAGAATCTGTTTTAATTTGAATATTTTTGTGGGAGAGGTGAGAATTTTTTGTTTGAAAGCAGAGATGAGTTTTTCTTGGCGTTTAGATCTGGCAAAATCTGTGCCCTCGTCACCTGCTGCTTGACGGGAGCGGACAAATTTAAGGGCAGTGGCTCCATCCATATGTTGTAAGCCTTTGCTAAAACTGATGGTTTCATAACGGCATGGTTCACAGGGATCGGTTTCTTTTCCAGGGATGGGAAATTTGGGATCGGTAAAAGAATTGTCAACTTGAATGTCTAATCCGCCAATAGCATCTATGGCTTTGGCAAATCCTGAGAAGTCAATTAAAACTACAAAATCGACCGGCTGGCCAATGGCTTCGGTAAGAGAAGATTTGGCGAGGAGAAATCCTCCGACGCCAGGTTGGCGTTCTTCTCCATAATGATATGCAGTATTAATTTTGGCTCTTATGGAAGGCACCCAGAGATCTCTGGGGATGGAAATGAGAGCAGTGTCGCCAGTGTTTGCGTCTATGGAGGCAAAGATAACAGTGTCTGTTAGGTCTTTGCCTTCATGGTCTCCACCGGCTACCCCTAGAAGGAGAAAGTTGGTGCGCCCGGCGTGATTTGGCAACGAAGTAGTTAATCTACTAAGAGGCTTTATAATTAAGAGCAGGAGAGCTAGAGAGCCGGAGAGCAGGAGTAAAACGATAGTTACTCGAATCAGGTGTGTTTTTGATAAGATTTGGCGTTTGAACCTTTGATACAATGCCATAGCATGAGCATTTTAGCCGATTTGAACCCAGCCCAACAAGAAGCAGTCCAGTTTGGTGACGGACCGCTTTTGATTTTAGCCGGAGCAGGAAGCGGGAAAACCCGGGTACTTACTCATCGGGTAGCTTATTTGATCTCCCAAGGAGTGGCTCCGGAAGAGATTGTTTTACTGACGTTTACTAATAAAGCCTCTGAAGAGATGTTGCGGAGGGTATCGGCCCTACTTCGCCAAGGCTTCGTAGGGCAAGGGGGGACATTTCACAGTTTTTGCGCTAGACTTTTACGCAGACGTAATCCTGATTTTGTGATTTTTGATGAAGCCGACCAAATAGATACCATTAAACAAGCGATGTCTGCTGTGGGAGTGGATGCAAAAATGGTCAAACCGTCTTCGGTGCTGCACACAATTTCGGGAGCAAAAAATGAACTAATAGGACCATTAGAATATGCAAACTATGCCAGGGGAGATTTTCAAAAAATGGTGGTGAGGGTGTATATGGCATACCAACAACTTCTAAAAAAATACGAAGCACTGGATTTTGATGATTTGCTAATAGAGGCAGTAAAATTTTTAAGAGAAGAACCAGAGTTGAGGTGGAAGTATGTTCTGGTAGATGAATACCAAGATACAAATAAAGCTCAATATGAGATTACAAAACTGCTGGCTAAAAAATATAGAAATTTAACGGTGGTGGGAGATGCTAGCCAAGCTATTTACTCATGGCGGGGAGCAGATTATAGAAATCTGCAGCTATTAAAACAAGATTTTCCTGACTTAACAATTATTAATCTGGAACAAAACTATAGATCAACACAAACAATTTTAGATGCAGCTAATAAAGTAATATCGAAAAACAAAAACCACCCCATCTTGAAACTGTGGACAGACAAATCCGGAGGAGCAAAAATTTCGGTATATGAGGCCGACTCGGAATCGGACGAAGCTAGTTTTATAGTGACAAAGCTACAGAGTAACAAAGTGACAGAGTATTCGGATTATGCAGTGTTGTATCGGACCAATGCTCAGTCGAGAGTTTTTGAAGAAGCGTTTTTACATGCCGGTATTCCTTATGTCCTGGTGGGAGGAACCAGGTTTTATGAACGGAAAGAAATTAAAGATGTAGTGTGTTATTTGAGATTAATAATGAATCCGGAAGACAATGTGGCAAGAAAGCGCGCCGAGAAGCTTGGTAAAACGAGATTGGCAAAACTTGAGCCTAGCGGCACAAAAACGATTGAAATTTTAGACAGCGTGTTGAAATCGACTGGTTATATAGAATTATTTAATCCAGACGAGGAAGAAGATTTGGCCAGACTGGAAAACATCAAGGAACTGCGAAGCGTGGCCATGGAGTTTCCTAAATTACCAGAGTTTTTAGAGAATATTGCCCTGACTGAACGCGAGGCCAACAGACGAAGAAGTAGTGGGTCTGCTGTAACACTGATGACGCTGCATGCGGCTAAGGGATTGGAATTTAAAAATGTATTCTTGGTAGGAATGGAAGAAGGGCTATTCCCCCATTCCCGGGCATTAATGGATCCGGAACAAATGGAGGAAGAAAGACGCTTGGCTTATGTAGGAATGACCAGGGCGATGGATAAACTATATTTAACGTATGCCAGGAGAAGGTTATATTTTGGGACCAGAAACAATAATCCCGTGTCTAGATTTTTGGCAGATATTCCGGAAGAATTACTGGAGAGCAATGGCCCCCCTTCGCCAAGGCTTCGTGGGGCGCAGTGGGGTTTTGATGATTCTGGAAACTGGCAGTGGAAACCCGAAGACGATTTACCTTTTTAGGGCTTTCGCCATTTTTGTAAATCCCTGGCCCAATCTTTTAAAACGGTTGGCTGTCTCAAAAATTTGCTTGTCGTCACTAGCTTCTGCGGCTACTTGTTTCTGTCTCTCAGCTGACTCTTGATAAAATTTGATTCGCCGATTAACCCACTCTGGTATTAGATCGTCGTTTGAAAGTGTTTCTTGCAAGGATGCTGCCGTAGTTGCTAAGTCTTTGTCATCAGTGTCGCGACCAAGAGTAATCGCGACTTTAAGTCGAGAAATCTCTTTTAGAAGGATCGCTCTAGCTAATATAATTGCTTTGTCCTTTGTCCCATTGAAATTAATAGCTTGATCTTCGAGGGGTTTTAGTTCCTCACCCAGCCTTTCCGATTCTTCTAGCTTTGCAGTCAAAAACTTGTCTATTTCCTGGCACGCACCTTGAATTCTGTTCGGATGTCCTTGCATGGTAGTCACTGTCTGGTGTCTTTGTGATAGATAGGTCTGAAGACCACTCCTGTTCTCTCCGAGATAATCATGAACTGCGTTTTCGTATCCCGCTTGTGCTGCAACAAATTTTTGTCTGTACTGCTCAGCAATTTGGGGAATATCGCCAGATGAGACTGTTCTTTTTTTTGGATCGTTATTGTGAGTTAGATCTACCAAATTTTTTGCTATAGCACTAATCCATAAATCTCCACCGTCTTTTTCTAGACCACGTGCCTGGGTGTGAGCATTTTGAATATTTATATCTGGGTTTTGGCTAAAAATTGTGGCATCACTTTCTTCAACTTCCAATCCTCTTTCTCTAAGTTTCATTGCCTCGAAAATGCCGCCATTTATTTGTCGTCTTAAATCTGGACCAAGGCTTTGATAATCTTTGTATTTTTCTCCAAGATATCTTTGAACATCGCCCCTAAATTTGTCGGGATTACTGACTGGAATATCTTCGATGTCTCTTCCATCAACTGACATGTGGTCATTATATCATCTCAACTACCAGCCGCCGGAGGAGCCGCCGCCGCCGGAGGAGCCGCCACCAAAGCCTCCTCCACCGCTGCTTCCACCACCGGTAAAAAACCCTCCACCCGAATTCCACCAGGATGTCTTTTTGCCAGAGGCTTTGAGTTTCTGATAATTTCTAGAAAGTAGCCAGTCTAGGAGAAGTCCAAAAAGCCCTAAAACTATGGCTGCAACTATGGAGCTGGCGATAATACCAATGATGACCCCGATTACACCGCCTGCCCAGAAACTTTTGCTGCGGGCTAAGAAGGAGCAGAAGTAAATTAAAAATGATCCCCCCACCCAAAGAGTAATCAGCCAGAAAAACACATCGTTAAATCCAGATTGGGTTGATGGGGCTGAAGTAGGTGAATAAGTACCAGCGATAACCTCTTCGATGGCTAGTAGGCCGGAAGATATTCCGGAATAATAATCCCCTTTCTTAAACTCGGGGGAAATGACGTTTCGAATAATATCCCCGGATTTGGAGTCGGTGAGTTGGCCTTCCAGGCCGTAGCCCACGTCGATGCGCATTTTGCGATCGTCGATAGCTACAGTGAGAAGAACTCCGTTGTCTTTGTCCTTTTTGCCGATTTTCCAGTCCTCAAAGGCTTTAATACCAAAGTCGTCGATGTTTTGGTCGCCAAGATTCTTAACTATGAGAACGGCGATTTCGTTAGAAGTCTTGGCTTCATAATCTTTGAGGCTGACTTCTAATGTATCTTTTTGCTCAGAGGTTAAGACATTGGCAAAATCGTTGATGTGGCCCGTGGGTGGCGGAAGAGTAGCAGCCAAAACACTTAACGGAAAGAAAAAGAACAGGAGACTAAAACTTAATTTGCGGAGCATTCTCGCTACCTGACGTGGAATTGAAGTAAGCCCGAGAAGAGAAGCCTAACAACTTGGCTATCAAATTGCTGGGGAACACGGAAACGGAAGTATTGTAAGTTTGCACGAGTTCGTTAAAACGGCGGCGTTCCGTGGCTACCCGGTTTTCGGTGCCGGCCAGTTCGTCCTGGAGTCGCAAAACCGTCTGGTCGCTTTTGAGAACGGGGTAGTTTTCAAAAATGGCCAACAATCTACCCAGAGCGCCTTCGACCTGGGTAGCTGCAGCAGCTTTTTGGTCTACTGTTTGAGCTCCTGAATAATTGGCCCGAGCGGCGGCCAGATCGCCGAAGACCTGCTGTTCTTGCTTCATCAAGCCTTTGGTGGCTTCGACTAGATTAGGTATGAGATCAAAACGGCGTTGATATTGAACTTCTACTTGTTTCCATTGGCCATCGATGGCGTTTTTCTGGGTGATGAAAGAGTTGTAGTAGTTTACCGCGATCAATCCGACAACAATCAAAACGCCAAGAAGAATTTTCCAAAATCCGAGCTTCATTAATCCAAGATTAACATCCTCTCGGGGTATAATCAAGACATGCATCCGGTACAGAGTAAAGAATGGGGAGAATTTAGGGCTAAAGCCGGAAACAAGATTTCCTGGGTAAAGGATTTATTGGTGGTGTGGAGCAGAATTCCCCAAACGCCGTGGTATTTCGGAACGCTTTTAAAATCACGGCTGCCAAGAAAAGAAGATATTGAGAGATTAAGAGACGAAGCGATTAAGGTCGGGGGGGTAGGAATTAGAATAGAACCCGATGTGCTGAAGGGTAAAATGCCGGATGGATTAGTAAGAGGAAGGCGGTTCTTCACCCCAAAAACTTTCTGGTTGGATTTAACAAAAAGTGAGGAACAACTGTTGGCGGCGATGCACCCTAAGGCCCGGTACAACATCCGGCTGGCAGAGAAGAAAGGGGTAGAAGTGACAGAGGATCCAGGAGCGTTTGAAAAGTTTTTGAAATTAATGAAAGAAACAGAGGTGCGACAGGGGTTTTACGCGCACGACGAGAATTATTTCCGGAAGATGTGGGAGACATTGAGAGACAAAATTGCCCACTTGTTTGTGGCCAAGTATCAAGGCGAGATTTTGACGGCGTGGATTATTTTTAAGTATGACGACAAAATTTATTATCCATATGGAGCCAGCTCCGATCAGCACCGGGAATTACAGGCTCCAAGCCTGATGCTGTGGAAAACGGCTCTGTGGGGAAAGGCGCGGGGAAATAAGATTTATGATTTGTGGGGCGTGGAGGAGGGTAAGGGCTTTACGGATTTTAAAGCTAAGTTCGGACCTAAAACAGTAGAGTTTGTGGGAACTTATGATTTAATTATTAATCCCCTGCTTTATTGGGTATTTAGATTAGGAGAATGGATACGATGGCTGATATTAGGCAGTCTGCGGCATACGCGAAATTCATAAGGTCCATTGGGTGGAGAGTGGAAAAAATTGGCGGAGTGAATGTTTTCATCCGCAATTTGGGGATTGCCAAAATCCAAAGAGCCAATGTTCCAACTGATTTTCCTAAGATTCCCGGGGTGTGGATGACTAAATTGGAACCTATGAAATTCGGACCTGTTCCAAAAGGATTCAGGCAAGATGGATGGCCGCTACTGGCAAGTAAAACTCAACGGATTGATTTAAAAAAAATTAAACCAAAAAAAGATTGTCGGTATTGCATCCGCAGAAGTCAGCGTCTAGCGTCTAGCGTTCAAAAAAATAACTTTGGGATATTTTATAAGTTGTGGAGAAAGGCGGCGGGTATAAAAAGACTGTGGATTCCGCCAGAAAAAGATTATCTATCACTAATTAATGCCTTTGGGAAAAATGCGATTTGTATAACTATTGATAACTTGGCAGGAGCAGTTGTTTTAATACATCAGAAAACCGCTTATTATTATTATGCGGCCAGCTTGCCAGCTGGCAAACTGCTTCATTTGCCGTATCTGGTTGTTTGGGAACTTATGAAAGAGACGAAGAAAAGAGAATGTAAGATTTGGGACTGGGAGGGAATATATGATGAGCGGTGGCCAAATAAAGGCTGGAAAGGCTTTACCCATTTCAAGAAATCTTTCGGGGGTTACGAGGTTTCCTTCCCCGGAAGTTTTACGAGGTGGTTTTAAATCTCGTCAATTAGCTCATCTACAGAAATTCCTGTTTGTTTGAGGATTCCAGATAAAGTGCCCTTAGCCAAAGGTTTATTGTGAATGGAAACGATTGTCGTTCTGCCGCCGGGATGTTGGAAAAAGACGTGCCCGCTTTTGGTTTTTCGGGCAACAAAACCGCGTTTTTCTAGCAACCTGACTAATTCTTTGGGTTTGACCTGGGGCAATTTGGGCATGTTAAAAAGCCAGACGAACCTGAGTGAGAATTACTGGTTCTTTTTCTATGGGAAATTCAGAGTTGTTTTCTGCGGCAACTTCTGAAGCTAACTCGATTGCCGCCTTGATGTTTTTTTGCGCCTTTTCAACAGTATCACCCTCGCTATAAACATCTAAGGTCGGGCAATAGGCACTATAGCACTTCTGGTTAGTGCCAGTGCGAGAATCGAGTTTGATAATGACAGAGTAGTTCAAAACCCTTTTTTGCATAGGTTAATTATACTCCCTAAGTTCAATAATTGTTTCCACAAACACAAAGTCGAATTCCCTGGAAGTTTTACGAGGTGGTTTTAGGGTGGTATTATTGCCAGATGTTAAACGAATTGTTGTACGCTACTAGCAATCCGGGAAAAATACTTGAGATAACAAAACTTCTGGGTTACAACGGGATTAATGTTGTGTCTCCCGATGACCTTAAAATAAGTTTAGATGTTTCAGAAACAGGTGGTACTTTGGAAGAAAATGCCAGATTGAAAGTTAAAGCTTATTTAGCCAAAGTTAAAGATAGGTTGGTGTTGGCAGACGATACCGGTCTAGAAATTGATGCGCTTAACGGAGAGCCGGGTATTAGGGTTAGACGGTGGCGAGATGGCGAGACAAGAATGGAGGACGAGGAGATAATTCAATATTGCCTAGGGTTAATGGCTGGCATTCCTATGGAAAAAAGAGGAGCACAGTTTAAAACAGTTTTGGCGGTGGGTCTACCAAGCGGAAATATTGAAATTTTTAAGGGTGTTTTAAGAGGCGTTATTTTGAAAGAAGCCGATCCTATAAGAATAAAAGGGTTTCCTTTTGAGTCGCTATTTTTCGTTACAGATTGGAATATGCTTCTTGGTCACGCAAGCAAACTACCAGTTAATCAGATGAAAAATAGGAGAAACCATAGAGAAAAAGCTTTGCACGAAGCGATTCCACGAATAAGAGCGCTGATCAGTCGGTCTTGAAATCACAGAGGATTTTGAATTCACAGTTGGCGCAGTATTTGCCGGTACACTTGAAGTCGGAACGGGAAATCTGATCGGCGTAATTGAGAATTTGCTGTTTGGCTTGTTCGAGTTGAGCCGCAGACCTGGTGGTACTGAATCTGGTGTTTTCTTCTAGGTAAAGAAGTGTCAACTTAATATCTTCCGGCTTTTTGTTGAATGGATCTGTTTTAAGAATTGTCGCAGCCAGAGAATAAAAAGAAAGCTGTAAATCGTCGACGGCCGTTTTTTCCCGGTCTTTGGGAATCTTACCAGTCTTGTAATCAATAATTTCTATCTGACCGTTTTCTAATACATCGACGCGATCGATCTTGCCGCCAATTTTTAACATGGGGTTTAGAGGAACGGTAAACATTTCTTCCAAAAGACTAGGTTGGTGTTTAGGATCATATTCATGTTCTAAAAAGTGAGTAAGAATTTTTTCGCCTTTGGTAAAATACTCCTGTTCATGCTTTTTATTTAAGTACCCTTCAGGGACCCAGTTTTTTTTGAGAATGGCGGTGACGTCCTTAGTGGGCAAAGTGAAGATATCTTTTAGAGATCCGTGGACGGCGATGCCGAAACTCAAAGCAGCAGAAGGGGTGGTGGGAAGCTTGAGAATATATCTGGCTTTGTAGTGTAAAGGACAATCTAGGAAAGTTTGGATTTGGGAATAACTCAAATAGTTAATAGTTGTGAGTTCATGGTTCATAGTAGGACGGGGGGTGGGGATAGGTTGGTAGTCGAGCAGCGTAAGCTGCTGGTTATTAGTTATTAGTTTATAGTTCATGGTAAGACCGAGGGATTCGGCAATAAAGGGCGAGAGTTTTTTCTCGCGTTTGCCCTCACCATAGAAATCGGCGGCGGTGAAAAACAATTTATCTTTGGCCCGAGTCATACCCACGTAAAACAGCCGGCGCTCTTCCTGAAGATGAAAGTCGCCGGTGGGAAGAATTTCTTTAATAAGTTCGTCGGGGATGGGGATGGGTTCTTTTCTTTCAGAGGTGGGAAATCTCTGGCCGACGAGATTAACCAGAAAAACTACCGGAAATTCCAGACCCTTGGCGGAGTGGATGGTGAGAATGTTTACAGAATCGTTTTGAGTCCAATCTGAATCGGTCGCCAATGGTGACTCCCCTAATTCCATTGATAAATCTAACCAGTCGACGACTGCCCGGACAGAAGCGTCTTGATGAGTCGATTCAAAGCTTTTTATCTTATTAAAAAATTTGGAAATGTTTTGGGCTTGGGCTGGAGTAATGGGGTCTTTGTAGTCCAGCATGGCCTGCAACATTCCTGTGGCTTGTAAAAAGTTGTAAAGAATTTGACCAGCGGTATCAGTACGAGAGGCTTCGAGATGTTTACTAATTAAATTGACCAAGTTTTTGACGCTTTCCAGTTGAGACGTTTCGGCTGCTTCAAACAAAGATGTGTTTTGCCGCTTAGCAGAATTACTAAGAAGCACAAGTTCCCGGATGGGAATAGCGAAAAAACTCATAGAAAGAAGGCGGTAAAAAGAGGCGTTGTCGGTAAAATTGTACAGAACCCTGAGATATGCAATTAAGTCTTTCACCTCCGGCTGCTGAAATAACTGGCCGGGGCCTAAGAATTGATAAGGAATATCGTGACGGGATAGGGCTCGCATAAATGACTCTGCGTGAGCGTTGGCTCTGACTAAAATTGCGATGTCCCGGGGAGAAATATTTAACTCTTTAATTTTTTTAGCAACGGCCTCGGCTTCGTTTTCTACGCGATCGGCATGGATGAATTCGATCTTGTCCCCCGCTATTTTTCGAACCGAAATTAATTTCTTGTCGATTTTTTCAGCGACTTCCAGCCGGTCCGGGTTGTTGTGTTGGATGAGATCATATGCCCGATCAAGAATACCTTGGGTAGAGCGATAGTTTTGCACCAAGGTTACCAGCTTAGCTTTCTTGTAAGTTTTTCTAAACTGAATAACATTAGAAATAGCGGCGCCGCGCCATCTATAAATGGAGTTGTGGACCACAACATTATTAGCGATGTAATTATGGGCTCCGGCTACTTCCAGATCGTAGACAGTTGCCTCTTCTACGTGCTCTTTCCTGGCTACAACCTGTTCATAGACAATTTCATAATTCCGAAGAATTGGAATTCTCATTCCCAGAAAAACGTTTCCTGTTGGCATGACCAAAGCCTGCCTGGCCATACCATCTCTTTTACCAACGTCGAATTTGGCTTCAAAAATGGCGCCGGTGATTTTAACTAGCTTTTGAGCGAATTTTCCGGCCTCTGATAAATCTTTAAAAGCTTTTCTAACTTTCCATCCCCTTTTGGCTCGTATGAGCTCTAACCCTGCTTGGCGAAGCAATTTTAGAGAAGTTAGAGACGATGTCTCTATGCCAACCTCGTGTGAGAAAATCGGGTTGATTAAAAGCCGGTTTCTAGCCCAAGTGGTGCGGTATCTACGAACACACATTTTTAATAATACTTTGGCTCGATCTGACTCTCCCCTGACAACGCCACCCAGGCAAAAATGGTGTGAGTTTAAATCAATACCTAGATCTTTAGCTAGTTTTCCGACCCTCGACTGGGTATCAATTTCCTTGAATAGCTTATTTAGCCATTGGCCCGTGAGGACCATCTGCTTACGCGGCTTGAAAGGATAGAGAGGAATTCCGTAGATTAAAGAAAGAGTAGTCTCGTAATATCTCGCCTCCTCTTCCGAGGTACAGGCTTTGATAGCAATAATTCGATCGGCAGATCTTTCTAATTTTAATCTTTGAGCTAAGTCATTAGTTATCCCCATCCGCCAGCCCAGGTTCCGTCTTTGCATTAAGTAAACGTAGAAGAATTTCTCGGTCCCGTATTTGCGACCAGGAATCAAGCAAAACATTTTATGATTATCTGTGGTAATTATTTTTTTGCCTGTTTCGGTTGTAAGTGTTATAAATCTGGTTTTTTTTGTAGATTTCATAACCTTAGTAACAAGCGATGACGATGTGTAGCCCTTGCCAACGGCAGTAATTACTCTGTCCCCCGCTTTTACTTTCTCTATGCTAATTTTCCCTGTGGGGGTGGAAATTTTAGTTCCAGCAGGTAAGCACTGGTCATCGTCCGCCACTACCGTCAAGTTCCCGTTCTTTCCTGTTAATAGGTTGATTAGCTGGTTTTGGGCGTAGTTAGTATCTTGAAATTCATCGACCAAAATATATTTAAACTTGTCTTGATATTTTTTTAAGATGTGGGGGCGGGTGCGGAAAAGTTCGTTTTTGGTGTGCTTTAAGTAATCGTCAGGTGTAACGTCTTCGTCTTGGAGACGGCTGAAATGCTGCAAGAGAGCTGAGACAAATTTGTGGGGATTGCCCATGGGGCGGTACAAGTCTAAGTCTAAGTCGAATAGATGACGGCGCAATAAATCGACGGAATCGGCTTCGGTCATGAGTTTGTATCCAGTGTCCAAACCTATTGATAGTCCTTCGTCACGTAAAATACGGTCACAGAATGAATGGAAGGTCATGACCCACATTTGAGTGTAGCCGTAGGGCATGGCCACATCAATGCGTTCCTGCATTTCTTTGGCGGCTTTTTCGGTGAAAGTCAGGGCCAGAATTTCACTGGGCTGGGATAACCTTTGGGCGATGAGCCACTTTACTCTCTCGGTAACTACAGTTGTCTTACCGGTTCCAGCACCGGCGATGATCAGAAGTGGGCCGGATGTATGCTGAATTGCTTCCAGTTGCTGCTTATTAAGTTTCTTGTCATCAGCCATGAATCTCATTCTACCACCGGTATCACCCCCTTTCGTTCCCCCTCTTAAATTCTCGCTTCGCTCGCGCCGTTGGCTAAGAGGGGGAAACCCGAAGGGAGAGGGTGATACAATGCCAATTTATGATTACCTGTGGCATGGATGAGGTAGGACGGGGAGCACTCGCTGGCCCCCTAGTGGGGGCAGCGACAATTTTCAATTCTCAATTTTCAATTTACAAACTAAAGGATTCGAAGAAACTAACCCCCGAGAAAAGAAATAAACTCTACAAAAGAATCATTAAATCTGGGGCAATAATTGCGGTGGAGGAGATTTCGGCCAAGCAAATTAATACCAGAGGCATGGGGTGGGCAAATAAAGAAATATTCCGCAGATTAAAAAACAAAATTCCGGCCGATAAATATATTGCTGACGGAAACTTAAAAATTAGAGGAATTAAAAGTGTAATTAAGGCGGATACAAAAATCCCGGAAGTAATGGCGGCGTCAATAATGGCGAAGGTTTTTAGGGATAGAATTATGGAACACTTGCATGAACAATATCCCCAATATGGTTGGCAATCAAACAAGGGTTATGGCACCAAATATCACATCGCTGCCCTGCGCGAACACGGGACAACAAAGTATCACCGAAGGGTGTGGGTGGCGACGGCGTTGAGAGAAGAGTCGTAGATTTTCATTTCGCCCTTTTGTGGGAAAAGAAGAATTGAACAGTGGGTGACAAAGCCGCTGTCAAGAATGTGTTTTTGGTCGGCAGAACTAAGGAGAGCAAGAATTTCTGATTCTGACATACCATCTGTCAATTTATCTAGAGCTTTTTGATAACGAATCACGGAACTTTTTGATCTGTCACTTTCGAATTGAACAAGGGATGGGTCGAGATAATGATTGGTGTGAAAGAAACAGACATTGGTCTTATCAGTAACCCTATGTTGATTTCCGGCGATTTCAATATTTTTTACATTTTCACCTTGGACTAAGAAATGATTAAGTCCGGAGGCTTTGGATGTTTTAGTAACCACATCTTCTGCTTCTTCCAGGCTATGACACTCTAATATTGCCCGAGCAAGAAAATAACGGGGAACGCCGATTTGCGAAGTCTTTTGATGGAGCGTGTTGACACATTGGACCACGCCCCAATTATTCATGGCGACAGATGTGCCTGGGATTTCGCCTGCGTAATTTAGGCCGAGAAAAGCTGTGTCACCAATTGTGGCTTTAAGAACATACAGATCATCTTTCATGTAATCCAGAGCATCCTCGTTGTGCCCGATAACGGTTGGGTTACCAAAGCTGACGACGCTGGTGCATCTTTCAGGGTAAATTTGTTCTAACTCAACAGTGTTGAGAATGAACATGTCTGCAAAATCAACATGTGCAGCAGAGGCAATAGCGCGAACTTCTTCGACGAGATTGGGGAAATGTTCTTGGGTGGGGGTGAGATATTGGGGGTAGCAAGAAAGTTTGTCTTGATAATGTGGATCGGCATGAAGTCTATCCACCCACCAATTAATTCTGTCTCTGAATTTTTCTCCAATGGCGTGACCCAAATCAGTGTGAGTGCCCTTAACTTCTAAATAAGGAAATGCTTTTGACATGAGGCTATTATAATCTCCTTATATGGACCATGTGGCAATAATGAGTAAGAGGTTTGGGGATTTAATTCCTAAGATTCTTTCTGGTGAGAAGAAGGTTGAATCGAGGTGGAGCAAGAATAAAATTGTGCCGTGGAACCGAGTCAAGCGTGGAGACAGGATTTATTTTAAGGACTCGGGCGGACTGGTAATCGCCACGGCAGAAGTGGAAAAAGTAAGACAGTTTGAGAAAAAGGATTTTGACAAAGCCAGAAAATTATTTAGTGTCCCCGACGCTTGGATTAAGAATAAAAATTATTGTGTATTAATGTGGCTGAAAAGTCCAAAAAGGATCAAGCCATTCAAAATCGATAAATCGGACTTCGGTTCCGCCGCGGCGTGGCTATGTGTGGGAGATATTGTAAAAATTAAGGTTGATTGACAGCGATTAGTTTGACTTGGGCGAATTCCTGAATACCAATTTCTCCATATTCTCGACCCATACCGCTCTTTTTACAACCTCCGAAAGGA
>Ga0209210_1000790_pt1 | contig 30186 bp, 28 predicted proteins | sample RifGroA1_FD_183991 | JGI IMG/M metagenome (GOLD analysis project Ga0209210, IMG submission 183991) | Contaminated groundwater microbial communities from Rifle, Colorado, USA - Rifle Groundwater A1 (SPAdes) (version 2) | ecosystem: Environmental > Aquatic > Deep subsurface > Groundwater >...
AGAATGAAATATGTCTAAAGTCCTAGTACAGTTTGATGGTAGTAATTTTTATAACAAGGTAAAGAGGCTTTCAAGAAATATCCACTTAACGAATTACAAATATAGGAAATTAGCAGAATATATTACTGGTGAAAAGAGGCTCGATATTATTTATTATGTAGGTGAAATTAAGAAGTATCCCGGAAATAAAAAATCTCAAAAGCTTTACTCAAATCAGCAGTCCTTATTTTCGAATTTAAGAAAACAGAGTGTTAACATAAAACTTGGGTATCTGTTGATGTCTCAAGGCAAATTTCATGAAAAGGGTGTGGATGTTCAAATAGCAGTAGATGTTGTACGTGGTGCTATTAAGAATGAATATAACCAGTTTTACTTACTATCTTCAGATACCGACCTTCTTCCAGCAATTAAAACAGCGAAAGATGAGAAAAAGAAGGTAATTTATGTAGGTTTCGAGAACTTTAAAAGTTATGCTCTTATTAATAACTGTTCTTCTTACAAAATATTGTCTAGAAAGGATGTTGAAAGATTTAAGGAGAAATAATTTGTCTTCAAATTAGCTTCGGAGTAAAATTGTGTTATGAAATCGAAAGTCGGCCACATTTTCTTGCATGTTTCGGACGTTGAAAGTTCGTACAAGTTCTACCGCAGACTTCTAACATATTTAGACTATAAAGAAACTGTTAACGAAGATTGGGGTTTTGCCTTTGCTAACGAAGGGACAAGTATCTGGTTTGTTGAGGCAGAAGAGAAATATGTTGTGGTTGGTTATCACAGAAAGAGGGTTGGACTCAATCATATTGCTTTTAAAGTTAACTCTAAGGAAGAAGTAGATAAGTTTTATAACGAATTTCTAAAACCAAATAAAATTGATACTTTATACAATACACCAAAGTCATTCCCTGAATATACAAAAGACTACTATGCAGTATATTTTGAAGATCTCGATAGAATAAAACTGGAAGTTGCTTATTATTCTTGAAAATTTGTCTTCAAATTAGCTTTGTAATATTTGATTCCATGAAACTGCTTAACTGATACACTTTACTTGTAAGAAAGTGAAAGGAAGGTGAAGCATACATGATATAATTCGGTCAATGAAAGTCGGATTTATAGGATTGGGATTGATGGGGAATCCGATGGCTAAAAATATTCTAAAATCTGGATTCTCTTTAACCGCCTTCAATAGAACTTCATCAAAGACTAACGAATTGAGAAAGCTAGGTGCAAATATTGTAAAAACTCCAGCAGAACTTGCTAGTGAGTCTGAGGTTGTAATCACAATGGTTACGGCGGGTAATGACGTTGAGCAAATATTATTTGGTAAAGATGGTGTAGTTAAGGGAGCCGAAAAGGGTCTAATCATAATTGATATGAGTACAATAGGCCCTACTTTTGCAAAAAAAATTGCTGATAGGTTGAAAAAGTATCACATTGATTTTATAGACGCACCTGTTACGGGGGGTGTCCCGAAGGCAATAACTGGAGAGCTTACCATATTTATCGGAGGTAACCCCAATGTTTATAAGAAGGTAAAGAAAGTACTTCTTTCAGTTGGTAAAACTCATTTTTACATGGGAAAAGTTGGTAACGGTCAGGCTACAAAAATTGTTAATAATCAGCTTCATCCTGCTGGTATTATTGCTCTTTCTGAAGGAATGTTGTTGGCCGATTCGTTAGGTCTTCCACGGAAAAAAGTTGCGGAAGCTCTCGGTGCAAGTCCGGCGATGTCACCGACAATGAATATGATTTTGCCTAACTACATAAGTAATAAGTATCCTCTGAAATTCTCTATTGCTAATTTGAAAAAAGATGTAACTTTAGCCCTGCAAGAAATGAAAAAAGGTAAGATTAATTTACCAGTACTGCGAAAGACTCAAAGTATTTACAGTAAGGCTATAAAAAAGGGACTTTCAGGACAAGATTTTTCAGCAATCATAAAAATAATTGAAAAGTGAAGAAACCATTTCCTCCATCTTATTTGTGATTTGGTCTTGATATAATTACTTCATGAAAAAAATAATTGCTAAGAAACTCTTTGGTTTAGGTAAAACTCCAATCGGCGATCTAATTGTTGGGTTCGCTTTTGGGAAATTTAGTAAACTTTTACCAGTCAAAAAAATAAAAGAAACCGACAAGGCGATTGCTTTCTGGCACCCCAAACCTTCCTGGGAAAATCATATTCTCATAGTTCCTAAAAAGCAGATAAAAAAGTTGACTGAACTTAAGGAAATAGATTTACCTTACATTAGTGAAGCTTTTGTGGTTGCGAGGGAAATAGTTGAAAAATTGGGTTGGGAAAAAGAAGGTTACACCCTTTCAGTTAATGGAGGAAAAAGACAAGAAATAAACCAATTACACTTTCACCTCTCAAGCGGAAAGAAAATAAAGTGAGATACCATTTCCTCTGCAGGTTTGATCTACTTCTTTTTAGGAACTACCTGTAGTATTTCATGGTTTCTAAAAAGGACTGTTTTATCTGTTGTATAAGTCAGACCTTTATTTGGTGAACTCTCAAAACCAAGATAAATAATTTTTATACCTCTTTTTTTAACTTCTGAAACAGCGGGCTGAAGGTCTGAGTCGGAGCTGCAAAGAATGGCGGTATCAATTTGTTTGTCACAGGCAAGGCTAACCAAATCTACGGCAATTCTTACATCAACACCTTTTTCTTTAAATACTATCTTCTTTTTACCATCACTTTTGAATTCATAAGGTCTAACATTACCAGCGAGGATAAATTCAAAACCCTGTTTTTCAAGATTAGTTTTTAAAATTCTTTGTCTTTTTATTAGTTGGAGTGATTTTTCTCGAGTATCTTCAAAGACTCTAAGGCGTGCTGAGTAGAAATATTTATTTTTCACTTTATACTTGGGGAGAGACATTTTAATTAAAGAAGATAAATCAATTTCGGTTGGGTCAACATCTTTTCTGGAGATTCCCTGCTCTTTTAAACAGTCTTCAACCTTAAATAGAAAATTCTCCCCATCAACAAACAGATATGTGTTCATACTGAATTATACCACTAAAAAAACCTCGTCGAGCTTGCGCATAGACGAGGCGTTTATACTTGAATAATATCCAAGTATAGCTTAGTTGTCAAGCCCTATAATATTGATAAATTTTATAAAGAAATCATTTTTTCCCTACCAAAGGTCATACGTCGCCAAGGCTATGCAGACGGCGCGCAGGCAGACGCGTCTTCTAAAAATGGTATAATTTGTTCTCTTGACTCGAAACCCAATTAGTGCTATTTTCTATCCACATGTCAAAACAATGTCGACAAGATAATAATCTTTTGCTTTCTTCAACGGACAGCTTGTAGCCACTCGCTTATCCGCGAAAGAAAGCGGATGAAAGAATTAGCGGGTGCTCTGGGTGAAGCTGAACAGAGTTAAATCCAGCAATGGTAAAGGAACGGACGCTCCGGGGTTGCGCAAAACAGTCTGGTATGCTCCGAGAAACACCAACCAGACAACAACCAGCCCGCTTTGACATTTTGAGTATGTTTAGAAAGGAGTTCTATATGTGCTCAATGTATTGGAATTTAAATACAAAATTAAAATGCCCTAACTGTGGCAAAAGTTCCTTGTGGAATTTACAAACCCACTTTTTGGGTGATTACGGGAGTTGTCTTAATGAATATAAACTAAAAGAAAAAGTGAATGAGCTTAGCAACACGAGCGTAACTCTCGACGGAAAGAACGACAATTTTATTGGAGATTGCCCTAACTGCGATAAGTTTTTTGACTTAGGAGCAGAAATTGTTGATGGAAAGGTGGAAAAAGTTTTTTTTACAAAGTGCGGTCTGAAGGTATTTAAAATAGCCCAAAATGGGTTGAATTCATGGTGATAATTTTGTATGCAAATACTCATGATTTTTAATAATACTTCAATAGATTACAAGAAACCATTTCCTCCCTGCTTGTGCAGACAGGCGCGGTTTCAGCGAGAGGAGTTATTTGAACTCAAGCTTCAGGTTGGTGTCCAAGACAGAGGCAAGCTTTCTAAGGAAAGTCAATGAGGGGAGGGACCTTGCGCTCTCAACTCTTGATATAACCGACTGCTTGGTTTCGAGTTTCTTTGCAAGCTCTTTTTGGGTGTAACCCTTTTTTATTCTTGCCTCAATTAACATACGAGCCACTTGGTATTCCAGCTCGGTTTCTTTAAGAGCTTCTCTGAATTCAGACCTTTTTAATAATTGTCTTTTGTGAGTTTTCCAGTCCATATTACCCATATAATATAGCAATATTGTGATATTGTCAATACTTACTTTTTTACTGAATATTCCTTTAAACGCACTTGAGCAATTTTTATTTCTTTGAATGGTGTTTTCTGACTTTTCTTATTGATTCCATGAAGAAGTAAAAATGATCTATTTGGTATTGATGCATAGAAAATGCGCAGGTTATTTGAACCCAGTATTCGCAGTTCCCAGAAAGCAGAACCTTTAAGTTTCTTTGAATGAGAAGAGCCGATTTGAGGCCCGTATTCTTCGAGCAGCTCAGGAGATTTATAAACTTTTGCTTGGAGTTTCTCCTCTAATTTTTCGATGAATTCATATACAGGAGCAATGCCTCTATTAGATTCCCAATAAATGATTTGCCATTTGTTACCCACATTTTATTTTAGGACTTTTAGAAATAAATCGAAATTGTCAGAAACCACCTCCTCCCTCCCTGCCGGCAAGCTTCTGAATATATCTCCAAATTGATATACTTCAATTAATGAATAAAAGTTTAATTAAAAAGGTCCAAGAGTGGGTTGAGGAAACTTACTCTAATGCGGATCATCTGCTAAGAACCGGGTATTGGGTAAAGAAGCTATATCCAAAAGCTAGCGACTCACTTATTATCGCTGCAATTTCTCATGATATTGAAAGAGCGTTTAAGGAAGGAAGAAACTCTCCTTCTCCTGAAATGAAGGGGGCAATATGGGATGACCCTGTTTATGACAAATGGCATTCGGAAAGATCTGCAAAGCTTGTTATAAAATTTTTAGAAAGAGAGAAAGCTGCTCTACATTTAATTAAAGAAGTCTCAAAACTAATAAGCCATCACGAGCACGGAGGTTGGAAAGAGGCAGACATTTTAAAAGACGCAGATTCTTTAAGTTTTTTGGAAATAAATGTTGACTTCTTTATTTCAAGGATCGGCAAGGATTTAACAAGAGATGAAGTCAGAGAAAAATTTGACTTGATGTTTAATAGAATTGAAAGCGAAACAGCAAAGAAAATAGCAATACCGCTTTACGAAAAGGCTATTGAAAAGTTAAGTAAAGTAAAAGATTAAAAAACTCTTTTCTCCCCACCCGCCGGCAGGCGGCACCGCTTTTAAATTTTTCTTGCCCGGACGATAAGTGTTGCACCAAAGGTTGGGAAAATTTTCGCCAGAAATCGGGAGTAAAAACAATTTTTTTGGTTATTAAATTCTATAGCTACTATATGTGAGCGAAGAGCTATTTCATCAAATCCACATAATTTTAGCACTTTTTTCAAAGAATCAAAGGTGAAAGGTCTTATATGTAAATATAAATATGGGTGAATTGGTGTTGTATGACGCGGTGTTTTTCCAAACAGGAATTTTATCCTATCATCCACCCTTGCAAGATTAGGAGTAGTTATTACAAGATAACCGGAAGGCTTTAGAACACGATTTATTTCATTGAGAAAGCTTTTAGTGTCCAACAAATGTTCGATGATTTCACCCGCGAAGACGAAATCAAAATATCCGTCTTCGTAAGGTAAACTTTTAGAAACGTCGCCTAGCTTTGTGATGACCCCGCGTTTTTTCGCTTCCTTAAGAGCATCTTTTGCACCATCAATTCCATAAACAGTTAATCCTAATTTTTTCTTCAATTACTCCTATCGAGCAAGCAATGCTTAGAAATTTTTGATTTTTATTTTTTTTAATAACTCCGCTTATCATCTCTATTGCTACATCTCCTCTTAGTTGGTGATCTTTTCTGAAAAGATATGCTGTATCTTCTTTCTTGTTGTATTCATTAATATTATGTTCGATTAGAGTATCCATTAGATGTAGTATAACATCGCAAAAGAAAAACCATTTCCTCCCTGCTTGTGCAGACAGGCGCGGTTTCGGATTTTACTTTTTGACCGACTTTGGTGTAAAATACACGAAAGCAAAAAAGCTTTTAGAAGATAAATATATGATTACTGTAACCATAAGGAGGCTCCGCCATGTTGTACAAAGTACGGCGGAGGCTCTACTCACAGAATTTTCTTCGCGATCCGAAGCTTGTTGAAAAGCTAATTCGGAACTCTTCTATTGGTAAAAGTGACACTGTTTTGGAAATCGGACCGGGCAAGGGAATCATCACCCGGGAATTAGTAAAAACTTCAGGAAAGGTTATTGCCGTTGAGCTTGATAGGAAGCTTTTTCTTCATCTTAATAAAAAATTCAGAAATATAAAAAATTTGAAGTTGGTCCAAGGAGATTTTTTAAGATTCAATCTGCCGCAAAGTTCTTATAAAGTTTTTGCCAATATTCCATTTAATATAACCTCACAAGTTATAAGGAAATTAAGTTCAGATAATAATTTTTCTGAAGCTTATTTAATAGTTCAAAAAGAAGCGGCTAAAAGGTTTATAGGTAAACCTTTAGATGATAAAAACTCTATGGTCTCGGTTTTATTAAAACCATGGTTTGAAATTGAAGTTTATCGGCAATTTAAAAATTCTGATTTTATTCCAAACCCCCACGTTGATATATTCATGATAAGGATTATAAAAAGAAAAAATCCTCTTGTCGAAATAGCAAATAAAAATCTATATCGAGATTATATTATTTGTAACTACTCAAAACTTAAAATTGCAGACTTGGATATTAAAAAAGTGTTTAGACTTTTTAAGCGATTCTTTAACCGAGCAAGTCCCGATGAGAGAAGGAAGGTATCAATGAAAGCTCAAGAATTTTTAACTCATCAAAAAAATTTCCATAGGAAAAATGCGTTTACATTGGAAAAATCTAATTTATGGCTTTAGGGGATTGAAACCTTTGAAGGAGAGGAATTTCAAAGATCTTCAACAAAAATTCTTTAAATTTTAAATCCCGATGTAGGATTGTTTATTCAATGAAAGACTGGCAGGTTGAAGTTTCAAGGCCAGGGACGGTCGCCAATAAAGATTTGCTTTAACTGTGCCTGGCCGTTTTCATTTACTAATACTTTTGCAGACACGCCTTCCATATTTCTTGGCAACGTGCCCCCCTTTCCTTCAGGAATAAAATATTCCTCGATGCCATACTGAACCGTTATGGGGTTATATCTATCATTGGGGTACTGCTTTAAATTAGGGTTAACACCTCCCGATACAACTACCGCTTTCAGAAAGATCTGCTCTTGATCTACGGGCCTTATTTTTTGTACCCTGTCCACTATCCAGTATTTACCGGTCTGATTCAACAAGACAAAGACTTGATCGTTATTATAAATATTGTCCCCACTAAGAAGATAATAGGGGATTGAGGAAATGTCATAATCAAAGGTAATATAATCACCGCGCAAAGGACTCCGCGGATCAACAGGCTTAATATGCAGTATTATTTCACTGCCGCCTCTCATGATAAGAAGTTTGTATATAACAATAAAGATAATTATTACTACCTGTAAAACAACGGCAGCTAGATATTTATTCTTATTTTTTTGTTCGGTCATATATTAATTCATTTAGGTTGCGGAAATATCCGATATAAATTTCCTCCTACTTTTTTCTAAAACCGCACCAAGTATGAACAGCAAAATTCCTGCGATTATGAAAAAGATGCCTTTGTCCATAAAAGTAAAGAACCAGTCGAAATATTTAATAAAGATAAGTAAGAAAATCAGTATCGTGCCGATATTAATATAAACTGTAGCTTTATAGCGAAAGCCCCAAAGTATAGTCAGTATCGGAAATATGAAGGCTATGATGTTAAAAACTATTGCCCATAATATTCCTGTGGGGTTTAAAGATCCGCTACGGTTTAAGAATAATCCTCCCTGAGGCGAGAGCAATAAAAAGACTAAAAAGCATAAGTATAAAAGCAGCGGTAAAAGATCGGTCAGTTTATCTTTGAGATATATATATAAAATGAAAACAAGCAAAATTATAAAAAGACAAAGTAAGATAAGGTTAAAAAGCTCATAATTCAATACCACTTGTTTTCTGCTAAAAGATCTTAGGCCTTGTTCGGAAGAAATAAAGAAAGAAAAAAGTGTTGCTGGCAAAAAACCTGCAAAGGTCAGCAGAGCTTGCCATTTTTGAGTTTGCAGTTTGTTATCAAAGTAATAAATTAGGCTTATGGTAAGGATTAAAAAAGTCAGCACAGCAATTAAAGAAGTTCCTGCTGTAAAACCGTTGCTTAGAGGGGCATTAATGAATTTAATGAAACTAAACGTGAATAAAAATATATAACCTAAATTCTTAAGTATAAATCCTTCTTTAGAACGGTTTACAAAAAATGAATAAGCCAAGAGAAGAATTACTATAATATTAAAAAGGACCGCCCAAAACACTCCTGCGGAATTTAAGTTGACATTGGAATAACTGACTTTTAGAAAAAGTGTTTGCTCAGGAAGAAGGATCAATATTGAAAAGAGGGTATAGGGTATCAGGGTGAAAATAAGGGTAAGTTTGTCTATCCCTTTTTTTAGATACAGATAAAGAATTAATAACAGATTGGAAATGAATAGCATATAAATCATGAGGGCAAGTTGCCACGATTTTGTAAACGGAAGTCCTGAAGTCATATCTTCGATAAAGTTCAATCCAGCCTTGCTGGTAAAAAAGGTAGTAAAACCGAGAATTCCCATATACCCGAAAAATGTGTACAAAGTTGAGAACTTTTTAAAGGAATTTGTATATTGGTGTAGCAAACCAAGCAACCAGAAAAGTACTGCCAAAAAACCGTATCCGCATATTATGGCTGAAGGAGTAATGTAATCCGTACGATAAGGGCCGTTCTGATTAACTAATGTGAAAATATTAAGCCAAGCGATTGATTGGAATCCCCACCAAAAAATAATTGTAATCAGACTCACTCCCAAAATGAAAGAGGTATTATGAGCATATGCAATAGCAATTCCTAAAATGGAAATAAAGAAAAGGATTGATCTTTCGGGAATTATATTACCCAACTCACGATTTAGAGCTGCCATTCCTAATCCTGTGAAACACAGCGTTAGAAAGAAAAAAAGCGGACTTAAAAAGCCGCTTTTATTAGAAGTGAATTGTATTTGTTTGATCTCGTTTTTACCGCCCGAACGTTTCCTCAGAAAATTAAACATTTTGTTTAGCCTCCATATCGCTTTTGATACTTTTTCTTAAATGTACGCCTATATAGTAAGTAGCTGCACCCGTGGCAAAAAGAAGAAGGAAAGAGGTGATAAGGTAGGGATCGTTTCCTAATCTTGCCTGCAAAATTGACGGATATCCTACGGAAGCAATTAAACCTATAAAACCAGCAAGCAGATAAAGAGGAAAAGCTTCCAAAGCATAAGCAATGGCTAAAATACCCATAAACCAAAGTATTATTCCGTCCGGCCAACCCGCCCGCATATTAAAAATTTGCCCTACTAAAAAAATGTCAGCCCCAAATATTAGAGTTCCTAAAAATATAAGTGCATCTCCTGTTTTTTCATATTTGCTTTCTTTAAGAAACCAGCCTAATGAATAACTGAAAACCATAAAAATAAGAATAAGAAATACTTTAAGATATCGGTTCATGGCTTGCCAGTTGGCGGCAATAAACGAGAATATCCCGGCGCCGATTAAAATAGCAGCAACAATAAGAATTATACGTATCGTACGTTTTTGAGTTTCTTCCTTATCTTCCTGTGGAGTTCTGCTTTCATCTTTTTCAAGTAGTGCTTTTTGGAAGTTTAATCTAATGGAATCTACTGTTTTTCCCTGCTCTAATAATATTTTATAAATCTCCTCTTTAGTCTTTCCCTGTTTTTGATACTCTTTGATAACCTGAAAAAAACTCTCGTTTTCCATAGCAGCGGTAATATAATCATACATTAAAATATCGACAATTAACTAATGAATCAAGATTTCACTAAAAAAACTGGAAGATATCAAAATGCGCGAAAAAATGCGTTTACATTAGCAAAAAGTTTTAGAAGAACTCCAAAGGTTGTATTAAAACTTAGTAACTTTATATTTTGTTTCAATATATTCTAGTTTTTGCTGATTGATTAATTCGAAAGTTTCTTTTACTCCGTCAAATAGATTTGGAAGTTTAAAAATTTCTTTTTCCGTCAGCCATATATTTTTTCCTCCCTCGAATTTTTCGATTAACTTTCCTTTTAAATTGGTAGCTTTGATGACGAAGAAAAATTTGTCTTCTAAAAGTTTACCGTCATTTGCATAATCCATCTTATGTTTTATACCCACCAATTCAAGTTTCCCGAAATAACCTGTTTCTTCTTTCAACTCTTTTTTTGCGGTTTCGAGGATAGTTTCCCCTAATCTTACTTTGCCTGTCACAAATCCATGAAATCCGAAATAAGGTTCTTTTAATCTTTGTTGAATTAGATATTTAGTTACACCATTAGTTTTATCAATACAACATAAAAGCACACTTAGTTTTGCCTGTTTTTCAAAAACCCGACTTTCGGTGTCTAACCTATTTGCAAACTCTTTACCTTTTTGAGTTAAAACATAAGACCGATCCGCCTTTTCTACAAGATCTGAGATAAGCAATCTTTTGAGATGAAAGTTAAATTGATCGGTAGATACTTTATTTCTATTTAATTTAGAAAAACTAACCTCAGGGCTAAAAAGTAAAACCAACAATATTTCTTTTTGTATAGGATGTAACTCAATTTCAATTCCCATATTCACAATTTTAGTTATTTTTTTGTAGAAATCCAGTGAAGTTGACTTCAGTAACTTTAGTTGTACGATGTAAAATAAAGCATGATGAAGAAATACGATGTTCATAAGGTGGGAGGGATAATAATTGAGAAAAGAAAATTATTGGTAGAAAGGTCTATCGGTAGGGATCATTTTATTGCACCGGGTGGATCTATCGAATTGAATGAGACTCCAAGCCAGGCTTTAGTTAGGGAACTTATGGAGGAATTTAAGATTTTAGTTAAAGAACCGAATTTGGATGAATTTGGAACGTTTTATGCTAGTGCTGCAGGGCAGGAAGAAAAAATTGTAAGGATGGACACGTTCATTGTCAAAAGTTGGCAAGGTGAGCCGACTGTCAATAGCGAAGTAGAAGAAATCTTATGGCTTACTTCTGATATACCCAGGGAGATAAAAGTTGGTCTATTTTTGAACACGAAGTTATACCAAGGCTTAAAAGAATGGGTTTAATTGATTGAACATTCGTGCGAAAATATATCTCCAATTATCGAAAGACAATATTGTCATTAATCATCGGAATATTAATTATTTTCTTGTATCTCTGGACGGATCCGACACCGAACATAAAAGGGACTATTAAGATTTATGACAATAATGACGCCTTGCTTTATGAATCTTCGACAGGCGTAGGTCATCAGGAATTTACTTCAATTGATAAAATTCCCAAGGAGTTGAAAGATGCAGTTATATTAACCGAGGATAAACGGTTTTGGTATCACGCAGGAGTCGATCCACAGGCGATAGCTCGTGCGATATTTCAAAACATTCAAAAAGGCGAAATTGTTTCGGGTGCAAGTACAATTCCTCAACAGGTTGTGCGCTTTAGCGTTATTTCTCCTCAAAAATCCCCAAAGTTAAGTCTAGTAAGAAAGACTAGAGAAATTTTAATGGCGGTTCGTTTATCCTACACAACTCCCAAGGAAAAAGTTTTGGAGAGATATTTGAATGTAATGCATTTCGGCAGAGATATTTATGGCATTGGAGCTGCCTCGCGGGTTTATTTTGGTAAGGATATTGAAAGTATATCCTTGGCTCAATCGGCACTTCTTGCCGGAATGATTGCAAATCCCAGCAAGTATGACCCGATAAATAATCCTGAAAATTCAAATACACGCAGAAATAGTATTCTTGAAAAAATGTTTGAAGAAAAGTTAATTGATAGCGAACGATTGGAACGGGCTAAAGCAGAAGAACTTCCTAGTTCGATTTACGAACCTTCTCTGATTGCTCCTCATGCTGTCCGAATGGTTTTGGACGAGTTAAAGCAATTAAATGTTTCCTCAGCGGGAGGAATTTCTGCTTATACGACTATTGATTCGGGTTGGTACGAGTTAATTAAAAATATTGCCAAAAGACACGTTGAAGCACTTAGATTAAAACACGATCTTACAAACGCTGCCGTAGTAGTTTTGGAAAACGGATCCGGGAATATTTTAGCCATCTTGGGAAGTATTGATTATTTTAATGAAGAAATTCAGGGACAAAATAATATGGCGTTAGCTTTAAGACAGCCGGGAAGTGCAATGAAACCTGTTACTTATGCTTCGGCTTTTGAAAAAGGTATCGCAACACCCGCAACAGCGATCGAGGATATACCGAAAGTTTATACTACTAAAAAAGGCGAGGGTTTTTTACCGAATAATTATGACGGAAGATATAGGGGGATTGTTTTAGCGCGGGAAGCACTTGCTTCTTCATATAATCTTCCGGCTGTAGAAATGCTCTCAAGAGTCGGAATTGAAAGTTTTTTGGATTTATCTCACAAAATGGGATTAGGCAGCATGCAGAGAGTGGAAAAATATGATCTGGCACTGACTTTAGGAGGCGGAGAAGTAAACCTACTTGAGCTATCAAATCTTTATGCGACCTTTGCAAGGGGAGGGATATATATACCTACTCGACTGATAAAAAAAGTAGAAAATGATGATGGAAAGGTTATTTTTGAAACTGAAAAAATAGAACAAAAGAGAGTTCTTGACGAGAAAGTTGCTTGGCTTATTACGGATATTCTCAAAGACAAAAGAGCAAGAATACCGACGTTTGGCGAGAAAAATCCTCTGGTTCTATCGGTTCCAGCTGCGGTTAAAACGGGTACAACAACTGACTGGCATGATAATTGGACAATTGGCTACACTAAAGATTTTACTGTCGGAGTTTGGGTGGGGAATGCCGACAACCACCCCATGAGAAACATCTCCGGAATAACAGGAGCTGCACCCATTTGGAATCAAACCTTTGAACAGATTATAAAATTTAATAAGGTTGGGAGTTTTATCGAACCGGAAGGACTTAGACGGGTTGAAATATGTACTTGGGATGGACTTTTACCGACAAATACTTGTACTCAAAGGTACGCGGAATTATTTATCCCGGGAACGGAGCCAACCTCATATACTACCCTAACAGCCAGACCCGAATATTTTGAAGGTTATGCGGTTCAAATAATCAGTCCGCTAATGAACAGGGTATACGAAATTGGCGTAAAAGAAAATGAAAGTATTGTATTTGAGTTAACTCCGAATAAAGACTTGATAAGTGTCTTGTGGGAATTAGACGGTAAAAAGTTAGACGAAGGTGATTGTGGAGGATTTGTAAGAAATTGTCGCTGGACACCAAAGCTGGGTGAGCACATACTAAAATCATCCGTGGAAGTTACGGGTAAAGGGAAAATTGACCTGACACCCGTGCATTTCACGGTGCTAGAATATAAAGAGGACTGGTGAATGGTATGGCTGAAAATATCATAAAAAAACCTTCCGAGGATGCAAAAGTTACCCAAGTTATACAATCTGTCCGGACTCCTACTTCAGAAGAAACAGATAAACTAAAGAATATTTCTTCAGTAAGAAAGGTTGGAATACCCAACTTTTTAATAAAACTTGGAAATTGGCTTAAGTCACTCACTTTACGTATTTGGCAGAAAATATCTCAATGGGCACAGACATTTAAATCCGCTCCCCGCGAACAAAAAATAAGGATGGTGCGGATACCGGTAACTTTAGCGCTAATTTTGTATTTGATTTTTTCCTATGGACATTACTTCCTGCCGCCCAAAATAACGGTTTCGTTTCCCGGCAACGAAGGAAAAGGGATACCTTTGGATTCTAAAATTGAATTTCAGTTTGACAGAAGTATGAATAAGAAATCGGTAGAAAGAAACTTTTCAATCACTCCACAGGTTTCCGGAAAAATTGAGTGGATAGGGGATGCAAAATTTATTTTTTCACCCGATGAGCAATTTTCGATTGCCAATAAATATGAAGTTAAAATAGGTTCTCTTGTACTCTCATCTTTATATATTCCGAAGTTTATTGCGCAAAAAATTGTCTTTGAGACCTTGGGACACCCGGTTGTAATATTGGCAAGTCCTCAGACTGAAGCGCCGGTTGGGGATTCACCCATAACAGTCATGTTTGACAGGCCGATGATACCTTTGACTTCCGCAGATAAAAAGGAGGAAATGCTTCCTGCGTTCACGATTACTCCTGAGGTGGAAGGGGGGGGCCGTTGGTTGGGAACAACAGCATACCAATTCAGAGTAACCAAGCCATTAAGAAATGCGACGACTTATACATACCAAGTCGCGGCAGGGATTAAAGCAAAAGATGCGGGGGAGCTTCAGGAGGATGCGGTCTTTACTTTCTCTTCAGTCCGCCCAAGAGTTATGGCAACATCCCCTTCCGATAATTATGACTTTGCCGGTCCGACCGCATCCGTTTCGGCAACGTTTAATTTACCCGTAAGATTGGATTCAGCCAAAGAGGCGCTTCATCTTTTTAGGGTTGATAATGAACAAAAGGAAGAGATACAGGTTGATATACGCATAAATAATCTTTATGTAGGAATGTATCCCAGGACTCCTTTAGAGCGCGAAGTATTGTATGAAGCCCAAATCGACAGCGGTCTTCTTTCAACAGAAGGCGAGAATGGTTTAGAGGAATCTTATTCCTGGAGATTTAAGACTGCTCCTTTCCCTCGGGTTGTCGGGACTAAACCCGAGAGCGGAAAAGAAGAAATTGAGGAACAGCATCAGATAATGGTCAATTTTATTTCCCCCATGAGCGAAAAATCTTTTGAGGGAAAGGTTATTATTTCACCCACACCCGAGCGCAAACCTTCAACATACTTTTCAAGCTATCAATCTAATAATAATTTGTCTATCGGAACATATCTTTCGCGTTCGACAAACTACACAATTACCATTAAAGGAGATGTTCGCGATCAGTATGGTGTGCCGTTGGGAGAAGATTATACTTTTTCGTTTAAAACCGCACCCTTCAAACCGAGTGTCTCAATTGTCCCGGCAGCAACTTACTTCGCGAGTTTCAACCAGGAAGTCGTTCCCAGGATTGTTGCTAAAGTAGTCAATGTTAATGAAGTAAATTACAAGCTTTATAAACTTAAAAAAGAAGAGTTTTTAGAAATATATAGGATTCACTACATTAGCCAGAATTACGAAGAAAGAAACCTCCAGAGTTACAATCCTTCAAAACATGAGCTTGTCCGTGAATGGAAAGAAACATTTGGGGTGGATCAGAATGTTCCGGTCAATGTGATCACTAAAGTGGAAAAGGCAAACGGTGACAAAATTGAACCCGGTTTTTATTTTCTGGATGCACGCATCAAAGATAATAAACACGATAACTTAGTAATGGTTGTTTCCAAAACTTCTCTGACGCTAAAAACCGGACCCGATCAAGCGCTTGTCTGGGCTGTTAATTCTTCAACCGGGGAGGTTGCAAAAGAGATGGATATCGAAATATTCAAATTTGGCCAGGGAACACTAAAAAACGGAAAGACAAATCATGACGGAGTATACAAAGTGGATGTTAACCTCAGATCTTCGCGCGAGCGATATACGGATTACGACAATCCCATTATTGCTTTTGCAAAAGCTAACGGTGATGAAGCAGCAGTTTCTGATAATTGGCAGGACGGTATCAGGCCTTATGATTTTGGTCTTCCTTCTTATTATGATTATCAGGAAAGTGATGATTACAGAGCAAGTGAGAATTTGAAGATCCATATTGTTTTGGACAGACCAATTTACAGACCCGGTCAAACTGTTTATTACAAAGGGGTCGTCAGGCGCGACAAAGACGGAATATATGAACTTTTGGATTCGGGAGCGGAAGTTGATGTTAAAGTTAGCGATAGCCAAGGCAAGGAAGTATTCAAAGATAATCCACCTTTAAGTTCTTTCGGATCCTTTTCCGGTTCTTTTGAATTGAGTCCACAAGGCTCGGTAGGTTATTACAATATAAATGCAAATATTCTTGGAAATGGGTTTTCCCAACAGTTCCAGGTTGAGGAGTACAGGCGTCCTGATTTTTCGGTCGAAGTTACGACCGATAAACCCGATTATACGGATAAAGAAATAGTAGATGCTTCAATTGCGGCTAAATTTTACTTTGGCTCACCCGTTGATCGAGCTCCGATTAAGTGGACACTAACAACCCAGGACTTTTCATATAGGTGGGATAAAGATTTGCATTACGAATTCGGAGATAGTGATTCATATTGGTATCGTCCTTGGTGGTATTATTCTGATTCAAATTATTTTTCGGGAGAAAAAGTTTCCGAAGGAACAGGTGCCACGGATGGCGACGGAAACTACCAAGTTCAGTTGCCTATAAACATTTCTGATAAAGACACAAATCAAGTGATGCGTTTGGAAGCTGTAGTAACCGATATCAGTAACCAGGCAATTGCCAATTCCAAAGAATTTGTCATCCATCAAGCCGGTCTTCATGTAGGCCTAAAACCAGAGCATTATTCGGGCAGAAGCGGCCAGGAGAGTAGGGTTGAAGTTGTGGCTGTAAATATTGATGGTAATGAATTAAAGGATATACCCGTAAAAGTATCGTTTTATAAACGAATATGGAATTATGTGCGTGAACAAGATCCTGATACGGAGGAGTTTTATTGGACTAATAAACCGTCCGATACTTTTATAACAGAAACTAATGTTGTAACGGGTGAATTCGGAAGGGCGGTTGCTTCGTTTGTTCCTCCTGAGGGAGGAATTTATAGGGCAGTTGCCGAAGCAAATGATACTTCAGGTAGAACAACCAAGTCCGCATCATATCTCTGGGTTTCCGGATATGGTGTAAATGTTCCCCAGGAGAATCATGACAGGATTGTAATGGTGCCGGATAAGGAAGAGTACAAGATTGGCGATACGGCTGATGTTACGGCATCTTTGCCTTACGAAACTATGACAGGTCTTATAACGGTCGAGAGGGGAAGTGTATATGACTACAAAGTCGTCAAACTGGATTCGGGAAACCAATCTTTTAACGTAGCAATTAGCGATCGTTATTCTCCAAATGCATTTATCTCTGGTGTTTTTATTAAAGCGGGAAGTGGGGTAAAAGACCCGCCTCAATTTAAGATGGGTATAACTGAAATTCGTGTTGATAATCCTAAAACAAAAGTATCTGTCGATATAACTACTAATAAAGAACGCTTTAGTCCCGGGGAAGAGATGAATGTTACTCTCGGAACAAAAGACGGTACGGGAGCAAATGTAAAAACCGAAGTCGCTATTGCTTTGGTTGACGAAGCCGTTTGGAGCTTAGCCAGAGTACAGCTTGCCGATATTCATGAAACTTTCTACAGACCCAGGAATCTTTCGATTTTGACCGCAAATGACCTGACGATTTCAATGGATAGAATTAATGCAAATATTAATCTCGGGGCTAAGGGCGGCTCCGGTGGAGGTGGTGGGGATGGAGGTCCGGAAACAGCGCGAGAGAAGTTTTTGGATACCGCCTACTGGAATGCTCATATAGAAACGGGAGATGATGGCAAGGCTCAATTTAAGGTAAAACTTCCGGATAACTTGACTACATGGAGGTTAATAGGAATAGCAGTGAGTAAAAATACAGCAGTAGGGGATGCGGTCAAAAAAGTTTTAGTCACCAAAGACGTACTTATTCAACCCCTAATCCCTAGGTTTTTGAGTGTGGGGGATAAACCAAAGTTAGGAATGGTGATCCATAATAATACATCAGCGCAATCAAATGTTGCCGCCGAAATTTCTTTGCAGGGAATTAAGGTATTGGGGCAACCCACAAAGACCGTAAGTCTTGCGGCAAATACCTCGCAGAAAATTTATTGGGATAGCGAAGTCGAAAGTGTTAGCGAAGCAGAGGTGTTGCTCAAGGCCCAAGGCGGTGGATTTTCGGATTCTGTAAAAATAAAAATACCGGTTGTCTCGTATTACACACCCGAAGTAGTTGCGACTTCCGGTGAAGCAAAAGATGTGGGTGACGAAAAACTATTTTTACCTAAAGAGATTGTTCCCGACCAGGGGAATCTTAGCATTAATTTATCTCCGACCTTAGGAACCGGAGTTCAGGATGCAGCGAGTTTTCTTTTGTCTTTTCCATACTACTGTAGTGAACAGATAATTAATCGTGTAATACCCGCAGTTAGTCTTTTAGCCTTAGCCAAGGAGACGGGAATAGAAAAAATCGGCGGATATGAGAAGGATAGACTTAACGAGATTGTACTCGACGGCATACAAAGGCTTATCAACTTCCAAAGGCCGGATGGCGGCTGGGGATGGTGGTCTAACTACGAATCGAGTCCTTATTTAACCACTTTGGTGGTTAGCGGTCTTATAGATGCGAAAGAAGAAGATTTTACCGTACCGGAAAAAACAATAGATCAAGCTTTGGAATATCTAAAAAGAGAAATTAGTAAAAAAGATAATCCGCTTGAAACTCAGGCATATATTACCTCGGTCTATGCCCGGGCAAAGGATTTGGATCCCGGCATTCTGAATAATCTAATGGATAAGCGTTGGCAGATGGACGAACTTGGAAGAGCTTACCTTTTGCGTGCTTTGCAAGAGGGTGGTGGAACTAAAAAGGATACCTTAAGACTTATGGATGAGATGATTTCATTGACTGAGAAAACAAATACTACGGCGCACTGGGAGTTAGTCAAAAGAAATTGGTATACAATGAGCGGAAATGTAACATTCACGTCCGTAATGTTAGAGGCTATTATAAGCCAAACCCCCAGACATCCTTTTGTAGCAGACACAACACGCTGGCTGATGCAAGCCAGATATGACGGTCATTGGCAAACAACCCAAGAAACATCAGCCGCGGTTCATGCAATTGTCAGGATGCTAAAAGCAAGAAGCGAAGGTAAACCCAATGAAAATTGGCAAATACTTATCGATAACATCCTTAAAAAGGAAGGAAAATTTGAAGAAAAAGATTTGATGAGCCAAATTAGCCAGGAGTTTTCTCTTGCTGATATTCCAAAAGAGAAAGATATTTCAGTCAAAATCAATAGAAGCGGTAAGGGAACACTTTATTATAATATGAACCTTAAGTATTTCCTGCCTTTTGAGGAAGTCGAACCTTTGGATCAAGGAATCGTAGTTATTAGGGAATTTGTCAACAGGAACGGAAAAGTAATGAAGGAAACTGAATTAAAAGCCGGAGACGAGCTTTGGGTTAGATTGATTATTCTGACACCGGCGATGGTCCATCATGTGATTGTCGAGGATAAACTTCCGGCAGGACTTGAAGCAGTAAATGAAAGTTTGGCAACATCGTCCCTTCTCAACGTCGAGAGGTTACAGGTTCCCAAAGATAGGGAGGTATTATACTTTAGACACAACGAGATAAGAGATGATAGGGTAGTTCTTTTTGCAGAGACCTTGCCGACCGGCGTGTATGAGTACACTTATCGGGTGAGGCCTACAACTCCGGGACGTTACCATCATCCACCCGCACAAGCCTATAATATGTATATTCCTGATATCTCGGGACATTCATCGGGTGGGTGGATGGAAGTAAGAGAGTAGGGGATATTAGGAATAGAAATCAGAATACGGAAGGATCTTCAGGGATAAAAAATCAAAATTTCTAGATTATTAATCCGACAGTTAATTGTATTCTAAAATATATGTCGTACCAAGTCTGACTTGGTCGTACAATATTTACATAGATTTGCAATGAGTGCTAACTATAGGAGTAAAAACTTACTTTTTTGGTAGGGAAGAGGTTTTAAAATTTCTAATTTATCTAATTACTAATTTCTAAACTTTGTGAAGTAATGATTTGACTTATACCTTTTCTGTGACTCTGTATTCGATATACTTCCCTAGCATTAATCTTGTATGGGCATCAATTCCGGGCAGAGCCGAAAAGAAAAATCCGACAATAGGCATAAGGAAAAATTCCAATGGTCCGAATAATGCCTTCCATGCAGGAACTCCATCCGGCCTTTTAGGCCTGTAGATTTTATCCAAGATAAGCATGACCAGAAGAAAGACCAGGGCAACCGTCAATATGATTGAAGACAGCCTTGGAACAGTATGGCCAAGAGCAGTTCTTGCAAATCGGGGATTAAGAAGCGCCGGAAGCTGAAGCCCTATTGTTATTGCAAACCAGTGAACCGGCCACAAAAAATGTGCCTGAAGTACATATAAAACCCGCATGGTTTTTTGAAAAAAGGGAACTCCCGGGGTCAGAAAATAGTTTTTAATAATCCAGGGATCATCCGACACTCCCCAAGCCCATCTTTTCCTCTGGTTGTACAAATTTTTAAGTGTTTTTATATAGGTCGCAGATTCCGGGGCATCAGCGTATACCGGTAGGTAGTTGGGTTCGACTTCCGCCTTACCTTTGGTTTTGTAATAAGCTTTGAAAAATATACCCCAATCCTCGGGAATTTTATCCGCGTCCCAATAATCAATTTCATGCAATAACTTAAATGAAAGGGAGTAATTAGAAGTACTTATTAGCCTGTCTCTCCTGGATAACTGCGAAATAGCAAACACGGAACCTAAAATATTCGGTACCCTAACAAGTGCCGGCACCTTCCAGATGTTGTTATAGAAAAGAACCGCCGGTTGCCAGAATAAAGTATATCTTTGAGGGTCGTCTAAAAATTTATAGGTTAGGGAGGCAAAATGATTAGGGTGAAAAACATGGTCGGCGTCGCAGCTTGTGACTACAAAGTAATCGATGTTTAACTTGTATTTATCAATAACGTTTTTCTTGAACCAGACAGCACCGTATCGTTCATTTGATGCCTTGCCTATTGCCTCACCTGTTGCAAGTTTATGTAAAGTTACAAAATATCCTCCAAATTTATCAGCATATTTTTTCTTGATATTATCCATTTTGGTATATTTATCCGCCTCCGGTGCCCTATCCTCCTGCGCCATAATGACAATAATCTGCTCTCTTGGTAGAGTTTGATTAACTAAAGAATCTAAAGTTCTCTCGAGAACATGCTGAGGTTCTTTATAAGTCGGGATAATTACCACTTGACGTATCTTTTGCCAATCCGGAAAGTTCTTCAAATCCCCCAGCCAGTCGTATTTCATTGAAGCTTGGATCCTGAAATGCGCAATTATTCCGGTCACCGCAATTTGCAGAGATTGGTAAAACCAGTAAATATTATAGGAAAGAATAAAGTAAGCAACGGCATTGGGTACAAAAAAGATACCCCAATAGGGAAATAGAATTACATTCCACGAAAAAAATCCGGGCAGAATTTCCAATATTCTGGTAAAACCTTTTTCGTGTCTTAGAATAAGTTTTCGGATCATTGCAGCAAGTAGTAAGTAGTAAGTAGCAAGGTTGAAAGCATTCTACAAGCTACATTCTGCATACTACAGTAATTATTTAAGTCTTGGGAAAAGTGGTTTTTCACTTTTAATAGTTGGACCTTGAAACTGCTTTTCAATAATCTGGGAAGTTTCCGGTAAAAACGGTTTCAGGTCATAAGCTATCTGTCTTATTATCTTTACTAAATTAGCCAGTGCCGCCTCTTTAATTTTACCTTTCAAATTCCAGACCCCTCGTTGGTTGATGAAAAGGTCTGCCTTTTTAATGCATTGCCAAATAAAAGAAAGTGCTTCATCTAAATTATATTTTTCGATAGCATCGGAAACCTCTTTACTAAAAGTTAATAGTTTTGCTGAAGGTGCTTTATAACCATCTTTTTGGGTCATAGCAGCAACTCTTGCAATTAAATTACCCAATCCATTGGCTAGATCAGCATTATATACTTCTTCGAACTTTTCTTTTGTAAAGTCACTATCTTCAGTTGGACTGATTTTAGCAAGCAAATAATAACGAAGAGCATCCGTTCCATATTTTTCAACATATTCAAAAGGGTCTATTACATTTCCCAAACTTTTACTCATTTTTTGACCGGCAGATGTAATAAATCCGTGAATGAATATTTGTCTAGTCGGGGGCAAACCTGCCGCCATGAGCATAGCCTGCCACATTGCTGCCTGTTGTCGTAAGTTATCCTTACCCGCAACCTGCAAAGCAAAGGGTTTTTCTACAGTTCCCCAAAAATCTTCAAATCTCTTTTCGTTATCTGGCCAACCAAGAGCTGAAATATAATATACTAAAGCATCGAACCAGACAAACATGACATGTTTGTCATCGTTTGGTACTGGCACTCCCCATGGCATTTTTTCTTTAAGCCTTGAAATACTGAAATCTGTCAGGTCACCTTCAACAAAGTTTCTTATTTCTTTTTGCCTGTGTTGTGGTATAACAAAATCTGGATACTTGTTGTAATGATCTAGTAGCTTTGAGGAAAATTCAGAGAATTTAAAGAAATAGTTTTCTTCTTCTATTAGTTCTATTTCTTTATTTGGATGAAGTGGGCATTTACCATCTACTAAATCAGAATCTTGTTTTTCAAGTTCACAACCGACGCAGTATTTAGCTTTGTAGATTCCCTTTTGTATATAACCTGCAGCATCTACTCTACGCCAAATTTCTTGTGCTGCATTAATATGTTTTGGATTAGTTGTGCGCCAGAAGCTATTATAATTTAGATTTAACTTGTTTTTTAAATCGTCAAATTTAGCAGAATATTCATCTACATATACCTGCGGATCTTTTCCAGATTCAATGGCTTTTTCGTATATTTTTTTACCATGTTCATCAGTACCTGTATTAAAAAAAACATCGTCCCCAATCATTGAATGATATCGAGCAAGAACATCAGCTTGAATAATCTCCAACGCGAAACCTACATGTGGTGCAGAGTTTACGTATGGAGCGGTTGTTGTTATATAAAATTTTTTGCTAGACATGTTTGAAGTGTAACATTCCAATGCCTTTGAAGCCAAATTTTTCGTTTCTGGTTTTCAGATTTCTAATAACTTCTCCGGCAGCCTTAATTTTGTCTTTGTGTTTTAGAAAAGGTCGTATTGTATAAATAAATTTAAATAAATCTATTTTTCTATAAATGCTTAGGATCCAGTAATCCTGATTGTGTTTAAAGCCATCTTTGCCCGTGTAGCCTTTAGCTACTCCTTTGAAAAATCTTATTTTATACCCTTTACTTGTAAGCATTTCTTTTATTTGATTAAGAATGTAGGTATTGTAGTTTCCAATTGAAAAATAAGCACTTTTTCTGTTACTAGATACATAAAAACTACCTTCAGCATCGATAAATCCGGCAAGAATATTAAGAAATAAATTATTTCTTCTAAGTGTCCAACTTGGAAATTCTGAATATTTAGGAAGTAAGAAAGAGAATGAACTGTTTAAACTACATTCAATTTGAACTTTTCCGTCATTTTTAGGTGTACTTACCCATACTCGGCCGTATATGTAAAACAATTTTTTAATTAATTTCACTTGTTCGGTTTTAGTAGATCCACAATCTACCAATATTGTTTCGCTGTTTGGATACATTTTTCTAACTCTGAGATCTCCGATTCTAAATCCGATAAGATACGCTTTTTCGTTCAGATCTCTAGAGAAGTTAACTCTCTTAGTTTTTATATGAGATGATGATAGAGTTCTCAGTGGTATATTTAGTTTTTTAATTCTTGTATCTATATATGAATAAGCACATCCATATTGTTTTGCTATTTTCCTACTTGAAAATCTTTTTTTTAAATAAAGATAGAGCAATTTTTTATCAGAAATCCTTGGTTTTGGTGGACCTGCATCCCGTAGTTTAATTTTACATTCATGCGCTCGAATTTGTATTGTTCGGGAAGAGTAACCAAGTAAGTTACCTATCTCAAGAAGCGTAAGATTCTGGTTTAGATATAAGTATTTAAGTTTGCTGCAAATAATAGATTTTCTGGTATGAGGCATTAACTAATTATATAAAGCTTTAGTTGTTAAGTATATAAACACTTATATATGGAGCTGTAGCTGTAATGTAGTTATTTTGTATTATTAGTTTTTTTATAAATATTTCCCTAACTTTTCTAGAGCCAATTTTCTCGTCGAAATTTTGTTTTTCTCCTCAGGTCCTAATTCTCCAAAAGTTTTCTTATAGCCCTTAGGAACGAATATTGGATCCCAGCCGAATTTATATTCACCCTTTGGTTTTTGCGGAACTGTTCCTTCGAGCTTAGCTGAGAAGATTTTAATATCTTTTCCGTTATGATATGCAACAACAGATTCGGCCCAAGCCTTTCGATTTATTTCTTTATCCATCATCCTACAAATTCCTTCGCATTCGACTGTGTCTAGAAACCAACGAACCAAAGCACCGGGTAAGCCATTCCATGCGTCAAAATATAAAGAGGTGTCTTCCACAATTAATGGTTGCCTTAACAAGTTATAAGCTTCTTCTGCCTTTTTTTTAATTACTTTTTTCCCATCAACTGTTTGGATTTCATCAAGATCAAATTTAACAAGTGAAATACTAAACTCATCACCTAGGATTTCTTGCGCTTCCTTAACTTTGTTCTCTGAATTAGTAATGAAAATTATTTTTTTCTTTGCCATGGTTATATTTTACTACGTTCAGCGTATTTATTAACTACCCTCCTGTTTTTAGCACTCGGCTTTCTCTTCTTTGACAGAGTCTTAAGCTCTGCTTATTCGAACACGCCTCATGCTGCAAACTTTGGAGGGTTGTTGACTATTTATATTTTTAAGGCCAACAAAAAACCCTCGTGCGAGGGTTAATATAAACAACGGAAATAAACCCCCGCTAAGAGAGTTCCATTTCTGCCATCATCGATTTAATTTTCATTCTGATATATATTAACACGTCTAATTATTTCCTTACAATCTTTTTAATCCTCTCTGCCCATTGGTTAGCCCACTCTTCTGCCTCGGCTTTTTTAAGAGCAAGTTTAAAACCCGGTTTTTCTATCATTGTTTGCACGGTAGCAATTGTCGCGCTGGAAACCTTTAGATTATCTTTGATGTTATTATAGGAGCGGCCCTTTTTAAGCCAGTAAGCAATAGCTAGTCTTTTCGAAAAAGCCTCGAATTCACTTTCATTGAAAAAATCCGTAAGAAATATTTTCGCCTCGTTCAAGTCGCGGAGATCGGCTAAAGTTTGTGCAAGAACGGTCTCAATCTCTTTTTTTAAGGAGATATTTAAATTTTGATCGGATGTTCTCATTTATATTTAGGCAGAGGTTTATTTAATAAAAGTAGACTTTATAAATTATTTTAGTTAGGTTAATTATCGAGTAAATGCAGTATAACGAAAACTAGCCTTGTGTCAATAGATAGAATTAGTATAAATAGTCACTTTTTTGAAAAGTAAACATCTGCGGTGATGCACAATCCGGTAATAAGTAGAAAGTTAACAATATTTCCAATTCCTACATATCGCAGAAAAATAAATAGAATAATTCCAAACGAGATAATCAGTCCCCGCCTTGTATTTGCAAAAATTGTCGAAGCGCTAAATAGGATTAATAAAAATAAAATTAGAAAAAATAAAAAAACGACTCCCGAATTATCAGGACTTGTAAAATAAACTATGGATGATAAAGATGACAAGAGGACAATAATAATAATTAACGTCGGGAGAAAATTCTTTCGAAGCCTTACTTTTTTTTGTCTTTCTTTTATCATTATTTAATTCTAAACCATCAGAGTGGTAAAATTACACTAATTCTATTATGGAACCAATAATCATATTACTGATTATAATCATAGGCTTTGTTATTTTGGGATATTTGATCAGTAAAAAACAAAGACCCTCGAACGAACTTTTGGAGTACTTGAAAACTACAAATGTCAGGTTAAACGAGCAAAGCAAAACTTTCAATGAGAGATTGGATAACGCAGCTAGGGTAATCGGAGAAGTACAAAAAAATATAGGAGAAATGAGTGAAATCGGTCGGGGAATGAAGGAACTCCAGGATTTTCTGAAAAGCCCTAAACTTCGGGGTAATATAGGAGAGCAGGTTTTAAAAGAGTTATTATTACAAATGCTTCCTAAACAATCTTTCCATCTTCAATATACTTTTAAATCCGGTGAAAAAGTTGACGCTGCCATAAAAACATCAGCCGGAATAATACCTGTTGACTCAAAATTTCCAATGGAAAATTTCAGGAAAATGAACGGCGCTAAAGATGAAGCTGAAAAAAAACTATTCGAACGTGAATTTGTGAGAGACGTTAAAAGACATATAGACGATATTTCAAGAAAATATATTTTGACCGAGGAGGGAACCATTGATTATGCATTAATGTATATTCCAAGCGAGGCAGTTTATTACGAGATTGTAAATAATCAAAGCCTTTTTGAATATGCCGGAGAAAAAAGGGTACTCCCCGTCTCCCCTACTACTTTTTATGCATATATGAAAGCAATATTAATGAGTTTTGAGGGACAAAAGATAGAAGCCCAAGCCCAGGAAATATTATCCGCTCTTCGCGCAATCCAAAAAGATTACGGCAAAGTTGAAGAGAATCTGGGAGTCTTACAAAAACACTTAACAAATGCCTATAACATGATGAGTTCTGTTTTTTCTTCTTTCACCCAGCTCGGACAAAAAATCACATCAACCAGAAATTTAGAAAAAAACGTTAAAGATGATAATTTATTAGATAATAAAAATAGTTAGATAATTATAAACAGATTTATGGACGATCAAATTGAACAAACTGAGGCAAAACCAGTTACAGAAGGACAAAAAATATCAAATGAGTCAATCCCGCTGTTGAAAGCCCTTGCGCGCGTAACATTAGCAGAAACAAATACTTTTACACCTAAAGAAGTGGATTACTTCGTAAATAGCAAGGAATTCAGCGACAATGCTAAGAGAGTTCAAATAATTGCTCATAAGTCTGGAGGAGGTGAAGCCCCAGAAGGTACGATTCTAGCCATGGAGAAAGCCTTAGAAAATGGAGCCGGTTGGCTGGATATTGATTTAAGAATGACCAAGGGGGAGAGTGAATCTGAGGCCGGGACGATTATAATATCTCACTCCCCTAGAGCTGAGGATGTTGCCGCAAGTAACGAAGTAAAAGGGGCTATTCCTGACTTAACTTTAGAGCAAATTAAAAAACTTGACGCTGGGCACAATTTTACAACTGACAACAAAACTTTTCCCCACAGAGGAGAAGTTTTAGATGTCCCAACTTTAGAGGAAGCTTTGATAAAATTTCCAAATGCTCGATTTACGATGCATCTACTTGGTACTAATGAGGGTATCGAAGGGGAGCTGGTAAGAATTATTGAAAAATATAATGCATTCGATAGGGTTTTTGTAGCAGGCTTTTCAGAAGAGCCTCTGATTAAGGTTAAAGAATTATCTGGAGGTAGAATAAAGCGAGGTGCTGGTGCAAAAGAAACTATTGAATTTATGGATGCAGTTAAACGTGGCGAAGTGCCTGAAACAGTAGATTTTGATTACTTCGTTCCCGGAGGTGAAGGATCCGAGTCCAAGATTCTATTAGAAAAATATGGTGCAAAGCTTATGGATTGGGCAAGGCGAGAAAAACTTCCGGATATAGATTATATTGTAGCGTGTAAAAAGTTGGGAATTCCTATCTATGTCTGGACAGTAAACGATAAAGAAGAAATGATGCGTTGGATTGCTTTGGGTGTAGATGGTATTTATACAGATTATCCGTCTCGACTTAATGGGGTAAAAACAGAGTATGGAAGTAGAGACTTCATCCACTTTAGCAGAGATGGAATATACATAAGTAACGCTTATCCTATGAGGGTCATCGCTGAAGTTGCTGCAAGAAGACTAGCGGGGAAGAAAGGTAATCTGACACAAGAAGATATAGTGGCAGAGATCAGAAAAATGGAATTTTTTCTTAACAAAGGAGGAGAAAAATCAGCAAGTATCGGAAGACAAATGAATGATCTGGTATATGAATCTCTAGAAAAGGGTGCTCCACCATTAGATCCAAAACTTGAAGAGGTAATATCGAGTGCTGTACTTGAGCTTAAGTAATTTATGCAACTTCAGAACCTTTATATTCATCAAGAGAAAATTAAATTCTTGAATAAAAATATACAAACATATATCTTCGGAAAGGGCGATATTTATATATTAGCTTTGCCTAGTTTTCCACACTCCGGAGTATATTTTTGGTGGCTTTTTTCCCGTCGAAACTTGGATAAATTCAAAATAATTAGTCTTGACTTACCCGGTTGGATTGGCTAGTCGGATGATTATAAGAAAGATGAAAAATATTCAATGCTTGATACCGTTGAGATAGCGAAGGCTGTAATCAACCATTATACAAACAAGTCATTTAATCTTTTTGGTTACTCTTTTGGAGCGCCGATTGCCTTGAAGATTGCGACTGATTGGCCGGAAAGAATATTAAAATTAGTATTTGTTTCTCCGGTAATTCATGGAAATAAACTTGGTGAGAATGAATTTACACGTAAATCGAGAATTGCAAAGACTTTAAAAGCAAAATGGGCGATTAAAAGGCGCGTTATTAAAGATTTCAAAAGATACCAAAAAATATTAAGAGGGCAAATTAATGACGAACTTTTTAAAAAAGAGGCAAAACAAATACGCCTTAAACTTAACAACGAAGAAAACCTATATTTAAAGGGTAGTCATGACGACTTTATGTTAAAACCGAACGATGGAGTTATAGAAAAAATTCTGGATTTTTTTGCAGATTAATTATTTTCTCCTTCGCTATTTTTCCAGTAAGTTGTTACTCCCGTAAAAAACCAGCTTAGATTCGATTTTTTAATATGAAGAGTGTATTCCCTGACTAACACTATTGGTATGATTAGCGAAAGAGTAAAAATAATGTTTGGTAAGTAGAGGAATTCGGTTAAATTTGGAGCAGCTAAAGCTGTAATGTAAACGTAAAAAAGAATTTCAAAAAAGTTGGGAAATAAGAATAGAAATTTTTCGTTCTTGCTAAAAAGATATAAAAATTGACCAATAGCTCTGTAACTAAAAAGAATGTAAAAAAGAGATTTGTTGGGGACTGGATTTACTGCAATAAATAAAACGATAAAAAGATACCAACAAAGGTCTAATGTTTTATCAATTCCGTCATAGCGAGTCTTAGAAAACCCTGCTCTTTTAAAGAATTCTCCATCAGCCCAATCCAGAATAAAAACCAGAAGAGTAGAAAAGATCGGAGCTATAAAAATTAGGGGTCCTAAGATAACCCTTAGAGTAACATCTATTATTACCATTACTCGGTAACCCTTTTCGTTGAAATTCTGAAACGAATGTTTTATTGACACTTGATTCAGAATACTCAAAAAACAAAAACAATTGCAAGTCATTAAAGACAATAAGTATTGTCTGCGCTAGAATTTAGATAAACATGTTTAAAACCTCTACACCAACCGCACTTGTTCCCTGCTATAACGAGAAAGATAGAATTGGGGATGTTTTGAAAGTTTTGGTCGAATCCCAATATATAAATAAGGTGTTAGTTGTTGATGATGGGTCGACAGATGGAACACAAGACATAGTTAAAGAATTTAAGAACGTAGAATTATTACGGTTAGACAAAAATATCGGAAAAGGTGGTGCTGTTAGAGAAGGCCTTAAAAGAGTGGGGGACGAATATACATTTTTACTTGACGCAGATTTAAAGGGGTTAACGAATGAAAAAATAGGGTTGATGATCAAGCCTGTGTTCGTAGAAGGATATGACGCTTGTTTTGGGGTTTTAAAAAGAGGACCTGCATGGTTTCAATTTTTCCGAAAGAATATTTTTCCGGTAATGACTGGGGAAAGAGTTCTAAGGACCGATGTTTTAAAAAATATCTTAGATAGCCCGAATGCTCAAGAATGGGGAATTGAATTTTATATGAACCTTTATCTTAAAAAGAAAGGATTGAGGGTTAAAAAGATAGACTTGGTTGCTGTGACAGATGTTATGAATTTTAAAAAAAGAGGCTTTCGAAAATATTTTATAAGGTTAATTAAATTTTGGATAATAAATCTAAAATTATTTTGGTTAACCTACATTCCAGATCGAATCGCAACCCTTTGGTTATTTAGCTTAGCAAAGAATACCTCAAAAGGGGTGAAATATCCAAGACATTTTCTGGGACGATTATTAATCTCCTCAACAACATCG